>ULYE01034196.1_pt1 | contig 12847 bp, 10 predicted proteins | sample 1961921 | NCBI WGS metagenome assembly ULYE01 (sample SAMEA4835856, study PRJEB28245) | human gut metagenome | biome: gut microbiome; material: fecal sample | place: Denmark | collected 2008 | reverse complement strand
CATAGTATTGAGCATTAGAAATGCAAATATTGTCAGGCAAACTTAGGAGGCTATGGCGTCCCACCGTAGCCACGCCCCCATAAACTTACGGTTGATTCTATAGAGCGATAGCGCCGCTTTCACATTACTTTACCATCTGTCTAGCTTGCCATACTTGCGCTTGTCGTAGTGCTTGTGGTGCTTGTCATAGTGCTTGTGATGCTTGTCGCAGTGCTTGTGATGCTTGTCATAGTGCTTATGATGCTTGTCGTAGTGCTTGTGGTGGTGCTTGTCGTAGTGCTTGTGGTGGTGCTTGTGGTGATTCTTGTAGTGATAGGGCTTGCATTCGGCAGACTTCCAGTGATGCTTCGGATATTTCTTATAGATGTTGTGGACGTATACGTCGTCACGCCATTCTATCGGGCGATAGAAGTAGTAAGCCTCCTTGAATCTCTGCCATTGTCTGGCTGTGAGCATTCTCCTCAGCTCCCTGTTGCGGCATTCCCATCCGTATGAGTCGATGTCGCGGTAGCTGCGGATGCCGTTGAGATAGTTTAGATTGATGTTGAGTATACCGTTGCGCTGTGCGTTTGAAAGTCCCAATTCCAGCACCATCTTGTCAGTTATCAAGGTGGCTTCTGCGCGGACGTTGGCGAGTCTCTGTGCGTACGCGGATGTCATCATTAAGAATGCCGCTACGATTGCTAATAATGTACGTTTCATAATCCAAATTGGTTTTAAGGGTTATTACTTGGTTTGTTAGTTTTCTGCTGCAAAGATAGCTGATTCCCGCTTGTTGGGCAAGGGAAAATCCATAAACGCTCGTATGGTTTTCCCTAAACTGTATAGGGAGTTGCTATAGCCGTATAGCTGCCATTTCTGAACAGCTGTGAAAATACTGCTTGGACGGACCGAAATTGTTAAAATCGCCAAAATCTGAGTATTTTTATCATAAGTATGTCGTATAGATATTTAAAAATGTGTAATTTTGCAGCTACGTGCCAAAAATGCCGAATAATACAATAATATATAAATATACTACATTACAAAAAAATGAACATTTCATTCGAAAATCCCGACAAAGTGAATGGTCTGTTGACCATCACAGTCGAAGAGGCAGACTTCAAGGACTCTGTCGAGAAGACACTCAAGGACTATCGTAAAAGAGCAAACATCCCCGGTTTCCGTCCGGGTCAGGCCCCGATGGGTCTCATCAAGCGTCAGTTCGGCGTATCTGTACGTTACGACGCAGTTAACAAGTTTGTAGGCGAGCAGCTCTACAAATACATCCAGGACAATAACATCCAGATGCTCGGCGAGCCCCTGCCTTCTGAGAAGCAGGAGACTCCGGCTGACATCGAGAAGCCCGCTCCTTATACATTCGTGTTCGACGTAGCTGTTGCTCCTGAGTTCAAGATTGAGCTCAACGGCCGCAACAAGATCGACCACTACACCATCAAGGCTGATGACAAGCTCATCGACGAGCAGGTGGAGATGTTCCAGGGCCGTGCCGGCAAGTACGAGAAGGCTGAGGAGTATGACGCAGAGAAGAACGACCTTCTCAAGGGCGACCTCCGCGAGCTTGACGCTGAGGGCAACACCAAGGAAGACGGCATCACCGTTGAGGGCGCTGTTCTGATGCCTTCATACATCAAGGTGGACGAGCAGAAGGATCTCTTCAAGGGCTGCAAGCCTGGTGACATCATCACCTTCAACCCCCGCAAGGCTTATCCGGAGGGAGAGGCTGAGATCTCTTCACTTCTCAAGATCGACCGTGAGGTTGCCAAGACTCTCGAGTCTGACTTCAGCTATCAGGTCACTGAAATCCAGCGCTTCGCTAAGGCTGAGCTCGGTCAGGAGCTCTACGACCAGGTATTCGGCGAGGGCGAGGTAAAGAGCGAGGAAGAGTTCCGCAACAAGATTGCCGAGACTCTCAAGCCGCAGCTCGAGCAGAACGCTGACTACAAGTTCATGATCGACGTACGCAAGTACTGCGAGGACAAGGTCGGCGAGCTGACATGGCCGGACGCACTCCTCAAGCGCATCATGCTCCTTAACAACAAGGACAAGGGCGAGGACTTCGTAGAGAAGAACTACGAGGAGAGCATCAAGCAGCTCAAGTGGCACCTCATCAAGGAGCAGCTCGTTAAGGCTAACGAGATCAAGATTGAGGACGCTGACGTTAAGGCTGCTGCCGTTGAGATGGCTCGCATGCAGTTCGCTCAGTATGGCATGACCAACGTTCCTGACGAGTATGTCGAGAACTATGCTAACGAGCTTCTCAAGAAGCGCGAGGCTGTTGACAACTTCGTAGAGCGTGCCATCGACATCAAGCTCGCTGCTGCCCTCAAGGCTGCTGTAACTCTGAACGAGAAGGAAGTAACTCTCGAGGAGTTCAACGAGATGATGAAGTAATACGACATACTTTTTATCAGACAAATACAGTAAAGGCTGTCATGTCGGAGCATCAGATGCTTCACATGACAGCCTTTTTTGTGTTTATGGCTCAGAGAGCTTTCGCTTATTCGGCGTAAAAGAGCTTTCGCTTACTTGGCGTAGAGAGCCACGATGGTTTCATACTTCTCCTGCTTGCCGCTGGTCTGGCGCGGTTCGCCGTTCTCCTTGGCGTAGCTGACGAGCTGTTCGAGTGTGAGTTCGCCCTGCTCGAACTTGCGTCCCATGCCTTCGTCGAAGCTGGCGTAGCGCTCCTTGAGCATTGCGGGCAGCTCGCTCTCGGTGAGGATGGCTGCAGCGTTCTCCAGGGCGCGTGCCATGGCGTCCATGCCTGAGATGTGTGCGATGAAGATGTCCTCGGGGTCGGTGCTGTTGCGGCGCAGCTTGGCGTCGAAGTTTGATCCGCCGTTGCCGAGTCCGCCGTTGCGGATAACCTGCATCATGGCCTGTGTAAGCTCGAAGTTGTCAATGGGGAACTGGTCGGTGTCCCATCCGTTCTGTGCGTCGCCTCGGTTGGCGTCGATAGATCCGAGCATGCCGTTGTCCACAGCCACAGCCAGCTCGTGCTCGAAGGTGTGACCTGCGAGAGTGGCGTGGTTCACTTCGATGTTCACCTTGAAGTCCTTGTCCAGTCCGTGTGCGCGGAGGAATCCCACAACAGTCTCGGTGTCCACGTCATACTGGTGCTTTGTAGGCTCCATCGGCTTCGGCTCGATGAGGAACGTGCCGTTGAATCCCTTTGATCGTGCATAGTCGCGTGCCATGCGGAGCATCTGTGCCAGGTGTTCCTTCTCACGCTTTTGGTCAGTATTGAGGAGCGACATATATCCCTCGCGTCCTCCCCAGAACACGTAGTTGGTGCCGCCGAGCTTTATGGTGGCGTCAATGGCGTTCTTTATCTGCAAGGCAGCGCGAGCCACGACGTCGAAGTCGGGATTGGTGGCTGCGCCGTTCATGTAGCGCTTGTCAGAGAACACGTTGGCTGTGCCCCAGAGCAGCTTGATGTCCGTGCCCTTCATCTTCTCGAGGGCGTAGTCGGTGATGGCTTTGAGGTTTGCCTCGTATTCGTCGATGTCGTCAGACGGATCGATGAGGTCGACGTCGTGGAAGCAGAAATATTCGATGCCGAGCTTCTCCATTATCTCGAAGCCAGCGTCCATCTTGTCCTTGGCACGCTGGAGAGCGTTGTCAGCCTTGTCCCATTCGTAGACGCGTGTCTGTCCTCCGAACTGGTCGGCTGAAGCCTGACCCAGTGTGTGCCACCATGCCATAGCGAACTTCAGCCAGTCCTTCATCTTCTTGCCCATCACCACCTTCTCGGGCTGATAGTAATGGAATGCCATGACGTTCTTGCTGTCCGGTCCCTCGAAGGGGATTTTTCCGATCTCGGGGAAATACTGTTTTGCCATAATTCTTTTGGTTTTTTGTTGTTTTATTTGGTTCGTGTTATTTGATTGTTTCTTCGAGCGTATTCTTCCATCGCGCGTATGCTTCCTGGTATTCGTTGGCGAGCTGCGCTTCAGGATATATTGTGTCGAGCTTCTTCAGCGACGCGAATGCCTCGTTGCTGTCAGCGTAAATGCCGCATCCCATACCCGCACCTCTTGCCGCTCCTACGCTGCCGTCGGTGTCGTAGAGGTCGATGGTGGCTCCGCTTGTGCTGGCGAGTGTCTGCCTGAATATCGGGCTGAGGAACATGTTGGCTCGTCCGGCATGTATGCGGCTTATCTCCATTCCCATGCCTCGCATCACCTCCATGCCGTAGCAGAACGAGAACACGATGCCTTCCTGCGCTGCGCGGATGATGTGGGCGCGGTTGTGCTTGTTGAAGTTGAGTCCGTGGATGGAGCATCCCGTCTCGCGGTTCTCGAGCACGCGCTCGGCGCCGTTGCCGAACGGTATGACGGTGAGTCCTTCGCTGCCCACGGGTACGGTGGCTGCGAGGTCGTTCATCCGGGGGTAGGAGAGGTCTGGCGCGATGTTTCGGCGCACCCATGAGTTGAGACATCCCGTGCCGTTGATGCACAGCAGCACGCCCAGCCTCGTGGCGTCGTCCGTATGATTGACGTGTGCGAAGGTTCCGACGCGGCTCTTCGGGTCGTAGCCCACCTTGCCGAGCACTCCGTATACGACGCCCGACGTGCCAGCCGTGGACGCTATCTCGCCGGGATTGAATACGCCGAGCGACAGCGCATTGTTGGGTTGGTCGCCGGCGCGGTAGGAAATGGGCGTGCCTTCCGCCAGTCCCGTCTCATTGGCTGCCTGTGCCGACACGCGGCTCTGTACGGCAAAGGTGGGCACAGTATCGCATATCATGTCGGCGCTGATGCCGAGCGTTTCGAGAAGCGGTTCGGAGACGCGTCTTTCCTTGAAGTCCCAGAAGATGCCTTCGGAGAGTCCTGCCACGGTGGTGTTGGGCACGCCGGAGAGCTTCATGGCAATGTAGTCTCCCGGAAGCATCACCTTATATATGTGCTTGTAAGTCTCGGGTTCGTTCTCACGCACCCAAGCCAGCTTCGCTGCGGTGAAGTTGCCGGGCGAATTGAGCAGATGCGACAGGCAGAAGTCTTCGCCGAGCTTGGCCATCGCCTTCTCTCCGTAGCTGACGGCACGTGAGTCGCACCAGATAATGCTGTCGCGCACGGGGCGCAGGTCATGGTCGACGCACACCAGTCCGTGCATCTGATAGGAAATGCCAATAGCCTTGATGTCGCAACCGCGTGCTCCTGTCTGTCGCATGACCTCAGCCAGTGCGCTCTTGGCGTCGCGCCACCACATCTCCGGATCCTGCTCCGCCCATCCTGTCTTCACAGCTTTGATGGGAGCTTCGTCCGCAGGATAGAAAGCCGATGCTGCACATTCACCGTTGGCTATGTTGACAAGCGAAGCCTTGACGCTGCTGCTGCCCACGTCCAGACCTAACAAATAGTTCGTGTATGTCATGTATGTGTATATTATATAATGTATATTTAGGTTTAATCGGTTTGTGTGTGAATTTAGGCATTATGATGATAAGGCAGTCTTGCACTTCAAAAGTACAAAAAAAATATTAGTATAAAAACGTAATGGGTGTTTTTTCTACACATTTAACATTGCGAAACATAAGCTTCATATCTTGATTTGCGGAGTTGGCAAAGTAAAAACATATTTATATTGATTTAATTTGGTAGGGTGGATTTAAATTATTACTTTTGCCCCGTAATCATTAATAAATAATAACGAAAAACATATCGCTATGAAGAAATTTTTACTCGCTTGCGCGTGTGTAGGTTCGCTCGCGCTGTCCTCTGCACAGTCTGTAAATGCCCAGACAATGGTGACACAGTCCTTCCAGGACTTCATGATTTCCGATCCTTACTATGGTGGTGAAACGATGGGCGCTACTGGTTATTTCCAGCACGTGTCTTCCAACGGCAAGTATGCTGTAGGCTATGACGATTCGCAGATAAACTTCCAGTTGGGCGGCGCATTCCTTTGGCAGGCTTCAGATCCGACAGAACTTACTCCGCTCGGACTTACATACAACCGCATCTCGGCTTGTGACGTATCTAACGACGGCATCATCGTAGGTAGCTTCGAGCAGCGCGAGGATGAGGAGAAGAATGCCGTGGCTTATCCTGGATGGCGTACCGTTGACGGCGACTGGCAGCAGCTGCCCGTCCCCGCTCACTATTCACAGAAGCAGGCTAAGACTGAGGACTTCGCTGAGGAGGCTCGCGCCATTACTGCCGACGGCAAGTATATAGCCGGAAACCTTAGCCTTAAGGTAGGCGAGAAGGAGATTCTGGAAGGACAGAAGATGGAGATCATTCACGATTCTCCTGTATTGTGGGAGAAGCAGGGCGACTCATACGTTCTCAGCGCCGTGTATGACCAGCTCGGTCAGGCTGGCAAGAACAAGCTGTATGTTGACGGTAAGCTCGTGGAGCAGGCTGATTCGGCTTACTTCACACAGTTCTTGGTTCGCGACATCAGCGACGACGGCAAGACCATGGTGGGTCTGAACGTAGCCGGTAGCGGCGGTTTCAATCCTGCTTTCATCCGCGACGGCGAGCTGTTTCAGCTCTTCAACTGTGGCGACGAGGAAGACTATGAGGGAGAAGACGAGACTACTACTGTAAACTTCAATGGCGGTACTCTCCTCACCATTGACGCTGAGGGCAATATGTATGGCTATTATGTAGATGCTGACGCAATGCAGATGAACTTCGTATATACTGCTGACGGCAAGTTGGAGTATACTGACGACTTCTATACATGCGGCGCTAACGGCAAGCGTATCTCAAGCATGGAGCAGGGCTTGAATCCTGCTTATTGCTGCAGCGCTGACGGCAAGGTGGTAGCTGGTGGTGGAGTTACTTCTGACGGTCAGGTTGCGTTTAACTATCCGGCTATCAGCTACGACGAGTCGGTTACTTCCGTTAAGACCATCGACAGCATCCGCAAGGACGTGAACGTAAAGTTCTCTGGTCGCAACTTCGTTTACATCACAGGCGAGTATAGCTCTGCAGACGTATACGCTGCAGACGGCACTCTCGTTTCTCGCGTAGGTCAGGGCACACCGGTTAACCTCTCTGGTCGCTCAGCTGGCACATACGTCGTTAAGGTGCAGACTGCTGACGGCGAGAAGACCTTCAAGGTGGCTAAGTAACCCTAAACGGATGTTTTACCCCAACATTAACTGAAACAAAACGTATGAACCTTACATTAAATAAGGAAATAAGAATCATGGGCTTCGTGCTCATGATTCTTTTTGGTATTAGGGCGTATGCTGCGGAAGCTACGCTCACCATAGGCAACAACAAGAATTCGCTCACAAATTATGAGTCGGTTAAGGGCGGCAAGGCAGGTTCGGCACTCTTCTTCGATGCTGCGTATATGTCGGCATACAAGGGTTGTCGGCTTACGGAAGTGAAGATTGGCGTGTCGGACAAGACCACGGACGGCGCCATCACCATCTTCCTCAGCCATGCCATTGGCGAGGAACCTTTCTATAAGGAGACGGTGGACGCGTCGAAGAGCAGATGGAACACCTTCACGCTTGCTACGCCTTACGTGGTGGACGGCACGGATCTCTGCATCGGTTACACCTTGGACGGAGCCAAGTATGCTTGCTACGGCAATGCCTTTGTGCGCAATCGCGAGTATGTTCTCGATAAGGACGGAGCATGGGCTGAGTATGACGGACCATACAGCGCTTCGCTTCTGGCTACGCTTAGCGGCGATATGCCGGAGCATAACGTAAGATTGGGTGCCACCAATATGCCTGAATATGTACGTACGGGTGAGGTGATGGACATCTTCGGCTACTTCCAGAATCTTGGTGTGTCTACGGTTAACAGTCTTACTCTCGCTCTATACGACGGCGATAACGAATTGTGCGAGGAGCGTGTCGGCGATCTTAATGTTGCTCCGCGCCGCGAAGGATCGTTCGTGCTATCCACAATGAAGCTTAATGCTGCGGGCGACCGCAGTCTGCGCTTGCGCATAAAGGCTGTCAATGATGGCGTTGACGCTGTGGAAACGGACAACTGGACGGAGGCGCAGAACGTAATGTGCCGCGACAGTTACGTGCAGCGTAAGGTGTTACTCGAACTCTTCTCCACAGAGAGATGCACGGCTTGCCCGGAGGCTCACCATGCCATTGACGCTGTTACGCCAGACATGGACAACCTCATAGAGGTAGGTCATCACGCCGGATTTTATACAGACCAGTTCACGATAGACGAAAGTGTGGCGTACGAATGGTTCTATCCATCTTACCACGTCTTCGCTCCGGCTATGCTCATCGACCGCATGGACATGCGCAACGCTTTCCCCGACCTGTTCAAGTATGAGACGCCCATCATGAGTGCGTCTGCCACCAACCTCAAGGCGCTCTACGCTCTTGAACAGAAGCGTCCCGCACTTGTGACGGTGGACTTGACTACAGACTGGAATCCTTCATCGCGCAGCCTTGGCATAGATGTCTCAGGAGAGCAGCTGTTGCCCATCGCCACTCCCGACAGCCTTCGCCTCTATGTTTTCCTGACCGAGGACAGCCTCTACAGCACGTCGCAGGCAGGTGCAAGCAGCGGATTCTATCATCGTCATGTTCCTCGCAAGTCGCTCACGCCGGCATGGGGTGAGAAAGTGGACGTAACGGCTGGCTATAACCGCCATTTCGATGTTACGCTTAATGATGAGTGGGACGAGAAGCACATGAGAGTAGTGGCGTTCGTAGCCAACTATAACTCAACGGATCCGTGCGACTGCTCCGTTCTCAACGCCGCCAAGCGCGACATTATTGCCAAGACATCCGGCATCGGCTGCATATCGCAAGACTCTTCATCGTCCGACGCCTGGATGATAACGGACCTCGCTGGCAGAACTGTCGCAAGAGGGCAGGGCAGTGCCTCGCTCACCGCAGCATACAACGCTCTGAATAAGGGATTGTATGTGGTGAAGGTTGGAGAGAAGAGCTGTAAGATAGTTTTGAATTAGGAGTTTTGAGTTTTGAATTGTGCGCCAAGGTGCATTGTGAATTATTCAATTAAGAATTAAGACTTATAAGATAAGCAAACGGGATAAACTGTAAGAGTTGTGCAAAGCTTAATCACGCAGCTCATACAGTTTATCCCGTTTCCTCGTTTATACTATATTATAAATTCAAAATTGAATAATTCAAAATCGCAGGCGAAGCCGAGAATAATTCCTAACTCCTAATTCCTAATTCCTAACTCATTCATTTCCACTCTCTTCACCTTCTTGAAGAGTTCGGATGCGAAGACGAGGTCGTTGAGCTTTTCGTTAGTTGAGCCCATCACGTCGTCCTTGGTGCCCTGCCATTCCTTATGACCTTGATAGATGAAGAGGATGTTCTCGCCAATGCCCATCACGGAGTTCATGTCGTGAGTGTTGATGATGGTAGTGATGTTATAGTCCTTGGTGATGGACGAGAGCAGTTCGTCGATGACGAGCGACGTATGCGGGTCGAGACCGGAGTTTGGCTCGTCGCAGAACAGATACTTCGGGTTGAGCACGATGGCGCGGGCTATAGCCACACGCTTCTGCATACCGCCCGAAATCTCGCCCGGATATTTGTTCTGAGCGTCTATAAGATTGACGCGGTCGAGACATTCCTGAGCGCGGCGTACACGGTCGCGATAGTTCATCGAAGAGAACATATCGAGCGGGAACATCACGTTCTCCAGCACCGTGAGCGAGTCGAAGAGAGCCGCCGACTGGAATATCATGCCCATCTCGCGGCGCATCAGCACCTTTTCATTCTTTGTCATAGCCACGAAGTTTCGGTTGTCGTAGAGCACTTCGCCGCTTGTAGGCGTGAGCAGACCCACGAGATTCTTCATCAGAACCGTCTTACCGGAGCCGCTTTGTCCGATGATGAGGTTGGTCTTGCCGTCCTCGAAGACGGCGTTGATGTCCTTGAGGACTTCCTTGTCCCCGAACGACTTGCATAGATGTTTTATTTCGATCATGAGATAAGTCTTTATTTTAGCTGAGAAGCTGGGTGAGGAAAACGTCCGAGAACAATATCAACACGCTGGAACTGACCACGGCATCCGTACTTGCCTTGCCCACTTCCACGGATCCGCCTTCCACGGAATAGCCGTAGAAGCTCGATACGCTTGAGATGATGAAGGCGAAGACGAGGCTCTTGATGATACTCATCCACATAAACCATGAGTTGAACGAGTGCTGCAGACCGAGCGTGAGGTCCTCAGGCGAGAGGATATGTCCGACGTATGCCGTGCCGTAAGCACCGAGAATGCCCGTCGCGGAAGAGAATATCACGAGGAAAGGCATGATGGTCACCAGTCCTAATATCTTCGGCAGGATGAGGTAGTTGGCTGAGTTGACGCCCATGATGTCGAGAGCGTCAATCTGCTGCGTCACGCGCATCGTGCCAAGCTCAGAGGCGATGTTCGATCCCACCTTGCCGGCAAGAATCAGACACATGATACTTGAGGAGAACTCGAGGAGCAGAATCTCACGCGTCGTATAGCCCGACACCCAGCGTGGCATCCACGGACTCTGGATGTTCAGTTTCATCTGGATGCAGATAACGGCTCCGATGAAGAACGATATGAGCAGCACGATGCCGATAGAGTCGACGCCAAGCGACGACATCTCCTTGGCATACTGCTTGAGGAACATGCGCATGCGCTCCGGACGAGCGATGGAGCGACCCATAAGTATAAGGTAGCGTCCGAGTGTGTTCAACGATTTCAATATAAACATAATAATCTGTTGTTCTTATATATATAGCAAGTGCAAAAGTAGCAATAAAAAGGTAGAAACTATTTCTTCGACGTGAGTTTTTTTCATATCCGAAAGTTTTTATTAAAATAAATAACGTAACTTTGCATATCATAGGCATATTATTCAACGACAATGGAACAAAACGATATATCAGAAGAGCGCCCGCATTGCATGGTGCTTCGCACCGAGGGACTTGTCAAGCGTTACGGCAAGCGTACGGTTGTCAACGACGTGTCGATAAACGTGCGTCAGGGAGAGATTGTTGGTCTGCTCGGTCCTAACGGAGCCGGAAAGACCACATCGTTCTATATGACGACAGGACTTATCGTCCCGAACGCCGGTCATATCTTTCTTGACCAGCATGACATCACCGACTATCCCGTATATAAGCGTGCCCGCGCCGGCATCGGATACCTCCCGCAGGAGGCGAGCGTATTCCGCAAGCTCAGCGTAGAGGACAACATCATGTCCGTACTGGAAATGACAAAGCTCTCGCGTAAGGAGCAGCTTGAGAAGCTGGAGAGCCTTATCGCCGACTTCAATCTTGGCAAGGTGCGCCGCAACAAGGGCGACCAGCTCTCCGGTGGAGAGCGACGCCGTACGGAGATTGCGCGATGCTTGGCCATCGACCCGAAGTTCATCATGCTGGACGAGCCGTTCGCAGGTGTCGACCCTATCGCCGTGGAGGAGATCCAGCACGTGGTTTGGCGACTCAAATACCGCAACATCGGCATTCTCATTACTGACCATAACGTACAGGAGACACTCACCATCACCGACCGTGCCTACCTCCTCTTCGAGGGACGCATCCTCTTTCAGGGCAAGCCGGAGGAGCTGGCAGAGAACCGCATCGTAAAGGAGAAGTATCTCGGCTCCACCTTCGTGCTCAGAAAGAAGGACTTCCAGCTCCTCGACGAGCAGAAGCGCAAGCGCGATCAGGAACGCGAGCTGAACGACTGATAAATAATAAATACCAAATAATAAATACTAAATAACAAAGTGAACTTCCTACTTGTTTCCGACATACACGGCTGCTTGCCAGCCCTTGAGCGCGTGCTCGATTTCTATGAGCGCGGCTCTTACGACATGCTTTTCATCCTTGGCGACATCCTCAATTACGGACCGCGCAACCGCATTCCTGAGGGAATCGATCCCAAAGGCATCGTCGAGCGACTTAACGCCATGAAGGATCAGATTGTTGCCGTGCGTGGCAACTGCGACGCTGAGGTAGATCAGATGCTGCTCCAGTTCCCCATAATGGCTGACTACGCCCTTGTGGTGGAAGGCGGCAGACGCTTCTTCCTCACACACGGACACGTCTATAACGAGGACAATGCTCCTGTGATGAAGAACGACGTCTTCGTCTACGGACATACACACCTGTGGAAGCTCGAGCCAACCGACGACAACCGCATCGTCTGCAACCTCGGCTCCATAACTTTCCCCAAGGGAGGCAACGTCCCGACGTTCGCCACTTATGAGGACGGCGTGATGGCTGTGCGCACCATGGACGGCGATGTGTTGAAGGAAGTAAAGCTATAAGAAAGAGGCAGTAAAAGCAGAAGAAAGCGGAAAAACAGCTCTAAAAAGAGGAATTTTATACAAATGTAAGTTTTTTCTCTTGATTTATTTTGCTATCATATAAAATTGAACTATCTTTGCAGAAGAAACGGCTAAGACCTTTACAAAATGTCAAAAAGAGTTTTGTCTTCTGCATTAGGTTGGCCCTTTCTTTACATCAAGAATCAAGAATCAATAATCATCATATAACATAACGACCTCGATATAATAAAACCAAGAACACACACATGCATCAGATGTGGATGTGCCGACGTGCGCAGAAATGTCGAACGGTGCAGGAAAGTAAATTACCTTTAACAATCACCTATTTTTTACCTTCTCAAAGAATAAAAACTTATAGTCATCACAATTTACTATTAATTACACAACAGCCACGGTGCAGATGATGCAACGTGGCTGACCTTTTTTATGGCTTATATACAGAGACTCTATATAAACAAAACGTGAGCGACGCGGGCTGTTGGTTCAGCTTGCGTCGCTCACGTTTTGTTTGTTTATGCCGTTCTCTTATTTCATCATCCAGTTGCCTTCCACCAATGCCATCGGCACCACTATCTCCTCCTTTGTGCTG
>ULYE01024214.1_pt1 | contig 12874 bp, 7 predicted proteins | sample 1961921 | NCBI WGS metagenome assembly ULYE01 (sample SAMEA4835856, study PRJEB28245) | human gut metagenome | biome: gut microbiome; material: fecal sample | place: Denmark | collected 2008 | reverse complement strand
ATGCCTGGATGATACCCTGGTTCTTCGCCACACCACCGGTCATCATATATTCGCCTGGATGATCCTTTCCAAGGCGGGCTGCCAACGCGCCGACTTTTGAGGCAACTGACACATTTAAACCGTGGATAATATCTGCCACATTCTTATTCTGTGCCACCAGCGACACAACCTCCGACTCTGCAAACACCGTACACATGCTGGAAATCACGATATTATGCTTCCATTCCAGCCCTTTCACACTCATTTCCTCCAGGGAAAGTCCCAGCGTTTTCGCCATCATTTCCAGAAAACGTCCCGTTCCGGCGGCACATTTGTCATTCATCAGGAAATTTTTCACGGCTCCCTGCCCGTCGATGCTGATCGCCTTGATATCCTGCCCGCCAATGTCGATGATAGTGCGGACATTCGGATTCAGATAATTTGCGCCCTTGGCATGGCAGGTAATCTCCGTGATGCTGTCATCCCCGCTGTCAATGTAGGATCGTCCATATCCGGTCGTATCGATCCGCACGATCTCCTCTTTCTTAATTCCCGCTTTCTCAATCGCCAGATCCAGACTCTTCTCGGCGCTCATCATCGCACCGCCGCCGGTCGGAATAATCATCGTCGATTTAATTTTTCCATCCTGATCCAGTATGACCACATCCGTACTTGTCGAACCGCTATCGATTCCCGCTACATAAAAAATGCCCGACTCCATCTTCTTTCTTGCCTCCTCACTGATACCTTTTCCCGGATCCATATCCTCTGATCCCTCGATCGTCTCCTCAAATGCCTGAATGCGCGTCAAAAGCTGCCCCGCGCTCTGGCTCGTAAAATCAGTCTCAATCTTAAGGAGCGGAACCTTGATATCCCGCTTGATACTCGCATACTCAAATCCATAATAATCACAGAACTTGATCGTGTGATAAATAATTCCCTTTAAATTCGGATCCAGATACAGACGGTTTCTGCGGATCGAACGGTTCATGCGGAAACACGGCATCTGTCCCAGCAGGACGTCCGCGTAAGAAAGAAACAGCTCCTCTTCCTCCATATTCCACATTTCATCCTGTACGACCGACAGTTTCCGACCACCCGTACAGGTCAGATTTTCCACATCCATCTGGATATTGTCCCGGATCATATCCTCCAGAATGCCGCTGACCCGCACGCCCAGCACACCAATGTACGGCTCCGTGTTCATTTCCGGCGTAATAAAGGACTTGATAAAAGCGCGTTTATCAAACACTTTCCCGGAATATGCCTCATACGCCTTTTTAAGTCTCCGGATCGTGCCCGCAAATTTCACTTTTTCACATTCATTATCATCATGCGGCAGATCCAGCATATATAAAAACTTACATTTTCCCGTGCTCTCCACGATATCGTAAACGCGCCGCATCGAATCGCAGCAGTTTACCAGCACCAGCTGTTCAACCTTTCCTTCCAGCACTGCCTGAATGACCGATTTTCCAAAGCCGCACAGATTTGCATGTGCAATCTGATCCGACTGTTCGAAATTTTCTGGCATTTCCTCCAAAACAGAACATTCTTCTCCAAACCCCCGGAACAGCTCGATCGGGGTGTACTTACAGACGTAATAAATCATGCGTGTTTCTCCTCCTTGCCCTTTTCCAGCATTTCCACAAACGCCTGAAGCCGCGTCGATACCTGACCGTCGCTGGTATTGGCGGGGTTGCAGCCGTCACCGTCGAGAATCATCGTCGGAAGTCCTGTCTTTTCTAAGGACTGCTTAATCAGGCTGGATGCACCGATCGTTCCCTTACAGCCCCAGTGGGCAAATAAAACAGCACCATCCGATTCCGTGATTCTGGCAAGCCGTTCCGCTTCCTCAATTCTCTGTTTCACACTGCCATTGTAAATGCAGTAGACCATTTTCTCTGCCATCGCCTCATACGGGTCTTCCGCATGCATCTCCTGAAAACCATCTGCGATGAAATCACAAGCGCGGATGTGCATTTTCTTACTATAATTAAAAATATCCTTAACCGGCTCCTGTAAAAATGGCATGATGTGCATCCAGATTACCGAAAGACCATCTCCCCTCGGTGACATCCGCACATCGCGCAAAAGTTTTTCCGTATAGGTAACCGCCGTCTCTGAGCCAGCCATCAGATGGCACATAAAAAGCGCATACAATTCATTCGTCAGAGAGGTCACCGGATCATGCGCACACCGCAGGGCAAGCTGTTTTTTATAATTCGCCGCCGCTTTCCGGCTGTTATCTACCGCACTCCGCACTGTTTCCTCCGAAATTCGTCTGTCCGTCGTCTCCTCCAGAAACCGTTTCAATTTCCGCAGCTGATCCGCCACATACAGAACCGATTCCCGGTTTTTCTCATACGGAACATCAATATAAAAGCCCGGACATTCAAATTTATCCTTTAAATAAGGAAACGTCATCATATTTCCATCACACGCAAGGTTCGTATAAATCATGCAGTTCGGTTTTGGCAGAATTCCCGTCAGCGCTGCCCCCAGAAACACCCTGTGGTACGAACACATCGTCTCCGGAAATCCTTCTTCCTCCGTTTTCCGAAGAAACGTCTGCTCACACTTCGTTCCCGCCATAAAACAGGACATCGCCTCCACTGAGTACGGCGTCAGCCCTGCCGCCATCACCAGCTCTCCCGGCACAAATATGCTGACCATCGCCGCATTCTCCGGTTCCGACAGCGACTGAATGATATTTTTCATAACCACCCGCGCCACATACTGTCCCGACGACGGCAGCCCCCGATCCGGCAAAAACTGAAGCTTCTTTTCCTGCAGGCGGTATCCCGCAAGAAGCAGCCGACGCGCTTTTTCCGGATCCTTAAGCGCCTGGCTGCTCACCCTATTTCCAAATTTTCCAATTACATCCATTGTTCTTTCTTCCATTCTTTTAAGTTCATTTTTCTGTCATATCGCCCTGATGCAGATGGATATGGTTCCGCGCCTTTGCAGGCAAACGGGCATTCTTTATTATAGTCAGTTGGATGGGAATTGTAAATATATCGGATATGAAACGCGAAACAGAGGGGGAGAAGAACTTTACGCCTGTGACAAAATCATCTATATTCCAAAAAACTGAGCAAACAACCACCTATCATTTCCCACAAATTCTGGTGACCGTTTTTCAATTTTTAAGACCTCAATATGATCAAAGAAAAGCGGCTGACCTCCCGATCAACCGCTTTAAATAACTCTTTTACCTATTATCTTCCCGCCTCTTCATCCCAGCTGCCGTCTTCTTTCACGTACCAGCCGTCCGGTGTCCGGCGTTTTGAATACATGATGCCGGCACTGCCGTCTTGATTCGAATTCAGATAATACCATTTTCCATTGATGAACTGCCATCCTGTAAGCATACCCTGGTTTTCGTCCATATAGAACCATCCCTGGTACAGGGTGTCATAGATCCAGCCGGTACTCAGATATCCCTCAGCGCCAAATGCCCACCATCTGCCGTTGACTTTTTCCCAATGAAATGCACCGGTATTGCCCATAGGCCAGGTGCCGTCACTGTAGCGGAGCCACCAGCCTCTGGCATCCTTTATCCAATGGCTGTAACCGTCATTCACTGCCTGATTCGATGCACCGGTGATAACCCCCTGCTCCTCGCTGCGGTAGCCTTTCTGGCTATCTTTGGTTACTGTGCCGGAACTTACGCTGCTGCTTTTTCCACTGCTGCCTTTTCCGCCGCTGCCTTTTCCGCCGCTGCCTTTTCCGCCACCTGAATGACTGCCTGAGCTTGAAGACACTTTCTGAACCGTCACATTGACTGTTTTTACAGCATCATTGAAATTGGCCATCGAAGCTTTCACATATACCTGATAGGTTCCCGCATCTGTAAAGCCTGGGATCTCACTCTGGTAATCCACTCCATTCTTAGAATAAGTAAATACCACTGCATCCGGACTCACATTTGAAAGACCGGTTTCCACAGATGCATGGATCTGCGGTTTCTGTTCGGTACCATTATAGGTAAGCGGATCTGCCGACACAGTCATGGATGCAAAATCACGTGCTACGATATTGCCTTTGATAGATGTGCTATTTTCTGTCAGCTCATAATTCTTTGCATTGTCACCTGCTAACGTAATATTTGCCGCCTCAATATTGTGCTCTCCAACATCCGCACTCTGATATGCCAAATTCACCTGGTCAGCACGAACATCCTGAGAATCAGGAGTACCGGAATCACTGTAAAGCTGAACGGATAAATTCTGCTCCTCCCTAATATCTGTCGTTCCATCATAGACTTTATCGAAAGAGTTTCCTGTTATCCGCGCATTTAATTTACACTTGTCGATTGTAAGTATAGCTTTATTCGATTCATTCGTATAATTTCCCTGCCCCAACAGAGAAACGGTGTATGTTCCAGCATTTTTTCGCTCTTTAACTATCATATTATCAGTTCCTGTCCAATATGTCCAATCTTTGATTGTATAATCCGCCTTATCCACTTCATCTACGGAAGCTCCCTGCCAGTTCTCAACCACCTTGATCTTCGGCTCCCAGGATTGACCATTATAAATGACGTTCTCTGGTTCGAGTGTTACTTTTGTATCTGCAAACCTCCGTTTGGTAATACTCGTTCGGTTGTCAGAGCAAAATACCTTCGACTCGTAATTATTTACTGTCACTCTTACAAATACAAACTGATCAGACTCTGCTACATTCACAATTTTCGGACACTCCGACTCCCACTTATCTTCTTGTAAATCATCCGTATTCTTTGTACGCTTCAGCTGATATTCATATCTTGCACCTTTAGGAATACTACTTGCGCTAATGGCAGCTGCCGGATATCCTTGGGCTCCCCTATACTCACCACCGCTGGCAGCCGTTACGGTCAAATTCCAGTGTTCAGGAAAAGCTGCTTTATTAACCGTCAATGTTATATCAACCGGATTTTCTCCGGCTTTATAGAATCCACTTGCCTGTGTATTCACCTTGATTTTAAATACACCAGCCTTGGTCACCGTCAACTGACCTGTTTCCTTGTCAATCGTTCCTTCTCCCTTATCACTTCCTGTATATTCAGCAAGTTCATATTGCAGGTTTCCGGCTCTATCCGGTTGATGAATACCCGCAAGGCTTGGAACATCGATCGACCTATTATCGCGATAACCTGCACTTATTTCCGCTTGATTAACTGTAATATTACCCGGTTTCTGCTTTAAATCATCGGGCAGACTTCCGTTTCCGCTGATTGTGCCGGTATTGATAAATCTTCCGTTTTCTTCTTTTACAAATGGACCGTTTGAAACAAATTCTCCTTCATTGGTAAGTGTGCCACTATTAATTATCGTACTTCCAGAGGTTACCTTTCCGCCTCTTGCAACAGTGAAGGAACTATTTCCAGTAATGTTTAATCGATCAGTATTCAGTTCCTTGGCTTTGATCGTTACAGATCCACGCCCCTGCAAAAATCCTATTCCACCACTATTAGATTTTGTTGAAATTGTTCCACCTGAAAGTTCAAAAGTACCCTCATTCTCAATTCCGGGTTTTCCACTTCCAGTTGCCGTTAATGATCCACCCTTCATCCGGAAATTTCCACGGACAAACACGCCATTCTTGCCTGTTCCCGCAGCAGTAACAGCGCCTTCGTTAATATTTAAAGTTCCATTGCTTCCCACAACAATGCCTCCTGAGAATGAAGCGCTATTTTTTCCCCCATCGGCAGTTGCTTCTATCGTTCCACTTTCTATCGTCAAGTTACCTTCGACTGCTATTCCGCTGGATCCATCACTACTTGTTCCTGTCGTTGGATAATTCTTAGCTGTCAAAGAAGCGGGTGCTGTTCCTTCCTTAATCGTCGCGCTTACATTTTCCTTAATTTTGAGGCCAACTCCTCCAACACCTTTTCCTTTTCCCTCTAATACATTGCTTCCATTTAATACTATCTCCCATGTTCCCCGGCTTAACTCAAGGTTCTGTATGGTAGTAGCATCCGTCATTATTAATCGAAAGCTATTTTCTCCTGAATTAGTAACCTCTATACCGCGATCGTTCAATAAATTCATTACGTCGTCGTTAAGACTAGAAAACCCACTCTCATCATAGGCAAGACCTTTACAAGTTTTCCCTTCGTCAAAATTTACATTTAACACAACATTATTATAATCATACACCGGCATCGCCGCCTGGTCTCCCGTCACAGACACTTCCACCACCAGCGCCTCTACATCTTCCGCCAGTTCATATGCCTCCGGCAGCTCTGCTGCAAACTCATAGGTGCCTTCCAGCGGCCAGCAGCCTTCTTCATCCTGCACATACTCGTTACAGCTCCAGCCAGTGATCGGAAGTTTTTCCTCTTTACCAGCTTCGCTTTCTTCTCCGACCTGGGCAATAATAGCCTGTGGTAAGTACTCCGTGACTTCTTCGAAGGATGGCTGGGCTTCCTCGGTAACTCCGCTAAGCTCTAATTTGCCATCCAGCAGATTCTCTTCCGGATCATACCAGGACCAGGAGAAGATCTGGGACTTCACAGCCGGTATCACTGTTCCGCCTGGAACTGTCGTATCTTCCATATCCGATGGTGTACTGACGGAAGGTGCATTCTCCGCTTTGTCAGCAGAATCCTTCTGATCGTTGGTTTCTTCATCATCCGGCCCGGTTTCAGAATCGTCCTCGTTCATACCGGAAGACGCGGCTGTATTCCGTATGCATCCGCTTTCCACACTGCAAACGTGGGTACATTCCGTCGGCTCTTCTCCTATCTGGGACGAGGTTGCTTCCTCATCCGGCTCGCCGTAGCACTCCTCGGTATGCACATGAACACATTTTTTCCTCTCCGTCTTCTGCGGCATATCCGCCCATGCTGTATTTCCAAATAATGTCGATACTGCCAATGTCATTGTCAGACACATCGCTGCCGCCCTTCGTATACCTTTCATTCTCCCATCTCCTCTCTGTTTACCTTTCATCTCTTTTGACACCCATGAAGATTAATTCTCTTGATGTTATTATTAAACAATTTTCAAAAAATGTCAATAAACCGTACACAATATATGTTTAATACCGTCATTTATATGATTTCCCGATTTTCATTGTGAATTTCGTTACCTGCTCTCTCCATCCCGCCCCAGATACTCCCACACAAACCGCGATACTTCCGCCTTTTTATGGTACCTCTCCCGCACCGCATACACATGCAGCCGGGTCTTTGCACGCGTCATTGCCACATAGAACAGACGCCGTTCTTCCTCCATATCCTCGTCCAGCATCGCGCGGCTGTGCGGCGTGATGCCCTCATTGGCATCGAGAATATAGACAATGGGAAATTCCAGCCCCTTGGCACTGTGCATCGTCGCGAGCGTGATCGCGTCCGTCTCCGTCCGCCGCTGCGCCGCCTGCCGGAGCAGTTCCTCCTTGTACGCGTCGATGTGTGCAAACCACTCGTCAAAGGTCTTGAAACCCGCCGCACTTTCTTTTAACTCATCGGCAGTCTCTAAAAGTTCCTCCGGCCGCATCCGCCGGAATGCCGCATACTCGATCAGATATTCGTCGTATCCCATGCCCTGGCGGATATAATTGACGGCTGCCAGAGGTGACATCCGGGCGATGGCCCGCAGATCCCCTTCCAGACTCTCGATCCGCTCGGCAATCCAGTCTTTCTCCGCATAGAATGCCTTCATCTTCTCGAACGAAACCGTCTCATCCGGCATCGCATCCCGGCTGATATACCGCTTCGGACGGTTGATGACCTGCAAAATATCTTCCCGCGCCCGGCTTCCCATGGCGATCCGGATATAGGTCAGGATATTTCGCGAAATCCAGTGTTCATAGAGGTTCGGCACCGTATCCCTTGTCCGGAAAGGAAGGTTGTATTCCATCAGCTTTTCCATCAGAAAACGAGGACCAGCATTGGTCCGGTATAAAACTGCGATATCCCCCGGCCGCACTCCCGACTGCAGATACAGCTGTATCTCCCTGGCAATGGCCAGATTTTCTTCCCCCGGATCCTGCCAGAGCTTCGTGATCACATTCTTTCCATGCCGTCCCGTTGTATGGATGGCCTTTGAAAAACGTTTCTGATTTTCTCCGATCAGCCGCAATGCCGGTGCCACGATCTCCTCGGTACTGCGGTAATTCATATCCAGAAGAATCCGTCCGGCACCCGGATAATCCCGCTCAAACCCCAGCATAATCTCCGGTTTGGCCCCACGAAACCGGTAAATCGACTGATCATCATCGCCCACGATAAAAAGATTATCTTCCGGCTTGGCTAACATCCGCACAATCTCATATTGAAGCCGGTTGATGTCCTGAAACTCATCAATCAGGATGTACCGATACCTCCTCTGCCAGGCAGACAGGATATCTTTTCTTTCCGTAAAAAGTTCCAGACACAGCACCATCATGTCATCGAAATCGATGAGTCCGGCCCGTCGCATTTTCTCTTCATAGCCTGCATAGAGCTGACGGAAAACTGCATCCGGACAGTTTTTGGAATAGTAATGTTCCAGTGCAATCCTCTCTCCCTTGACAGAGCTTATCTCACTTAAAATGGAGGCTGCAAACTCATTTTCATCCTCCGGCTCCAGACCTCCGGCCTGAGCCATCTCCCGGACAAACTGCATCTGCTGCTCTTCCCGGACAATATTGTCAGCGGTATATCGGTATGCCAGCTTTAAGATCCTAAAAAAGATCGAATGAAAAGTACCAAAGGTGACTCTGGATCCGCCGCCGGTCAATGCTTCATACCGCTCCCGCATCTCCTCGGCTGCTGCCCGGGTAAAGGTAATCACAAGAATATCCCCCGGATCGATTCCGTACTCCTTCGTCAGATACTGGACCCGATGGGTGATCACCGTTGTTTTCCCTGATCCCGGTCCCGCCAGAACCATCATGGGACCATCTTTATGCATGATTGCCTGTGTCTGTGCTTTACTGAATGCCATTTCCTGTTTCCTTACTCCACAATTCAAGAATATCTCGGCATATTTGCTTCGAAATTCGCATTTTGACGTGCAAGACATCCTTCTGCCGCGCATCTGAAGCAAATCTGTCAAGTACAAATGTAAGAAAAGTGCGCCTTGGAATGTATTTCTCACAAAGCGCACCTTTTCACTGCTTTTCATGCATCTACGATACATGAAAAAGCAGTTGTTTATTTACTACCTACTGATTTAATCTGCGAAGCCAAACTTGCTTCAAGTCGAACATCGACGGTTACGACAGCCTACTGCTGTGCTTCCAGAAGCTCAATCCCCTTCTTGATACGGCGGATCGACTCTTCCTTGCCAAGCACTTCCATGATCTCGGTCGCGCCTGCCGGCGTCATCTGCTTGCCGGATACAGCGGTACGGATCGGCCACATTACAAAGCCGGTCTTAACGCCTTCTTTGGATACATACTCGGACAGCGCTGCGTACAGGGCGTCGTTGGAGTAATCTTCCTGTGCTTCCAGAATCGGCAGAACATCTTTTAATACCTTTAAGGATGTCTCCAGATTGGTCTTCATCTTCTTGTGAACATACATCTGCGGATCATACTCCGGCAGTGTCTCAAAGAAATCGATGTGTCCCTCGATATCCGGGAAAATCTCGATTCTCGTCTTAACCATCGCCGCGATCTTCTTCAGATCCAGATCCTTGGTGATTACTTTCTTGATGTACGGCTCTGCCATCTCATAGAACTTATCAAAATCCATCGCCTTGATGTACTCGCCGTTCATCCATTTCAGTTTTACCATATCGAAAACAGCCGGAGATTTGCTGATATTCTTGTAGTTGAACTCTTTTACCAGCTCGTCTAAGGAGAAAATCTCCTGATTATTTTCCGGTGACCAGCCAAGCAGGGCAACGAAGTTGACAACTGCCTCGGAAATGAAGCCCTGATCGATCAGATCCTGATAGGAAGAATGACCGCTTCGCTTGCTCAGCTTCTTGTGCTCCTCGTTCGTGATGGTCGGGCAGTGCACATAAACCGGAACCTTCCATCCGAATGCGTCGTACAGACGGTTGTACTTCGGTGAAGAAGACAGGTACTCGTTACCGCGGACTACATGGGTGATCTGCTGTAAATGATCGTCCACCACATTTGCGAAGTTGTAGGTCGGGAATCCATCCGATTTGATCAAAACCATATCGTCCAGCTCGGAGTTATCTACGGAAATATCCCCGTAAATCTCATCGTGGAAGGTAGTCTTTCCCTCGGTCGGGTTGTTCTGACGGATGACAAACGGCTTTCCTGCCTTTAAGTTTGCCTCTACCTCTTCCTTGGAAAGGTGCAGGCAGTGCTTATCATAGGTCATGATCTCTTCGCCGTTTACTTCTCTCTTTAAACTGTTTAAGCGTTCCTGATCGCAGAAACAGTAATAAGCTTCGCCTTTATCGATCAGCTTCTTCGCATATTCCATGTAGATGCCCTGTTTCTGACGGTCGCTCTGTACATACGGGCCAACCGGACCTCCGATGTCCGGACCTTCGTCATGTTTCAGTCCGGTATCGCGCATCGTATTGTAAATGATCTCGGTCGCGCCTTCAACGAAACGCTCCTGATCGGTATCCTCGATTCGCAGGATAAAATCGCCGCCCTCATGTTTTGCAATCAGGTATGCGTATAATGCAGTTCTTAAGTTTCCTACATGCATTTTGCCTGTCGGGCTCGGTGCGTATCTGGTTCTGATCTTTGTCATACTTTTCACACGGCTGTCTGGAAGCTTATGTTCCAAACAGTTTTTCCTTTCCTAGAAATAATTAAAATATTGGAATTATAAAATAAAGTAACTGTTCCGTAGGTCTGCGCATTTACTGCGCTGACCGTACGAAAACATGGGCAGCAGGCAGGTAATTTATATCACGCCCTCATATTCAGCAGATGGCACGCCAGCTGGAAATAAATCATCAGGCTGCACGCATCCACGATCGTCGTGATCATCGGCGACGCCATGATCGCCGGGTCGAGATGGATCGTCTTCGCCGCAATCGGAAGCACACATCCGATCGTCTTCGCAATGATAACCGTACAGAACAGGCTGATAACTACCGTCAGGCAGATGAGTACCTGCCCCGGATACTGGATCATCAGGCGCACGAAATTGACAAGCGCCAGAGAAAGTCCACAGAGCATTCCCACGCGGATTTCTTTCCACATAACCTTCAGAATATCCGCCGGTTCTACCTCGCCGACCGCCATACCACGGATGATCATCGTGCTCGCCTGGCTGCCGGAGTTTCCGCCCGTATCCATCAGCATCGGAATAAACGTAACCAAAAGCGGAATTACCGAAAAGGCATTCTCATATTTTAACAAAATACCGCCGGTCACCATACTGCTCAACATCAGGATCATCAGCCACGGAATACGGTTTCTCGCGAGCTGGAGCACGCCCGTCTTCAGGTACGGCTTCTCACTCGGCAGCATCGCCGCCATCTTCTCGAAGTCCTCCGTCGCCTCCTGCTCCATGACATCCATGACATCATCGACCGTGATGATGCCGACCAGACGGTCTTCGCCGTCCACAACCGGTAAACTCAAGAGGTTGTACTCATTGAACGTCTCCACAACCTTTTCCTGGTCTTCCGTCGTATACGCCTTGATCACATGCGGATCCATGATATCGCCCATGAGCGCCGCATAATCATTCATCAGAAGATCCTTGACCGTCACAACGCCCTCTAAGCGGCGTTTTTCATCCATGACGTAGCAGGTGTAAATCGTCTCCTTGTCCACGCCATATTTCCGGATATAATCAAATGCCTGCTCTACCGTCATATTTTTCTTGAGTCCCACGTACTCCGCCGTCATGACGCTTCCGGCGCTGTTTTCCGGGTAATTGAGGAACTGGTTGATCAGTTTTCTCGTATCCGGGCTGGAGTTCTGAAGTACACGCCGCACGATCGTCGCCGGCAGCTCCTCCAGCATATCGACCGCATCATCGACATACAGGTCGTCAATGATGGCACGCAGCTCATTATCCGTGATACTGGTAATGATGTGCTGCTGCTGTTCGACTTCCAGACAGGCAAATACCTCCGATGCCAGCTCTTTCGGCAGCATACGGAATACAACGACCGTCTTTTCTGAATCCAATTCTTCGATAAATGAGGCAATATCCACCTCATTCATCTCGATCAGCTGGCTTTTCAGCTCCCGGTACTTCTTCCCGGCCAGCAGAGCCAGCAGCTCTTCTTTCTTCTCTTCTTCTAACATTCCCGTCTCCTTCCAAAATATTGTCATTTTGGAAATCGGACAGGCTGCTCCCTTCCTGCTCCTGCACACAGGCAGAATGCCGGAAACTTATCCACAGATGCGGCAGTGTACACAAGGAATCCGCTGTTTGCAGCTGTCATTCCTGCAAATGCATGTGTACGCTGCCTTCGGTTCTGGGTAGCTGCCGTCTGATTCCGCCTTATGACTCCGGCTTTCCATTGTGTTCACTCCTCTCCTGATTTTCTCGCATGAAAACATCCGGCAGATTGATGCTCGATACCGGATGTCTCTTTTTATTATAATAATTGAATGAAAAAATAGCAATCTTTTTATCGAAGTTATCCAAAAAAACGTTGTTAAAAAGTAATTGTTCACGGGTGGACACTTTTGAAACCGAAAATGCCGCTCAGATACCACCACGGCGGCAGCAGCTTTCGCACACCCGCGGCTCCCGGCAAAAAGACTGAAGCGTCAAAAAAGATCGGGCAGAGCAGGAGGCTCGCAAGGATAAACACCGGAATCAGCGCCGCCAGAAATCCCGGCTTCCGGCAGACTGCCAGGCATCCAAAGGCATATATAGTCACGAAAACTAGATAAAAAAGCAGCTTTCCCGCCTCTAAAAGCGGCTCTGCCCCATTTCCCGATACCAGAAGCGCCGCATACGCCGAAATGGACGCTAAAAATACAAACGCCGCGATCTCCGCCGTCTGCAGCAGCCACC
>ULYE01014988.1_pt1 | contig 12880 bp, 8 predicted proteins | sample 1961921 | NCBI WGS metagenome assembly ULYE01 (sample SAMEA4835856, study PRJEB28245) | human gut metagenome | biome: gut microbiome; material: fecal sample | place: Denmark | collected 2008 | reverse complement strand
TATCACCATAATACTTAATCTGAATCTTCATAATCCATCTTCTGAGTGGACCCCAGAAACCAGTGCCTCCTGCTTCTGACATATCGTAGGTGATCTTCATTGAACTATCCCACTTGAATCCCCATGGATAATCTCCATCTTCGAAGCGTTCACATCCCAATCCTTGAGTATTCCAACTTGGGCACAACTGCTTAATTGTAAACTTTGCAGATGTTGCAGATGGATACTTTTTAGGACTTAGTTCAAGTACTATATCGCGTTCTGCATCTGTTATGTTTTCTTCAAGGAAAGCATAGACTGTTACCTCTCCCGTCTCTGTACCATCGATGGTTTGTGTACCACGGTCTTCTTCCACCCAGTAGCCAAGTGACGTAAGTTCAGTCAGTTCCTTGCAAAGTGTTACCTTTGGTGATGTAGACTTTAATGTCCATCCACCTCCAACTACTTTACCCTTTTTATCCTTATCAACCAGTGTTGGGTCAACCTTTATTTTAATAGGGTAAATCACGTAGTGAGCATCCTGTAATGTTGGCTCAGTAACAAACTTCAGCTCATACTCTGGTGTAATCGAGAGGCGATAGGTTACGGTCTTGCCCATTGGCCATTCGGCTCCGTTGAGTGATGCGCTCAGTATGCGGTCTCTGCCAGATATGTTGTCATGGAAAGCCACTTCGAGTTTACTGTCTGCGCCTAAAGTCTGGGGCAGGAGCATGAATGTAGATTCACCGGCGTTGAGATTGGTGCCGTTAGGAGTGGTGCTTGTTGTTGCCTGGTTGGGCGAAATGGTGAAGTCGGTTGTAGTACCATTCAGTGTCCATGCAGAGCTTACCATGTCGTATGTTCCAGAGTTCTTTACGCCCTTAAGCGATACACTCTTGATGGTTCCGGCAGTCATTGTCTTGCCTGTCTTGATGATGACGGCGGTGCACAGGTGCTTGAACTGCAAACCTACCGGTGTGCATGTGGCATCGTTAGAGGGATTACTTATGAAGCCAGTGGCAGCAGCAACGATGTCGCGCTGGTTCTTTGCCTCGGCAGGAGTGGTGTACTGGAGCGTAGTTGCGTTAGGATTGTTGGGTACAGACTGGAATGCGGCATCCGTAGGAGCCCACGCCAAGAAGCGAAGCTGACGGTTGGAGCCTGGCCAATAGTAGACTTTGGAAGGCACCCAGTTAGTGCCCGTCTTCGTAGCAACATCGTCCATATAGTACTGCGTGCCGACGTTGCCGTTCTCCTTGACGGCAGCCACAACCTTAAAGTCGTTGTACATGTTTGTCTGCATAGCTGCACGTGTAGCAGGTCTGCCTGCATTGTCGTTGCCGATGCCGTCGGTCACAACGGCACGCACGCAGAGTGTGTCGGCAGAATTGTCCGAGCGCAGAGTGTAGCGGGCAGCTGTATAGCCGTCAGCAGAATTGTTTGCGCGTGTAGAAGCACCGTTTTCGGTAGATACGCCGAAACTGATGCCGTCGGTATTTGTTTCCGCTTTGCCGAGAAAGTCGTCGCTGCTGCATGAAAAGAGCGACGCTGACAGTAGCACAGCAGCGATGCTGGCTGTCAAATGGTGTATTTTCATTATTCCTTTCATCTTAGTTCGTTTTTGTGGTTGTTGGTAATTGTGAGTGTAAGGGGAACATTCAACCCCTTACACCCTGTAGTATTAGTTGTTTGTTGCAGACTTAACATCGAATGCCTTGTCTGTAAAGTTCTCCCAGCCCTTAACTTCTGCTGTGAATGTGATTGGGCAAAGCTCCTCATCAGGATTGATGTTCTGAGCTGTCAATGTAGCTACAAACTGATAGCTTAAGCTCTGTTTCATTTCTGTTTCAGGCAGAGTCACAGTGTGATTGTAAGTGTCAGTAACGCCATGGTGTACACGTGTAACGGTGAATGTCAGATTGTAAGCCTTTGTGGCAGGAATCATGTACTTGTGTCCAGTTGCTTCCTTAGCATCCTTCTCCATTGCTGCTGCATTGCCGAATTCAAGTGCGCCAGTTCCCTGACCAGGAGCCCATGTGAGGCCAGCAAGCTGTTCTGCGAGTGTAGCTGTACCAGATGTGTAGGCATCGTTGATCTTTACATTAGAAACAGTAAGCACAGAACCGTCAGCCATTCCGTTCTCAAACTGGAAGCGAACGCGTGAAAGCATGTGGTTGAATGTCATGTTTACAGCTGCCGGGCAGGTATTGCCAGTTACAGTCTCCTGCTTCGCTGCTGCATAGATAAGGTCTGTCTCACCAGTGCCATTCTCAAATGTAAGCGAACCCCAAGTGTTGATTGCGGTAGGAGCGGTAAATGTGTAGGCATCATTCGGAGCGAGTGCTACGAAGCTATAAGCATAGCCTTTCTCCCAATAAACCGGTGTCTGATATGACCATGTGCCATTTGCCTTTGTCACTTCCTTACCAACGAACGGAGTACCGGTCTGATCGCCCTTGTTCATCAAACCCCATACCTTGAATGCATTGAGGTTGTCGGTAGTTGCGTCATTAGCGGCACGTGTAGAGTTATTAACGAAGGTCTTAAAGCCGATAGCATTGCCCTTAGCCATTTCTACTGTCTCGTCGCTGTTGCAAGCTGTGAGCGCGAGGCCCATTGCTGCCAAACCCATAATAAATAATTTCTTCATAGTGTTTAATTTTTAGAGTTGGTTATTAATTTAATTTGTTGAAATATTATTTCAGTGGAATCACGATGTCTTCGTAATCGCCCCATCCGTCAATCTTGACGTCGAAGCCTGAGCCTCCCTGCCATCCGTCCTCGTCGGATATTTCCAGACCCTTCACAATGATAACACCGCCTTGTGGCTGTTTCTCAATCTGATCGGTCACATCGAAGTCGAAGTTCTTGATGAGTCCGTTCTTGAGTCTTACCTCTAAGTTCAGAGCATAGCTGCGCTGTCCACGTGTGGGCTGATAGAGTGAGTTGGGCCAGTTGGGCACTCCGAACGATGTTACTATAGCCTGCGCTCCCCAAGGTTCGAGTGTGCAGTCGTAGAGCAGAGTGGCTGCCTCTTTTGAAGTCTGTCCGCTGTGCATATACACCGCTGCAGCCATGCCCGACAGTGCTCCGCGCACCAGTCCTACATATTCCAGACCCTTTCTGAACTCGTATCTCACTAAATACTTGAACACCAGCGGGTGCATCGTTACGGGCATTACTACCTCTTCGGTAGTGCGTTGCGACGTATACTTCTCGTTATAGTTGCCATAGAGCATATCGGGCATGTTCACAGTAGGTTCGCTACGGCTGGCGTTGCCCTTAAACGGATTGCCCATGTACGTAGAACGTGTTCGGGTGCGTGTGGTAGCCTTGGCAGAAGCATACGAGTACATATCGTCGAAGAGAATGTATTCGGTGTCGTTGTTGTAGAACAGCAACTGATGGTTGCCCGGTCGCAATCCTACCACGTCGCCCAGGGCCGGCATATTGATCATGTCGCTTACGCCCGACTCGCTGAATACGTGCATTCTGAGACCCTTTGGCACCTCGGGCCTAAGCTCGTTGTAGGTCATTCCGAAGCGGTCGGGCCATTCCTCTTCGCTATTCCACACTTTGTTGTCGCTATTGTTTATCTCCCATTCCTGCTCGTATGTGGCGACGACGCGGAAGTCGTACTTGGGTGCATGAACGTCGTGGTCGTAGCACAGGTCCTTGTGCTCGCACGATGAGAGTGTCGGTATGGCGAGTGCCATAGCGCATAGTGTGCCGAGTATCAACTTGGCTGAATTCTTGCAGTTAATCATTTCTCGCCTCCTTTCTTCGTTTTCGTGTTGTAGTTGCCATGTCCGAGAAGCCAGACGAGCGATACTTCAACCTTTGTCGGGCCTATCCACTTGCGGTTTTTGGTGGCTTGCCATACGTAGTGGCCGTCGAGCGGAGTGTATTCATAGTAGCGTCCGCCCATGTATCCGGCTGCCAGACTGAAGTCGATGTTCAATCGTCGTGCCACGGGCATTGAGTAGCCGTATTCGGCACCGATAGTATAGTTCATGCGGTCCCACAATGTGCCGCCAGGCTTTCCGCCCATATATCCCTTGCCACCGAATTCGATGTCGTAGGTGAGCATCTGTGCGTTGATGCCGATGTGGTGTCCCTGCAGAGGCTTTTCGGCTGCCTTGGCTCCGAAGTACTTGCGTACGGTGAGTCCGCCGCCGTATACACGCCAGTAGCGATGGCTCTTGTTGCGGCTCCACCATCCGTACATCCAGTCGGCTGCTACGCTCCAACGCTTGCCGAGCGAGAACTCAACGCCTACGTTGGGCACAAGTAGTGCATCGTAAAGCATATTGGTCTTGATGGCGAAGTAGGCAGGTTGCTTGGTGTCGACGATGGGTTCGGGCTGTACTACGGGTTCGGGCTGCTTGGGTTCTTCCACAACGGGTTCCGGTTTGGGTTCGGGTGCCGGCTCGTTCTTCTTGCGTATGGTCACGAGAATGGCACTTGCATTGCGTACTGAGGGGAAGAACTTGTCGAGCATATAGTTCCATGTGCGTCCGTAGTTCATGTCCATGAGTCGCTTCTTGCGGCTGTCGACGAGTGCACCATATTTATTATATGTGTATTCTGGAGTCTCGAGCAGCTCGTGCAGCACCTCTTTCTTGTTGGGCATGTCCGAGTTTTCGACATAAATGGCGAGTTTCTGCCATGCGTCCGACCATTCCTGACGCTTGATTATGTCTTCGGGCAACATGATGCGCTGGCGTACATACTGCTCCATATTGGCACAGCGACGCTGGGCGAGCTTGCGGTTGAGCTTGCTGCCTCCTTCGGGTGATGCCGATCCGCAGAACGTAACTTGAGTAAGTTCAATGGTTGTGTCGTTTCTTACTTCGTTAAGAAACTGTATTACGTCGTTCAGATTAGCTTCGTTGTTTTCGAACTTGGGGTCAAGCAAACTTGATCCTACCCTAAATCCGATACAAACTTCTTTCTTGTCGTTTTCTTGGGCTGCGGCGGTTTGCACGGCAAGCGCCAAGAAGATGAATGCTATAAATCGTATCATAGGCAATCGTCTTAATTTAGTCTTTTTATTATTTTTGTGTTATGTTGTCAGTTAAGTAGTCAGCCAGTATTACCCGTCTGTAGGCAATCTTGCCTGTCGTTAGTTCATTCTGCCTGCAATTCGTCCTGTTGCTGGCATTGTTTCATCAAAATGTACGTCTGTTGTTTTGTTTTGCTAAGTCGCCTGTGTCATAATGCAAGGTGTTGTGTTGTTCCTGCATCTTTACGTTGGCAAATTTAGCGATTTATTTTTTAACGACAAAATTTTTAGAGCGAAAATTTATATTAAATTTGTTGGGTGGGCGCACAGGGTGGGGCGGAGCCCCAGTTGAGGTGTAGTTGTGTTGAGATGGTGTTGGTTTGATGTGTTGCTTATATATATATATAATAAGGTGTAATGATTGTTGATAACATTCAACACTTAACACTTAACATTCAACATTTCCCCTCTAACATTCCACACTTAACACTTAACATTTCAAAAAGGAGTCCTTTTGCCTTCCAAAACGAATCCTTTTGCACTCCAAAACGAGTCCTTTTACCAACAAAAAGGAGCCCTTTTGCAGTGCAAAAGGACTCCTTTTGAAATACGGTTGTTGCAGGACGTTATATCCTAATGTATTGTTGTTGGTTTTATTCCTCAACCTTCTTGGTCTTGGGCAACACCAGATTGAGCACTACGCCTACTACGGCGGCGAGTCCGATGCCCGATATTGCGAACGAACCCGATGAGAGTACGGCACCGCCCAGACCCATTGTGAGCATAACAGAAATGATGATGACATTGCGGGTGTCGTTCATGTCGACCTTATGTTGCATAAGATTCTGCACGCCAACGCTTGCTATCGTTCCGAACAGCAGCAGCATTATGCCGCCGAGCACGGCTTGTGGGATAGACTGCAGCAGTGCGCTGAGTTTGCCGATGATAGAGAAGCAGATGGCTGTGGCAGCCGAGATGCGTATTACGGCAGGCGATGTCACCTTGGTGATGGACATGGCTCCAGTCACTTCAGAGTAAGTAGTCTCGGGTGGTCCGCCAAGCAATGCCGATGCAAGGCAGGCGCATCCGTCGCCGAGCATGGTGCGATGTATGCCAGGATTTTCAACGAAGTCCTTCTTGGCAACGGCACTTACCACGTAAACGTCGCCAATGTGCTCAAGCACGGGGGCTATCGCTACGGGTATCATATAGAAGAACGGTGCCCACTCGAAGTGGGTGATGGTGTCGAACTGTACCGGTATGGCCAGCCACGATGCCGATGCTACGCCCGAGAAATCGACCTCGCCAAGGCATATAGCGAGTATGTAGCCCACGATGACACCGCTGATTATGGGCACCAGCTTCATCAGTCCGCGGCAGAATGTCAGTATGGCAATGGCTGTGATTAGCGACGTGAAGGCGAGTATCCAGTTGGTCTTTGCCATGTTGACGGCACTGCCCGAGAGCGAGAGGCCTATGAGTATGATGACCGGACCGATCACTACGGGTGGGAAAATGCGGTCGAGTAGGCGCTTGCCCTGCCACTTTACGAGTGCGCTCACAATGAAGTAGACGAGCGATACGGCTGTAAGTCCGGCGAGAGTGCCGGGCAATCCCCACTGCTGTGTGGCTGCAATGATCGGGGCAATGAATGCAAACGACGAGCCAAGGAAGATGGGCACCTTGCCACCAGTGACGAAGTGGAAGATGAATGTGCCCAATCCGGCTGTGAATAGCGCCGTAGCGGGATTGATACCAATGAGCAGCGGCACCAGCACCGTGGCTCCGAACGCCACGAAGAGGAACTGCACGCCGACAAGGGTTTTCTTTGTTAGCGATAGTTGTTCTGTATCCATTTTGTTTTGTTGTAGTTACTTCACGAGTATCACGAGGTACTTGCTGGTCGACCAGAATATCTGCGGGTTGTTGATGCGCAGCACATATTGCTTGTTGGCATCCTGCTGTAGGGTGTACGAACTTGACGGGTGCATGGTGAGAATGCGTGCCGACTTAGAGTAGAGCTTTATCTCCTTGTCGACGCGGATGTCGATTTTGGTGAAGTAGCGCTTGTTGAAGTTCGACTCAAGCACCTTTGATCCTTCGAGGATGTGCTGTTCCTTCAGCTCCTTCTTGGTTCCGAATACAAACCATGCGGTGTTGAGCTGCTTGTCCTGAGCGTTGATAGTCTCGCTCTTCTGCGACGATTCTGTCTTGAGGCTCGACACGTTGTCGTTGAGAGTGTTTACAGCCTGGTCGAGTTCGGCAATGTGTATGTCCTTGGCATCGAGTTCGGCACGCAGCTGCTTGAGCTGGTTGTCCTTCTCGTCAATCTGCTTTACGAGGTCTTCGATTGTCTTGCGGAGCTGGTCGCCCTTAACGCTCGACTCGCGCATCTGCTGGCGCAGCTTCTCGATGAGGGCACGGTTCTGCTTCATCGTGTTCGAAATGAACTGTATGTTCTCGATAATCTGACGGCGCTTGTTGGCTCCTTCGCCGTTCTTCACGATGCTCACACGGTTCTGGGCTTCGTCAATCTCGCGCAAACCTTCCTGTATTTGGTTAAAGGTTTCCATCATATCATTGATTTCGTTGTCCTTCTGAGTTATCACGCGTTGCAGCGAGTCGCTTTGTACAGCGCCCTCTGCCGATTGCTTTTTGTCACTGTTGCCACACGATGCGAAGGCAACTACTGCCAATGCAAATAATAAAAACTTGAACTTTTTCATATTTGTCAGGGTTTGGTTATTATTCTGTATGTTATCGATTGTTATTCTTCTTCTCGGAATTTCTTCTTCTTGAATTCTTCGGGAGCGGCTTCGCGCATTGCGTAACGCTCCTTGTTGCTCAGTCGCTGCTTCTTCTCCTTGGCCTGAGCCTTCAATGCCTTGAGTGCCGACATTTCGCCTTCGCCGCATCCAGCCACCACTATCACTATCTCGCCGCGCGGCTCTGTCTGGTGGAAGTGGGCTATTATCTCCTTGAGCGAACCGCGTACACTCTCCTCGTGCAGCTTGGATATCTCGCGGCAGACGCTTGCCTGGCGTTCGTCACCGAATACTTCGGCAAACTGCTCCAATGTCTTCACCAGCCGGTAGGGCGACTCGTAGAATATCATAGTGCGCGTCTCGCTGCGCAAAGCATCAAGAAGCGTCTGGCGCCCCTTCTTCTGTGGCAGGAAACCTTCAAAGCAGAAGCGGTCGCAAGGCAGTCCGGAACTGACAATGGCGGGCACAAATGCCGTAGCACCCGGCAGACATTGCACCGTTATTCCAGCCTTGGCAGCTTCGCGTGCGAGAAAGAATCCCGGGTCGCTGATGCCTGGAGTGCCGGCGTCGCTGATAAGAGCTATCGTCTCGCCAGCTTTCAACCGTTCGACGATGGCGGCGCTTGTGCCGTGCTCGTTAAACTTATGGTGCGACATCAGACGGTTCTGTATGTCGAAATGCTTGAGCAGAATGCCCGATGTGCGAGTGTCTTCGGCAAGCACAAGATCGGCCTCTTTTAATATACGGATGGCACGCATTGTCATGTCTTCCATATTTCCCACTGGTGTGGGCACTATATACAATATCCCCATATTGGCGACAAATATAGCTATATTAATCAAGAACGGCAAAAAAAGGAGCCCTTTCTTTGCAATTTTTAAAACGTATTCGTAATTTTGTACCCATTGAAATAGCATTTTGTATATGTTGGAACAGAAAATCACTTTTGATAAATTCATACGTTGGACGGCCATTGCGCTCATCACAGTGGCTGTGTTTGCCGTGACCAACTATCTGAGTAGCGTGCTGCTGCCGTTCTTCATAGCGTGGCTTTTCGCCTATCTTATGTATCCGATGGTGAAGTTCATACAGTATCGCATGCATGTCAAGGTGCGCGCACTGGCTATACTCATAGCCATGGCTGTAGTGCTGGGCGTGGTGGGACTGATGATTTACTTCATCATTCCGCCCATGATAGAGCAGTTTCAGAAGCTTTACGAGTTTCTGATGCACTGGCTCCACCAGACAACACACACCAACGACCTTACGACGCTTGTGAAAAACTGGATTGAAGAGAACCAGGAACAGGTGGAACGATTCTTCAAGAGCAACGATTTCAAGGATGCCATACGCACCAGTATGCCCAAGGTGTTTGCCGTGATAGGCCAGACGGCAAACATAGTATTGAGTATCGTAGCGTCGTGCATCACCTTATTATATATGTTCTTCATTCTGCTCGACTACGAATTCCTCACTTCCAACTGGATTAAGATATTCCCCAAGAAGAACCGTCCTTTCTGGCATGAGCTGGCAGGCGACGTAGAGCGCGAACTCAACAACTACATCCGAGGCCAGTGTCTGGTAGCGCTTTGCATGGGCGTGATGTTCTGCATTGGCTTCAGCATTATGGATTTCCCTATGGCAATAGGTCTGGGCATACTCATCGGAGTGATGGATCTGGTGCCTTATCTGCACACCTTCGCCATAATTCCTACCGCTTTCCTTGCCATGCTTAAAGCCGCTGACACCGGACAGAACTTCTGGATGGTGTTCGGATTGGCTGTCGGACTCTTCTGCGTGGTTCAGATTATCACCGACATGATTGTCACGCCTAAGATAATGGGCAAGGCTATGGGTCTGAACCCAGCCATCCTGCTGCTCTCGCTGTCTGTGTGGGGCGCGCTGCTGGGCTTCATCGGACTCATCATTGCCCTCCCCTTGACCACACTCATCATTGCCTACTGGCAGAGATACGTCACGAAGGAACACGAGGAGAATGTTGAATGTTGAGTGTTGAATGTTGAATGGAGGAGTGAGGAATTGTCCCAAATGACGGAAAACCAAGAGTATAAGTCGAACGGAAGGTAAATATCGACCGAATTATTTTCGCAATTGGAATATAATGCCTTACTTTGTAAGGACAATAAAAACAAACTGAATAAAACAAACATGCAAAAGAAACTAAATATAGCACTGTTGGCTATGTGCTGCGCTCCTGCTTGGGCACAGACCTATACCGACTCGATTGGTCAGCACGGCAAACTTGATGTGGAGGCAGCCTATACCTTTGCCGAGCAGCAACTCGGACAGAATGCCGACATGCCACAAGGCGTTACGATGGTCAATTCTAAACGTAACGTGTTCGCATCGGAGGTGAGCTATCGCTTCGCACCTACTCATCTGCGATTCCGTGCATATAATCCTATGTACAACGAGGTGTATATCAACGGCGTACTGATGAACAACGTTGAGACAGGACAATTCCGCTATCCTACCATAGGCGGCATAGGACTCCAGGGACTGCGCTTCGACTCGTCGCTGCCTTTCGAATCGTTCGGCTATGGAATGACGGCTTTGGGCGGATCGAACAACTACAACTTCCGCGCAGCCGGCATGAAACGTGGCCACCATATAGAATGGACCGGTGCCAACCGCAACTATACTATGGGCGGAGCCTACTCGTATGCCTCGGGACTGAGCGCCAACGGATGGGCATTTGCAGGTACATTGTCTTACCGATGGGCTAAGCAGGGATATGTAGACGGCACACCGCTGAAGTCGCTATCGTACTATCTCAGCGTGCAGAAGATGTGGGGCGACACTCACTCATTGGCTTTCGCCACATGGGGCAGCCCCTCTAAGCGTGCTCAATATGGCGCATCTACAGATGAGGCTTTCCAGCTTTCGGACGACCATCAGTACAATCCGTATTGGGGATACTACAACGACAAGAAGCGTAGTTCGCGTGTTGTGCGCGACTTTGCGCCCACAGCATTGCTCACATGGGACTGGAACATCAACGAAAAGACCCGTCTGAGCACATCATTGCAGGGACAATATGCGTGGTACAGATGCACCCGACTCAACTACAACGGCGAGAATCCCTATGCCGACTCGTGGATTAAGATGCCAAGCTCTATATATAATGTATGGAACACAGCCGACCCTGCCAACACAGCCGACGCTAAAGCACGATGGGAGAAGGCCTGCTCGCAGTGGGCAGCCGACAAGTCAAACCGACAACTCGACTGGGAACGCATGTACTGGTTTAACAGTCAGGTGGCAGCACAAGGCACCGATGCAATGTATTGGCTTGAATCTCGCCACAACGACAACCTCAACATCTCGCTCGCAACGACACTCGACAAGCGCCTGACTGCCAAAAGCAGCCTGCGCGCCGGATTCAACTTTGCCACAAACAAGGGCATGCACTATCAGACCATTAACAGTCTGCTGGGCGGAGCACAGCTCCACAACGTCAACACATACGCCGCAATGCACTATCCTTCGACATCCGACAAGGTGCAATACGACCTCAACAACCGCAACGCCGCATTGTATAAGGGCGACAGAATGGGCTACGACTACAACATTCTGGTGAATAAGGCACAGGCATGGGCATCGTATGAAGAGCAGTTCGGAATGCTCAACTACAGCATTTCGGCACGTATGGGCTATCAGTCGATGCAGCGCGACGGCAAGATGCGCAACGGTATGGCTGCCGACAACTCATTCGGCAAGAGCCGTACAAAGGATTTCTTTGACGGCGGACTGAAGTTCGGATCGTCGCTTGATATGGGTTGCGGCCATACGCTCACATTCGGCATGGGATATGAGCAGCGCGCACCTCTCGCCTCTACCGTATTTGCAGCGCCCGAGGTGAACAACGACCTCGCTGCCAACATCAAGAAGCAGCAGGTGCTCAGCACCGAGGTGGGCTATATGTACAACGGCTCGTGGCTGCATGCCAACATTAACGGCTACTACTCGTACGTGAAGGACGCTTCCGACTGGCAGAGTTTCTACATGGACAACACCAACGAACTGGTGTACAACTCAATAACCGGACTCAATAAGAAGTATTACGGACTCGAAGCAGGACTGAAGTTTGACATCTGCAAGACTCTCGACATTAAGCTCCTGGGCACCATAAGCGAGGCCAAGACTACCGGCAATGCACAGTCGCGCTACATGTTTGCCTGCCACGGCACATACAACGACGACGTGCTCCTTAGCAAGGACATGCACGAATCGGGCACTCCGCTCACAGCCGCAAGTCTCGGCGTCAACTATCATCAGCGCGGATGGACCGTAGGAGTAGACTGCAACTACTACGACCGCATCTATCTCGACTACTCAACGTACAACCGCTTGCAGCAGATAGCTGACGGTGAGAGCCTTGGTCAGGCAAAGGGTAAGGGCGGATTTATGCTCAACTGCTCAATAGGACGCACAGCACATGTTATGGGCGGACTGCTCGACATCAACCTCAGCATAACCAACCTCACCAACAACCGCACCATCTGCACCGGTGGCTACGAGAGCAACTACGACGTGCGTCAGCCCTCTACCGACGGCAGCAACGCCTCGCTGTACAACTTCGCAAAGAATCCGCGCAAGTTTTACGCACTTGGAACAAGCGGCATGCTGAACATCACGTACAGCTTCTAAAGCCATAACAAGAGAAGACTTTATATAAAACAGAGGGTGTCAAAAGTCACAGCAGTACGCCACGAAGTGGCAGAAGCCCATAGCTCAGGGCAACACCCTGGGTAAAAGTATCACAAATGCCAATGCGCCCTGCAAGGGCAAAAGCGTTAATTATCAATGCTTTTGCCCTTGCAGGGCGTTTTGCTATTTTCAATCCGTACACCCAAGGCGCTGCCTTGGGCTATGTGCTTTTTGGGCTTTCAGCCCGCTTTGTTTGACTTTTGACATATCCTCTGTCTTTTTTCGTTTGGCTGATTGTTTCGCCAAAATTCAGATAACTGACTTATACTTAGTATGTATTTGCAGTCAATCAATCTTAAAGAAATACCGATAAAATTTGGCAGTGAGCAAAAAAACTCGTACCTTTGCAGTCGCTAAAGCTTATAACAAGCGAAATTTTTTATTAACAATATAACAATAA
>ULYE01033034.1_pt1 | contig 12904 bp, 12 predicted proteins | sample 1961921 | NCBI WGS metagenome assembly ULYE01 (sample SAMEA4835856, study PRJEB28245) | human gut metagenome | biome: gut microbiome; material: fecal sample | place: Denmark | collected 2008 | reverse complement strand
CAACAAAAACATCAGGGAATATTATCTTTGAGTTTTGTGTGCGTATCATCTTTGCCCATAACGTCCTTATAGATTTATTTAAGCCATTAGGCATATAGTTACGATAATTTCGCACCTTTGCAACTCCTAACTCTTTACACAATTGGGGTAACATAGGAATCATAAAAACTGCTTGATGCATAAAATGATGACTATCAATATGCGAGAATTGAACACCTGAATCCATTATTTTATGAGCTTGTGTTAAAACTTCAGAATAAATGGCTTGCCTCGCACTTTTGGATAACACCTTTCTTCTGTATAGATTACCATTTAGAACAATTTTTCCTTCAACCTCTTTAAAGAATCCAAGGTCTAAAAGTTCTTGACTATATGTTAAAGGCGAGCCTTCTGTCATATTCATGTGAAATCCAAAAGAGATATGAGAACAATGCTCATTATACAACCTAATCGCACCTTCAAAATCATCCATATTAGCCATGATAGTGGTACTCGAAATACGCTCCTGCTTAATTGCCGCCTCAATATGACTATTAACCTTTTGGCTATAGCCACAATCATCTGCATTAATAATAATCCTACTCATTTCTTTAAACAATTAACCTCGATTCTTGTCATTGATTTATTCCACTCCTCAGCACAAAACTTTTCTGTAACTAAATTTGCTTGATTAGCATATCGTGCTACAGTTTTATCCAAGTTTGACACAAGGTCTGAAATGTCTCGTTCAAAATTTTTTTGATCTACCTTTGCATAATTAATACCCTCCAATTGTGGATAATTCATTGTTGATACAACAACTCGGTTATGCAATAAGGATTCTATTATCTTGCTCGGAAAATTATACTTATTCTCTGGGCTTTCTGCATTTCTTGTACTGAGTTGAAATGTTATCTTGTGAAGTAATTCAAGATACTCTTTATAACTTATCTTTCCATGATAAATAATATTTTCATATTTACTTGCATACTCCTTAATCATCGCCTCATTATTAACTACTGATCCCGTTATATGCAATGTACAATCAGGTAATGATGCGAATGCTTTCAACACCATAGGTGTCATTGCTATTACATCCGAAATCATACCTGATAGCAGAAATTCTTTATTACCATTACGAATGCAAGGGTAATGAATTCCATTCGAAGGAACAACACCTGGAAGAACTTCTTTGTTCTTGCAATTAAAGAATGGAGAATCTGCTAATAATATCAACCCGTCGGCTTTATTTATTAAAAGTCGGCACCAATAATTTTGTTGTCTTATTGATGTGGCAGGTGTAAAGTCAAGTACTATTACATTCAATTTTACTGTAGGCTTAAATGTCTTTAGAAACCAAAATAACAAACCATTTAGGAAGTATAAGTTATAGAACCATACAGAATCCCCTTTACCTATTTTCTTAAATAGTAGACATTGTTCCCAAAAAATTGCTATTTTAGCAAGGAACCTACCTTTATTACGCATAGACGAATATACCACTTCATATCCATCTTCATTAATTTGTGGTAACTTGCCACTTACAGTCCAAGGAATTAAAGAATAAACCTTATCAAAGCCTGCGTTTTTAAGCAGATTCCTTGAAAAGTTACACCCAGCAAATGACATATTGTACTTTGCTACCAAATTATCTGGCAACAAAAATGTTTGAAATATTCGCATTATAATATTTTAGTTTTCAAAAGTTTATTTACAACATCCTTGATGTTCTTTAGCAAAACAAGTAGAACAACCAATAAACCATACTTTAAAGCAACATTCATTGGATGAAAATAATTAATAGACATGATTATAATTTGAGAGAAAGCAACAATGATATACGTCTCTCTTCCTATAGCTGTCATTATATTAGCAACCATTGGTAGATTCCGCTCTATTAGCATAGAGATATAAAACACCATTAATGTTCCAAACAAAGCACCGATTGTCAATGGTATAATCGGAAGGATGCTATTAAAGCACATATCAAGTCTCCAGAAGTGCGAGACACTGAAGGTTATGAAAAAGAGTATTAGTATCTTCCACCACTTGGGTTCTAACATCTGTTGAGATAGCCATAGCCTCATCTTGCCACCAAGCACAATCATAAATGTTGCGTATGGTACCGAAGATAACGACCAAGGCAAATACACTCCACATCTGCACAATAATATGCCAACAACAAGCAATGACATCAGTGCTAATATACGCATTGTTTTAACTTGTATTGCAAGAATAAGTCTTGCACAAAACAGGGATAAATAGAGTACCGGTATAAACCAAAGAGCGTACGCCACCCATCCATTCCGAAACCAATCGCTAATATTACCCAAGCCAATTATATTCTGTATTGCCAATACAATAACAGAATAGACAAAAAATGGCACAAGCAATGTTTTAGCTTTTGCTAAAGAGAATTTTATTATACTATACTTTTCCCAATTCGTTGTCCAACCCGAAGCTATAAAGAACAGTGGCATGTGAAATGCCCAAATAAAGTTAGACAGAGAACTTGGAATTGAAGTGTGTCCCAGGACCATTAAGATAATGGCAGTTGCTTTAGCAATGTCAAGCCATTTCAATCTTGGAGATTCTGACAGATGAAAAACGGTATATTTCACGATAGCCTTCAAAACAAATAGTTAAGAAAATCAATGGATATAACAATTGCGTTGGGTCATAAGGACGTTGAAGCAGTCCTAATGCCAATAGTATGCCAACATACGTATATTTTCGTTTTTTACGTCCTAAATAGAACATATAGAATAAAGGCAAAAGCAGAACAACATACCCTACGACTCCATCTGTTGCCAAAAAAGTATAAGGATTCGAACCTGCAAATTCACCTTTCTGTAGAGAGATTTTTATAACCTTATTTCCACCCACTCCAATTACAGGAGACTGTAACCATATCTCTTTACAGAACTCACCATGCTCCGTTCTATTGTCTCCCTCCAGCTTTCCTGTAGACTTATCTACTTGGAAACGTCCAAAAATAGCTTGATTAAACTGAGGACTCAACGATGCGACACCTTTTAAAATAATAAAAAAGAGAATCACAGGCAGAATCATTTTTCCAAAACGTTTACGATAAAATAGAAAGATGTAAATGGGCAATTGTATGAAATAAGCCATCGACAATGTTGAAATTAGACCTATCATCAATATTATCTCAACCTTCTTATTATCAAAATACAACTTATTAAACAACAGAGCAATGAACCCCCAAAAGGCAAAAGCTCCAGGTTCATCAAAGAAACCTGCAACACGGAACATTCCATCAAGAGCTACGGTTGTAGTATATAATCCATAAAACTGCCCGACATGTCCATCAAACTCAATGAAAGTACTCAATGGCTTTAATATACCTATTAAAGTTAGGACAAAACCTATACCGCCCATGGCAGCTTGAAGAGTCAGCCAAAAAATATTTGTATTAACAAACTCTAATTTAGGACGTTTTGCCTGAACAACAATCAAACAATATGCCGTTATTAGAACCACACAACGTGTAATGTACGAATTGTCTGAATGAATAAAACTATATATAAAAAATGTAACCAACTGGACAATAAATATTGTTTTTATAACGGAAGGCACTCTACCTCTCAGTTTTAGTGCATACAAAACTGATAATATAGCAATAATCATCATACCTGTTTTAGATGGTGGAAACCAGCCCATAAAAGACAGTACACACGGCCAAGATGCAGTAAGCGCATAGAAATACAAGAAATATCTATACGTTAGATGTTGTTTTATTTTTGCTAACATACTATTCTGAAATTTGTTTATAGATTTCCACTAATCTATCAGCATTAACTTGAGGATTATGGCGTTTATGTGCAATATTCATTTCTTCCTTTGAGAACTCATAGAAATCATTACAATCAAACAAACGCATAATATGTTGTGCAAGCATCTCTACTTCTTCATAACGATAAAGATATCCTGTCTTACCATCTTCCACTAACGTAGGGGTGCCACCACAATAGCTTGCAACAATAGGCACACCCAATATCTGTGCTTCACAAAGACTATTTGGAGAGTTCTCTATTGCAGAAGGCATCACATACACATTAGCATCCAAAAAAGCCTGCTTCATCTGTGCTTCCGTAAGAGCACCAAGAAAGTTCACATGTTCCTGAAGTCCAAGCTTCTTAACCAATCTACGAAGATAGAGGTGATAGCCTTGGAATCGCAAAAGGGTCTTCCAGTCGTTGCTCATTACACTGCTGCCGCAAAAATTTACTATCGTATCTGGATATTTACTAAGGATAATGGGTAAAGCTTTCAACACCTTGTGCGCTCCCTTTAATGCTGACCCACTATTGCTTACAAAAAGAGTATGTTTCTTGCACTTATCAATGCTCCACACTGGAGTTTCGTAAAACGAATCACGAAGTGTTTCATTCATAAAGTGATAGTGAATAGCAGGGTTGATGGTTATCGCATGGTCATGATCCCACTGGGTGCGACCTATAATATCTGTAATATTAGATATTACATAGTTTTCGCAGGCAGTACGCTTCTTGAAACTACGTTTCACATTCAGCAAGAATGTACCTCGATAGAAATCTAAAGGAGTTATGTTAGTCAGTTTTTCCCATAGTGACAGGCAGCCATCAGCAAATGGAGCTATACCACTTGCCAAGCCCTGAATATTGGCAACAGTACGGATTTTATCCACATTCGCTATACAGACGGCTTGTGCCAAAGAATGCTCTGTTCCATGAATATGTATGAGTGATGGCGAGAAACGTTGTATAGCCTCATGACAAGCGTCTATTTGACGCTTGTCTGTTTTGGTCATATTTTTTGTTGGCACCATAAAGTAGGTGATACCATCAACATGATGTTCTTCAAACTTTTCTCCGTAAGAATACACTATTACACCCAACTCTACATCAGGCATGTTATTCAATAAAGCCTTAGCAGAGGAATATAGCCATCCACAATGTGCAGGAGTAGGCTTACCTAATTTCTTGCACAAAGGAGGAAACTCCACAAGACTCACCCAAAGTACTTTCATATTTACAAACTTTCAATTAATTCAACCCATTGTCTTACAACCTTATCAACTGCAAACCGCTGACAGCTTTGCAATCCATTCAATGCCATGCGCTCTCGTTCGGTTTTGTTCTTCATCAACTCTATCATGCGATTTGCATATTGCCGAACATCATTATCGGGAATGACACAGCCATCGAACCCGTCATTGACAATGTCTCGCAAAGCTGCATAACTATTAAAAACAAAAGGTACTACAGCACGCTGCAAACACTCGGTAAGAGTCAAGCCCCAACCCTCTACTGCAGAGGTCATCATAAAAATGGAAGCATTACGATAATATGGCTCTGCCTCATGACGACCTTCGAATGATACATTCCTGAGTTTGCGCTTACGTGCTGCTTGGCGAAGCATTGCCTCATGTGGACCTGTACCCACTATCGTCAGATGCCAATCGTCCAATTCTTTCTGTTGCTCAATAATCTGCCAAATCTGTAGAGCTTTGCTGATACGTTTCTCATTGTCATTCAGTCTTGAGACTATAAGAACAACTTTCTCCTTCTCATTGAGTATTTCTGAAGTAGCAGTCTCTTCGAATGTGAGTGCATTACCAATTGCAGCACACTTCTCTTTCTTTATTTCAGGGACATAGTGGCGGAAATTGGGAATATCATTCTTACTCAAGAAAACAACCTTGTCGCTAAATTCCGATATAGTACGGTAACGCTTGGCTGTTTCTTGCTTAGCAAACTTTCGCCACAGCGGATAAGCAATCAAACGTGCTAAATATCCTAATTTAGCAAAAGCCCCGACTGACTTTTGGCATTCGTTCCACAACCATTTGTAATCACATAATTTTTCATAGATTACAGGTGTATTATGGAAAACTGTCAATAGTTTTATATGTTTCAACTTTAATTTATTAAATGTTAAGTTGAAACTATCTGTGAAGATTCCTTCCTGATCAATAACGTAATCAACATGCTGCTCACATAGATATTTTTCCAATCCTTGAAAATCAAGTTTATTTTCCTCAACTTCCGAATTGTTGATATAGAAATATTTTCCACCTTTGTTGATAAGATAAAGGCATCTATATCCAACTTTGGTGAAGCCGTCCATCAGTAGGTGGTTTACACGGTGAACACCACCATGTGTTACATGCAGTTCGTTATAACTTACAAATAGAATTGTTTTCATACAAATATTATCTTGCTCCTTTCAAAAGAAACAATAGCTACCACACACCGCCATAGGGAAACGTAGAATATCAATGTCTTTAGAAACTGAGATGTCTTGTTTATTATCTAAAAGACTATTTGCAGTTTTTAAATTTGCCATTTATAACAACCTAACCCGTAAGCGCATCATTGAATGATGCTTATTCCTTTATTTTAAATTTCGTTCAACATATTCTCCCACTTATCACCCACAGATTTGGGAGAAAACCTGTGAGCAGATTCGAGACCGGCGTCGGCCATCTTGTTACGAAGATGGTCGTCGGTCATCAACAATTCAATTCGTTCGGCATATTGCTGAGGTGTGTCAGCAATGAACCCTGTCCTGCCATCACAGATAATGTCACCAAACACCTTACTGGTGTTCATCACTACCGGCACGACTCCATTTTGTAAACTTTCAGTGAGCGTAAGTCCCCATCCTTCGCGAGGAGAAGCTAAAAGAAATATTCGTGCACGTTGGTACCAGGCAAGCGGCGATTGTGCTCCATCGAATACAATATCTTTACAACCTACAGCCAACTGTTTAAGAAATAACTCATCTTTCCCTGAGCCTACAATATGCAACCTATATCCATAATGGTCTTTCAGCGACAACCAAGCCTTAATCATCAATGAAATACGCTTCTGGTTCTCATCCAGCCGCGAGACAATGAGCACCATTTTTTCCTTTGCACCCAAGATGCTTCGATCGGCAATATCTGGAAATGTTAGCATATTGGTAATGACGCATACCTTTGGCATTGAATTGAAACCTGTCAGTTGTTGTAATGCTCCGATGTATGATGGCGACATAACGACATAACGATCGGATTGTTCGTAGACGTATCGAAAACTCTCTATTCGTGTTTTCTTATACAATCTGCGATATTTGGGGATAAAGAAGAAGAAGCCAAGTCGCTTTATCTTATGCACAAGGTCTTTCTGCCAGAAATTCCTATAATAGGATTTAATTGGAGCATAATTTATATCTGGATCAAAATGCATAAAACTTATTATTTTCCCTCCTTTATCTTTCCACTCCTGCCCTCCATGTGCAAGAAACTCCTTCAAAAGCCAATAATGAAAGGCTATCTGATTAACAACGACATCTACATGGTTCTCGTTGAGAAAAACCGCCAACGAGTGAATTCTATCTCCATTAAGAAAATACTCATCTGGATTAGTTTGATTGAAATGAAGCAAGCCGATAGTAGTATGCCCTCTACGTGCAAGTTCATCCATCACCAGTTTTGTAGCTCTCTCTGTTCCCCCTTTCTCAGGCAACAAGGGAGAATCATACATAAATAATATTGTCATATAATGTATATGTTATTTCTTCTGCGGCCCAAAGCACAATTCATACACCAAAGGAAACAGGTCTACAACTTTCTTGATTGCTATAGACACATAGCAGAGGAAGACAGATATAGCACCAACAATAACAAACTCTGGCAAACTGTTACACCCTCTGTTTCCGAAGCAAGCATCAGAACTAAGACTGTTCAACCATTCGGGTACAACAGGTATTGTGAACAACAGAAAGAAATGAATAAAATAAATCTCCAAGGTATTTCGACCGATAGTAGACAGTACATTAGCTTTATACGCACAAAAGCCACCTATAAAGAAGAACAACGGTAGCATAATATCCCGCATATACAGCCCCAATGGTGAAGGTTGCAACCTCCCCATCATAAAAGACAACACATGACTGTACACTAACATGGCTGCTCCTCGAAGGCAATCTATATATTGTAGTCGTTTGTTTGGCATAATTATTTAGAAAATCTGTTTGTAAATTGCTTTTTTATTTTGAATGGACAAGCTTTTAGTAGAGGAGCTAAATCAAGATGTCCTGCTTGCCATACCTTTAGATTTTCGTTTATTTGTTTCATTTTAATATTATTGTTTTTTACAAAAACAGGCTCTTCTCTGTCTCGACCTATTGATAGGAAGAAATCATGAAATTTGAAATGTCCGCCAATAAGTGGTTTACCAAATTCAATCCATACATTAGGTATTTCATAAGCTTCAGCTATAATTAATCCATGTAGAGAACTCGATATTATGTTTTCACATGAACAAATTTGGTCAGGAATGTCAGTCCACTTATCATATTTTGAGAGATCAATGATTAAAATATCATCCCTCTCCTTAATCGGTATATTATCAAGATAAAGATTAGAAACCTTGTCTCGATTTGAAACATGCGCTATAAATCCATACTTATATTTTTTCTTGACTTTTGGTTGGTAATATCTACTTATAAGCAATGCCGGGTCTCCATACACTTCGGGACAATCTACTCCTTGTTCTAAAAGAACTTCTCGAGTTAATGGGCCTCTTACGGCATACACTTTCTTTGGCTTATATTTAAGAGGCTTTGTTCCATCAATAATACCTGCTCCCCACACCTCCGTGTTCTCACGACATAACATATCAATTGTAGATCCGATAACAAGATAGTTTTTAAATTTAAACCTAAAAGCTAATGAGAATTGGTCAAATATTCCTATTGATCTCTCACAAATCTCACGTAAAAAGAGATAATTGATATCATCTCCCCAGTTCTCACGCTTCACTCTCCCGTTCTCATAAAAGACATAAGCATTTATAAGCACAGGATTAAAAAGCAACTTAAAATTATTAATAATCTTCTTTAGCATATTATCATCGTTTTATTTTGGATTGTATTATAGTTTTTAATTTAGCGTATACTGTTGTTCTCTCACTGTCTGAAAGCCCTAAGCTAATAACAGCACCCACATTTATCAATATAGACAACCCTATAATTAGCATACAATATAAAAGAGTATTCGGCAATATTTTATAGATTACATACGTCAGCATTGATGTTGTACATGAGACAAGAATCACTCTTAATACAACCTTCATGAAATATTCATAAAGAGACATCTGAATTAGAGGAGCCATTATGCATAAACGAAACAATTGAGCTATTAAAGCAAAAATAAGATGTATAACAAATATGGTTTCGGGATTACATCCTAATCGTAATGCACAATATGCAGCAGGAACTATCAATAACAAAGTACCACCAACAATACTTTGATATTTCTTAACCTTACCCGTAGCCTGTGAAGATACCATAAGAGGATTTGCTAAAGCTTCAACAAGCATTATGCATAAAGTTAGACGTAAGAACCATACCGTATGATCTGGTACTATTTTTAACCATATTGTAAGTATAGGAGTAGATTCAACAAATACAGGTAAGACTATGATGAATAGCAGAAAATACGAGAACTTTGAACTTGCATATATCAACGTATGCATTCGTTTTAAATCATCAACTGCATAGGATTTGGTAATCTGAGGATTTAATGCCATCTGAAAATTGGAAACAAAACCAGAAACAATTCCTTGAACTGTAACAGCAACACCTCTTGCCGCATTGACGGCAGGACCAAAGAACATATTCAAAAGAAGATTTAGACCTTGTGTATATCCAACACCAGCAAGATTGCCAAAGAGGCTCCAACCTGCGATATTACCCATCTCTTTGAATATACTTTTATCAAAGGCAAAAACAAACCTTGCCTCCTCAAAATTCTTAGAACAATAGTAACCATAAATGATTCGATCAAGCAACTGCACTCCAAACAGAAGAACAGCATAGAATATCAATCTGTCAAATGGGGTAATAGTCAAAAAATAGACGATAACGAGTTTTAATACCACGTCCATTATTGATATGAATGCAAAAGCAGACATTTTCTCATGCGCTATTATCATTGCATTATACGGTAATGAAACAATACTGAGAAAACATGAAGCTATGGACAACTGATAAACCCACATGGCTGCAGTAAAACGTTCCTCAGGAATCACTAACTTTTCATAGAGCATCCATAATCCGATCGTTTCTGCCAAAACCAATATAATCGTGGCTAATGCAAAATGGATGATAATAGCGGTTGAAAAGGTTATCCTTTGACGCTCCAAGTTGCCTTTGGCCAATTCAAACGTTATAAATCGTTGTGTTGCTGTTGACATCGCTCCATTAAGGAATGCGAATATTGTTACGAAGCCACCAACAACATTATAAAGTCCATAATCCTCTACCCCTAACGTATTAAGAACAACACGACTGGTAAAAAGCCCCACGCACAAAATAAATATCATGCGTAGATAAAGAACAATGGTATTCTTTGCTATACGTTTATTGTTTGAGTTTTGTTCGATTGACATTCTATGTTTATTTTTCTCCAATTAATATTTGTAGTTTTACCTTTCTCGTTATTTCTGTTAGGAAATATGAAATTGTAAAACTGGTAATCAACACACCTAATGCGAATAGATATTCATTAGGTTGATATTTGCCAAAATGATAATATAATGCATAGATTATTATGGGGTGAAACAAGTATATTCCAAAGCTATTCATTACTATCTTATTGATAGTTTTATTTTCTGTTATACATCGAATTCTTTGTGCTAATAAATAGGTGAGCCAAACTCCTATAAGAGCAAAGGTAAATAGAGATATTGGCGCATAAAAGCATACACTTACAACTCCTATTATAATTATAGAGATAGGTATTATTATCCGTGTCTCTTGCCTATATATCATTGTCATATAACCTAAAATAAACCAAAACTGATATTCAAGCATACTATCTATTTGAAAGTAAGGTAACTTACCCCCCCCAATTGCTTCACCCACATATAGCAATAGGCTTGCTATCATTATGCAATATTGTGGTAAATGTAATCTTTCTACTATTGTACGCAGTATGTAAAACAATATAAAAACATTGAAAAGCATCCATACGTACCACAAGTGGCGACAGTCAAGGGAAAGGATTATACCATTTAAAAGATATGTTTTGAAATCTCTAAAACCATAACCAACCATAAAAGGCAATACCCAAAATAGAGCAAAAACAAAGTATGGTATCATAAGACGTTTGGCTTTATTCCTTACAAATGTCCAAAATGTATGATAACTTGACTTTCGAGCTGAAACAAATGCCAAAGTCATTCCTGATACGAATACGAACATTGGCATGTGAAAACTATAAATAACGTTAGTTATAAATTCCAGCACATTATTATGTTCTATTGTAGGTATTAGCCCTTGCGGTGTATACATTCGGGTAACATGCCCTGCAACAACGAGTATTATGCCTATGAACTTCATTACATCAAGTTCTGACATTCGTGATGTCTGCTTTTTTACTTTTATCTCCAACATCGAGCTATTAAAATTTCATTTTGATTATTAACTATTAGCATATTGTCTATTCGATTGTTTGTACTCAATTTAGGGCATAGCCCTTTGTATATGCACTTGCAAAAGTGCATATATATTGAGATGTTAAAATTTTCACTTGTTTATTAAGTATTTCATACATCATCTTCGCTCGACAATTTAAAAGCAAGCTTTCATTGTTATATAAGTGCTTACAAGCCTTTTATCAACTTACTTCTTGATTTCAGTTTCGAACGCTCCTACTATTGCCTTCTCATATAAAGTCTCATGACATTTTGGGCATAATGCGCAATCGTAAATACGCATAGGACTTCCATCATTCACTTCTTTTATAATGACTGTTGCCCCACATTTTGGACATCTCATTTCAAATTGATTTCGAATTGAACCTCTCATAATAATACTTAATTTAAAGTAAACCACAAATACAGCTTATTCACTATTTTTCTTTTTCCTTGGCTTTGATATAGTTTACAAACGCACTACATGCTACAAGCATAAACTTTGCCTCATCAAAACCTGGGGCATCCTTCTCGTCCATCAAAGCATGGCGTATACCTGTTGCTTTATCATTGGTATAGACATACAACTTTTCAAATGCAGTCTTTAGCATATTAGACAATTGCAAGCCTTTCTTATCCAATAACTTTAAAGCATCTCCAAGTGTTGTTTTGCCAGTTATTTCTCTGCATATGTATTCCACAGCACTAATCGACTCTTTTATAGAATTACGATAATCAGGATTAGGTCTTTGAGACAACAATGCCATAGAAGAACTTAAATGTTTTGCAATCGGATCACTAACTTTTAAAGCATCCTCTATTGCAATAATTTCCTCTTCCGAGGTTATTTCAACAATTTGGTTGTTAACAATTCTGTAGGCAAATCCAAGTATTTGAAAACGTTCATTAAGATATTGAACAAACGTTTTTAAAGCATCTTGACGAACTTTGTCTTTATAGCACTCACACATCCACTTTATTGCAAATTCTATCATATCTAACTTCTTAAACCAAATCTCATTTGACTCGATAAAGACAGTCGCAACAATCTGATGGCCATTATAAGTGTAAAAATCATTCCTTCGCTTATTTTGGAAGTGTATCCATATAGCCATCTCTAGAGCAGTATAAGAGTCATCATGCCTCCTTCCAACATCTATATCAATACGATTGTAGCTTCTTTCAAGATAGTCAAATGCACTACAGATTGCATTCTGAATATCTATATTGATACATTCACGTACAAGGACGTCTCGAGGTTTTACATAACCATATCTTTCAGAAAATAATGCCATAATGATTTATTTTTAAGTGATTGAATTATAATTATTGCTTACGTAAATAATAATTGAATCAAGTATTCCCCACCACAGTATAGCTCTGCGCATGCCGTCACTCGGATGGGGTTATTTAATGTTGGATTAAATCTTTGAACATTAATGACCATTAATTGAAAC
>ULYE01029017.1_pt1 | contig 12926 bp, 8 predicted proteins | sample 1961921 | NCBI WGS metagenome assembly ULYE01 (sample SAMEA4835856, study PRJEB28245) | human gut metagenome | biome: gut microbiome; material: fecal sample | place: Denmark | collected 2008 | reverse complement strand
GTGAGAATTAAGGTCTGCGACCTTGGGCGTGGATAGCTGAAAGTCAGTAGTTCCAACTAACGTGTTCTGAGAGAGAGCAAGGTATGTTTTGAGTTACTCAAAACCTTTCGGGTTACTCCCGAAAGACCTTGCCCTAATCGGGGTGGTAGCCCTCCCAAGTCGGGCTTCCTTGTTCAATCTGTCAATATGCTCTTACAATTCTTATCCATCATTTCGCGAGCATCAGATTTTATGCAAAAATTCTAAATTCATAAATTTCTCCTAGCGACTTATGGGATATTTAGAAATTTATCGTATCTTTGTCCCCGAATTGAGGCGTTCTTTGGATATTGCAAAATACAGAAACGAGCAGAAGTCCACTCGTTTCCATATTGTTACCTATATGATATAGGTTAACGCCCAACTTCTTGATATTCAGCCAAAGCTCAATTTAGAGTGAGTTAGTTTTGTTAACAAATTAAGTAGGCTCTAAATACTCGGCTCATCCTAACGAAAAAGTATCAAAAAAATCCGAAACAGATAACTTGGCAAGCTTCTGTTTCGGATTTTTCTCTATTCTTCCTAATCCTTTCTTTATTCTTCCTTGATAATCCAATCGCTGATAGTGCGCTGGGTGCTGTCGTAATTTACACCAATCTTAAACAAACGCTTACCATCAGCAGAATACGGAATCAGGTATCCCTTTTCATCTATCTGCCTGATTGCTTCCTCAGCAGAACCATCATATTTCAATTCGAAAACAAATACGGCATCCGGCATATACACTACGGCATCAGCCCTACCTATTGCACTGTTCTCTTCTACCCTCATGTGGGCACCCATCAGATTGAAGATAAGATAGAACACGGTCTGGAAATCCCGTTCACTCTTATTACTCAACCGGTTGGAGATACTGGCAAGATATGCCTTCAGGCGCACCATCGCTCCCTCTACATCAGTATCATAGAGCTTTTCCAGGAAATCACCCACAAGCTGTTGTTGTCCAGGGATATTGGTGAAAGATAGTTAGGCGCAAGACTCTTGAGCATACCTATCTTTACCTCTCTGTTTGGGTATTCCAAAGTATAGCGATGCAGCATCGGGTTATACTTCTTGATGGTGAGATAGCCACTCTGATAGAGCAGCGGAAGCGCTGAAGTCATCATTTCCGGTGAAACATCAAAGTCATCCACATCACATGATTTCTTCTCTATATCCATCACATTGACGTGATACTTCTGCAGCGTCTTGATAAGATAAGTTGGTGTGCCTGAGCCAAACCAGTAAGGAGCAATTTTGCGTGCATTCAGCGCCTTTACCAGACTGAACGGATTGAAGACATCTTCGGATTTCTCACTGAAATGATAACCGTCGTAGAATCTTGTCAGCTCAGCCAGACATTCTTCATACGTCATGCCCAAGTCTTCTCCCAGCGCTGCCACATCCGGTTTCATCTGAGTGGTAAGTTCCTTCTTGCTGATACCGCAGATGGCTGAATACTGGTCGAACATGCTGATGTTGTCGAGGTTGTTGAGTTCGCTGAAGATGCTGAGCTGCGAGAACTTGGTGATACCCGTAATGAAGGTGAACTCCAGATATGGGTCGAGCATCTTCAGAGGACTGTAGAAGTTCTGCATGATGCGACGAAGTGGCTGCAGGTTCTCCTTCTCGTGTACCACGTCCAGCAGAGGGGCATCATATTCATCGATGATGACTACCACCTTTTCGCTCGTCTGCTCGTAAGCCCGCTTCACCAGGTCTTTCAGGCGAAGATTAGCATCTACCTGGTGCGTCTTGTATCCCCAGATAGTCTCCTGCTCTTCAAGCATATCTGCCAGGTATCTTTCCAGCTGCTCCACACTCATGTGCTTGGCACCGCTCAGGTCAAAATGGAACACAGGATGCTTTACCCATTCCTTCTCGTAATCAGCAATGGCTAATCCCTCGAAGAGTTCCTTTCTTCCCTCAAAATAAGCCTGGAGGGTAGAGGCAAAGAGCGACTTTCCGAATCGTCTTGGACGACTCAGAAACACGTACTTCATCTTTTTTTCTCGAAAATCCACGATGTATTGGGTCTTATCTACATAGAGATAATTCCCCTCTCTGATATTTGAGAATGTCTGTATTCCTACAGGATAGAAATTTACTATTTTTGCCATATTCCTTCATGCTTTACGTTTTGCGCTGCTAAGTTACAAAGAAAATCCGAATAAACCAAGCATAATGGTTAAAAAATGAGCCATAGCTGAAAGTTCGCCGAATATGCCGAACTTTCAGCTATGAGGCTTATTTGATCTTCACTTCTATCTTAGTCTTGGCTGCATCAGCGCTGGAGCCGCCAACAAATACCTGGTAAGTGCCAGGAACCACACGGATGGTGTTGGTCTGGGCATCCCAACCCTCGAAACTCTTGCGAGGAAGATCGATGCTTACCATCTGGCGCTCGCCAGCCTTCAAAGACACACGCTTGAATGCCTTGAGACTCTTGATAGGTCCATCCACATCATCTATGCGCTTGATATAAACCTGCGCTACTTCGGTACCCTCTCGCTTGCCCGTATTCTGCAAGGAGAACATCAGCTTGTAATCAGCAGCCTTGCTGCCACGCTTCTTGCTCTTCACCTGCATCAAGGTAGGCTTGCCATACTCGAAAGTGGTATAACTCAAACCGTAACCGAATGGGAACAAAGGCTCGCCCTTGAAATAACGATAGGTACGATTCTTCATCGTATAATCGAGGAAATCTGGAAGATCGTTCACACTCTTATAGAAGGTAACCGGAAGCTTGCCCGATGGATTCACCTCGCCAAAGAGAACCTTGGCTACAGCCTCACCACCCCGTTCACCAGGATACCATGCCTGAAGAATCGCCTCGGCATTCTCTGTCTCTGGAACCATGGCGATGGCACATCCTGAACAGTTGACAAAGACGACACGCTTGCCTGCCTGATGCAGCATGGCGATAACCTGGCGCTGAGCCTTCGGCAACTCCAGGTCGGTTCTGTCGCCGCCCTTGAATCCCGGTTCCTCTATCTCAAGCTGTTCTCCCTCCAGGTTTGGAGAGATACCGCCAACGAATACCACGGCATCCGCATCGCCCACCTCTGCCAGGATCTGCTCGCTGGTAGGTTTCGAAGTCTTCACAATGTCAAACTGCATCACAGCCACATCTTCCCTCTGGGTATAATCTATCTGAATCTTGACCGGCTTGCCTGCTTTCAGAGAGAGCGGTTTGATGATAGGTGCCACACGACCCCAACACTCCCTCATGTTCACGATGGTATCGCCATCCACTATCAGGCGGCAACCGTCATCAATACCCATATTGATGGTAAGATCCTCATCCCTATCAGGAGTCAATACTCCCTCATAGCGGGCAGAGAAATGAGTAAGATTCACACCCGGTGCAAACACGGTGTTACCACCATTGCTCAGATTGATGGCAGTCTTCATCACATCCGTAGCCACCGGCTCACCCTTCTGTTCCTGATTGTTCCAATAGGTAGCCTTCATTCCCTCACGGAAGAGGTTGAAACGGCTCTCCTGTACCTCGTTTCTTGTCAAGGTACAAGCCGGAACATACTTCACCTCTGCCCCCTTCATATAGTTGCGGATGCCCTGGAGAATGGTGGTAGAACTGGTAGGATAACCCGAATAGTTGCCTCGCAGCATGATGGAGTCATTGGCATTAGGTCCCATCACCACAATCTTCTGATTGCGGTTCAATGGCAGCAGCTGGTTTCTGTTCTGGAGAAGTACGATGCCTTCTTCAGCTATCTTCTCAGCCAGATCCTTATGAGCCTTGCAGGCGATGACGTTCTCAGGAATCTGAGTCCATGACACGGTTTCATCCTTATCGAAATCGCCGAGTTTGAAACGAGCCACCAGCAGGCGCTTCAGACTCTGGTTTACCTTATCTTCATTGACCATTCCTGCCTTCACAGCCTGCGGAATGGTTCGATAGGCGCTGCCGCACTCCAGGTCGGTACCGGCATTCACAGCCTGGGCAGTTGCCTCGGTAGCAGTCTTTGCCGTACCGTGATAGCCCGGCATATAGAAATCGTTGACTGCTCCACAATCGGAAGTAATCAATCCCTTGAATCCCCATTCTTCTCTGAGAATCTGGCGCTCAAACTTGGCATTGGAGCAGCAAGGAGCACCATCTATACGCTGATAGGCACACATCACCTCAGCCACATGTCCATCCTGTACCAGCGACTTGAAGGCAGGGAGATAAGTCTCCCACAAATCCCGGGCTGGCAGATTCTCCAGATTGAAGACGTGGCGATTCCACTCCGGACCGCTATGCACGGCGAAATGCTTGGCACAAGCCAGCGTCTTGACATACTGGGGAGCCTTAGACTGATCGGAAGCCGGAACGCCAGGAGCCGCCAGCGGTTTGCCGTCAAACGACTGTCCCTGCAGACCATTCACCACGGCAAGTCCCATACGTGTGGTGAGATAAGGATCTTCGCCATAAGTCTCCTGTCCGCGTCCCCATCTAGGATCACGGAAGATATTGACATTCGGAGTCCAGAAGCTCAGACTCTGATATCTCTTTACATTACCCGACTTCTTCGCCACCTGCGCCTTGGCTCTCGCCTCATCGCTTACGGCAGTAAACACCTGATAGAGCAAGGCATCATCCCAGGAAGAAGCCATGTGCATGGTGATAGGGAAAACCGTGGCATATCCGTTGCGTGCCACACCATGCAGCGCCTCGTTCCACCATTGAAACTGAGGGATACCCAGTCGGGAGATGGCAGGCGAAGCATCCATCATCAGCTTCGTCTTCTCCTCCAGGGTCAGGCGTGAAAGCAAGTCATTGGCTCTTGCCTCGGCAGAAAGGTTAGGGTTCTGATAAGGCAACAGCTGACTGGCTGGCTGTTGGGCGTGAGCTGAGAGCACCAGAGCGGACAGCATGGCCAATGTAAGTATTTGTTTCTTCATAACTACTATTGTTAGTACGTAAATATTATATAGATTCGTTTTAATATGCAAAAATACATATTTTTCCTGAATTCAGAGATAGATGAAGTGTTAAAAAGCTCAACTAGTTTCCATTTTTATGTGATTACTTCCTAATTTTTCGATTCATTTAAACAATTAAGCCCTTTTTCCTTGCTGATTCCAAATATTAGTGCTAACTTTGCACTCTGAAACAACACTATCTTTTTAGAAGACAAAGATACAAGTAAGAAAGATACAACAAGACAGTAAGATCGCAAAGACATGGAAAAGATTCTAATAGTTGAAGACGACATCGCATTTGGAACCATGATTCAGACATGGCTCAGAAAGAAGGGATTCGAGGTGGAGAAAACTACTTCGGTCAAGGCCGCCATACAGGTTTGCAAGGAGGCAGAAAGAGGATTCGATCTGGTATTATCAGATCTCCGTCTTCCCGATCACGACGGCATCTTCCTGCTGCAATGGATGAGAAAGCATGGCGTGCAAGTGCCTTTCATCGTGATGACCAGCTATGCAGAAATTCAGAATGTGGTGCTCGCCATGAAATCAGGTGCTACCGATTATGTGGCAAAACCTTTCCATCCGGAAATCCTTCTGGATAAGATCAAGGAAGCTATCAAGACTCCGAAAAAACAGGATCCGTATGCAGCCTCAGCAGATAGTCAGCGTTCCACAGACTCAAATTCTACTTCTACAGACGCAGCACCTGGCAAGCAGGCAGGAAACCAGGCATCATCTGCCAATGGGGATGTACCCAAATACCTGGAAGGTGAAAGCGAGGCTTCACGCAAGCTCTACAGTTTCGTTTCGCTGGTGGCCCCTACCCCTATGTCGGTACTCATCCTGGGTGCCAGCGGTACAGGTAAGGAATATGTGGCTAGAAGAATCCATGAACTCAGCACAAGAGCCAACAAACCTTTCTTCGCACTCGACTGCGGTGCCATCCCTAAAGAAGTGGCAGCATCAGAATTCTTCGGTCATGTGAAGGGATCGTTTACGGGAGCTGACCAGGACAAGAAGGGCGCTTTCGAGATTGCCAACGGAGGAACTCTCTTCCTCGATGAGATGGGAAACCTGAACTATGAAGTACAGGTGCAGCTGCTCCGTGCCCTCCAGGAGCGAAAAATCCGTCCGGTGGGAAGCAACAAGGAAATCGATATCGATATCCGACTGGTATGCGCTACCAATGAGAATCTGGCTCAACGCGTGGCAGAAGGCAACTTCCGTGAAGACCTCTACCACCGCATCAATGAGTTTACCATCTACATGCCGGAGCTGAAAGACCGTGGTGCCGACCTCTTCCTCTTTGCCGACCTCTTTATCAAACACGCCAACAAGGAGCTGAACAGAAATGTGGAAGGACTCGACGGCAAAGCCAAGGAGCGAATTGCCGCCTACAACTGGCCGGGCAACCTGCGAGAATTGAACAATGTGATGAAACGAGCTACCCTGCTCGCCACCGGAAGATACATCGGAGTAACCGAACTGGAACAGAGTATGGCGCATATCCAGCCACAAGCTCCTACCGCCCTGCACGATGAGGAAACGGAACTGCAGAGAATAGAAGCTGCGCTGAAAGCAGCAGGTGGCAACAAGAGCAAGGCTGCACAATTGCTCGCCGTAGATAGAAAGACACTCTACAATAAGATGAAGAAATACGGTATCTGATAGAAAGAAGTACGGCTTTTGATGATATGGGAAAATGGGGAATCTGATGACCATTCCCCAATTTTTTGGGGAATAATTCCACACTAATTCCACAGTTTCCACAATGTAGAATTCTGGCATAAAAAGCATTTACTACTGATAATCAAGCTATTAGATAATTCTTTCGTTTTTTGGCACGCAGATTGTGATATTAGAAAGTGAACACGCCAATGAGCGGTAACGCAAGCAAGGCTGTTCACAAAGAAAGTAATAAATATAATATTCACAATAAAAAAACAAAAGATTATGAAAAAGTTAGTTTTCGCAGCTATCGCTGCTATGGTTATGGTTTCAGTGAGCAATGTATTCGCCAGCAACAAGATGGCAAGTGTATCATCAGTAGCTCCAGTTGACACAGTAGCTCCAGCAGAACCAGCTGCTCCAGCAGACACAACAGTAGAGAAAGAGACTCCAGCAGAGACACCAGCTGAAACTCCAGCAGAGACTCCAGCAGACTCTACTACAACAGATTCTACTGTAGCAGAGTAATATCACCTTTAAAAAATAGTAATTAACTGAGGAAAAGATAGAATAACACTAGTAATTACGCGTCGCTTTCAATCAGGCAGGAGACTAATGATAGAATTCATTGGTCTCCTGACTTGTTTTTAGCCCTTTTGTTTTCTAATATCATTTTTTTGCATTAACTTTGCAAACAAATATCTATTGAGCAAGATATCAGTCTGCTCATCAATTTTAAACGATTTCTCATGCACAAGAACAATATTCCTCTCAAGGTAGCCCTCGGATATAGCGCCATTGCCATTATCATGATTCTGGCAATCAGTCTGGTGTATAGCAACACCAAGAGCATCAATGCCATCAATGAAGCTTCGCGCGAGTATATCCAGAAAAGGGGTGTCGCCGATAGTACCATCTCTTCCCTGCTCAAAGAGGAGCAGAGAAACCTGAAACAACTGTCTGATGTCATGGCAGGAAGACCTACCCAAAACTATCTGCAGAATAAGGTGAAGAATCTGAATACGGGAAAGGATTCCATACTGGTTCACTCCAAGGCACCGCAAACCCACGAGGCGAAAAAGACTACGGTAGAGGTATTGAAGACCCGAAGGGGATTCTTCCGCCGACTCGCCGATGCCTTCAAGAAGGAGCACGCCGAAACCTTGAGCGTAAAACAGGACAGCAACCGGGCTGTCATCGATTCTGTTACCACCCCAGTAAACGTGGCGGAAAACGTGGCGTCCATCCTTGACCAGATAGACAAGAAGGAGAAAGTGGCTACACAAGACCACAAGCAGAGCATCAACAAGGAGATGGAAGACCTGAAGATAGTGAGTGCCAAACTCGCCCTGCGCTCCGCCAAACATCTGAGCGATGTACACCAGCGTGAAAAAGACAACATGCAGGAAGCCATCAAGAAGGCGATGGAAGCAAGAAAGCATCTGTTGTGGCAGATGGAACTGCTCGCCATCGTAGCCTTCTTTGCCATCGTCATCATGATCTGTTTTATCTGGCGCGATGCCAGAAAGGAGCGTATCTACAGGGAAAACCTGGAGGCTGCCAATGAGGAAATCCAGCGTATCATGAACCAGCGCGAGCGCCTGCTCCTCACCATCACCCACGATATCAAGGCGCCAGCTGCCTCTATCTCGGGCTTCATCGATCTGATGAAAGATTACGTCAGCAATCCCCAGGGCATCGAGTGCCTCCAGAACATCAAGAATTCTGCCGCTCATCTTTCACATCTCGTTGCCTCGCTGCTCGATTATCATCAGTTGGAGAACGGACTGATGAAGGTTCAGCCTACCTCTTTCTCACCGGCACAACTGGTAGCAGAATCGGTAGAGGGAATGAAATTGAGAGCCGAAGAGAAAGGACTGGAGATTTCATTCGAATGCAAGATGAAGGGGATGGGAACTTCGGATTCTTCGAAAACTTCGGAATCTCCAATGAAGAAGAAATTCTTCCGTGCTGATGCCTTCCGCATTCGTCAGATATTGGATAATCTGGTAAGCAACGCCATCAAATATACCGACCGGGGCAGCGTTACCATCCAGGCACAGGTTTCAGAAATCCTGGGCAAGCCTACGCTTACCCTGAGCGTAAAGGATACGGGAAAGGGAATGACCGATGAGGAGAAACAGAAGGTGTTCCAGGCGTTTACCAGATTGAAGAGCGCCCAGGGCATCGAGGGTACCGGTTTGGGATTGTCCATCACCCAGGAACTGGTTTCGCTGCTTGGCGGAGAAATCATCCTCCACTCTACCCTGGGCAAAGGTTCTACCTTCATCATTACCATCCCTATCGAGCCAACACCAATGGAGGAGTTTCAGGAAATGGCTCCATCAGAAGTTAAGCATGATTCTTCTCCCGATTCTGCTCAAGATAAGGAAGGACAGAATTCCGGCAGCCATCAGGTTACTGATATAAAGAAGAAGCCGGAATTTGCCAACCACAAGATTCTGATTCTGGATGATGACAAGCTGCAGCTCCAGCTTCTCCAGGAGATGTTGCGCCGCATCGTAGGCGACACCTGGCAGGTTTTCGCCTGCAATCATGTGATGGATGCCCTCACCACACTACATAACGAACAGCCTGCCCTGATGCTGATGGATATCGAAATGCCGGAGATGAACGGCATGGATATGATTGCCCACATCAACCATACCCAGATGATGGTGGTAGCGATGACAGCTCACGACACAAGCATCCTGGAACAGCTTCTGAAAGCCGGCTTCGACGATTGCCTGTTCAAGCCATTCAGCATGGAGAAGCTATCCGATATTCTGGGAATAGAGTCCCAGCCTCAACTGGATGCCCAATCTGAAGCTCCATCCCAGCCAGATTTATCATCCCAGCAGAAATCCAACCCTCAACTGGATGCTCTCCTCGCTTTTGCCGGAGGCGACGAAGAAGCGGCAAAGGAGATTCTCGATACTGTGAAGCAGGAACTTGCCGCACACCTTGAGAATCTGAAAGAGGCAGTAGAAGAGGAATCCTTATCTACCGACCGCATAGGAAAGGCGGCACATAAGCTCCTCCCTATCGCCACCATGATGCAGATGGGATGCCTCGAAGAACTCAAGGCGCTGTCACCTGAATACATCGGCGAGATAGAAGAAGCCGAGATCAGAGAAAAACTGAAGGTTGTGATTACGACCTTATCTGCTGCGGTGTCAGACCTGTATGCTTCTTGAAATATCGGCAGAAGAAACTGACGTCGGCAAAATGAAACTCCCAAGCCATCTCCTTGATGCTTTGCGTAGTTCGCTTAAGATGCATCTTGAGCTGCAGAATCACGTATTGGTCGATGATGGTCTTGGGGGTATGCCCCGTCACCTGACTCACAATGTTGGTGAGATATTTCGAGGAGATATTCATCTGGGCAGCATAATAGTTCACATCCCTTGATATCTTGTAATCCCTCTCCAGCAGCATCATAAACCGATTGAACAGTTCTCTTACGCGATACGATTTTACTTCATCTGGCCGGTATTGCGGATTGCGCTGAAGATACTCATGAAAACCGATGAAGAATGCCTTCAACTGGCACAACACCAACTGCGAGATGCAGGTACACTCCGACTGATCGAAATATACCTTCAATAAGGAGAACATCCCATTGATGATGTTTGTCACCACAGGGGTATCCTGCCGACAGCGGTCTTTCCGCAAGGAAGAATACACCGTCTGCTCCAGCTGCAAGCTTGCTTCACGAAGTAAGGAAGGATTATATTTCAGGATTTCGGCTTGGAAGCAGTTCGCTGTTTGAAGAGATTTGCAATCCCCATTTTCTGTTTGAGGGGATTTGCAATCCCCGTCAACCTTCAATTCCACTACATCATTCGGGAAGAGCGTAATCACCGCCCCCTCATAAAGTTCCCAATCCTTATAATTCACATTCAGCCTCGCCTTTCCTTTTCGGCAAATCAATATTGCTCCGTAAGTCAAAACTTGCGGACCCTCCTGCCATTCCTCCAAACCAGAGCGAAAAAGGCTTGCTTCCTGATAACTGCTTAATTCTGATAATTCCATCTACACCTTATTATATATAGAGTTATTATGTCTCTTTATTCCTATTTCGGTTGCAAAATTACACAAAATATGTGATATAAAAGAACTATTATTCCCAAATCGTCCATCTGCTGCGAAATATTTAAAGCGATTGTTCGCTCAAAACTCCGTACCTTTGCACCCGAAATTCAAAAAGTTATGATCAATGATTAAGAACATCTTATTTGTAGGCCTTCTGCTTGCAGGAGGAACCCATTGGGCTTCGGCTCAATCACAAACCACCGTAGGGGCGGCTGCTTCCTTGCCTGCCAGCAAGAAAGAAAACATGACCATCAGCCAGCTCTTCCAGAAGGTGGAGGATAACAGCAAGAGCCTTCGTACTTCATTATCAGGAGTAGAAGCAGCCCATCTCGGCATTGAATCGGCCAAAAGCAAGAAACTGCCCGACCTTGATGCTTCCCTCTCATTCAGCTACATCGGCAATGCGCTGATTACCGACCGTAACTTCAGCAACGTTCATGGTCTGAAATCCCCACATTTCGGCAACAACTTCGCCTTCCAGGCACAGCAGGTGGTTTACGCCGGTGGAGCCATCAACGCAGGCATCAAGCTCGCCGAACTCGGAAAGCAGCAGGCAGAGGTAGGCGTGAAACTCACCCGACAGCAGATTCGCTTCATCGCCCTGGGGCAATATCTCGACCTCTATAAGATAGACAACCGCATCAAGGTGTATGAAAAGAACATCGAGTTGACCCGCCAGCTCATCGACGACATCAAGGAGAAACAGACGCACGGCATGGCGCTGAAGAATGACATCACCCGATACGAACTCCAGATGGAAAGCCTCAAACTCGGTCTTACGGCGCTCAGGAACAACCGAAGCATCCTGAACCATCAGCTTTGCAATACCCTAGGAATGAACCAGGGAAACCTGAAGAAAGAAGGAAGCCAGATGAACCAGACAAGCCAGGAGATTCAGATTATCCCCGATGCCACTATCGCCGACAAAACCTACGGCAAGGAGGGTGAGGCTTACTGGCAGACAGCAGGCACCCTGAACTCCCCACTCCTGGAGCAGAGCAGCAACGCCATCCGCATCGCCGAACAGAAAGAGAAGATTGCCAAGAGCGATCTTCTGCCAAAGGTAGCTTTCGTTGCCGCAGATAACTTTGAAGGACCTATCCTCTTCGAATTGCCACCTGTTGATAAGAACCTCAACGTATGGTATGTGGGCGTGGGTGTGAAATACAGCCTCAGCTCTCTCTTCAAGAGCAACAAGCGCATCAAGCAGGCAGCCGTAGAGACCCGTCAGGCAAAAGAGGCACATGCCGTACAGGCAGAGCAGCTTAACAATCATGTGCAGGCTGCCTATGTGCAGTATCAGCAAACCTACGTGGAACAGGAAACGCAACGAAAGAGCGTGGAGCTGGCACAGCAGAACTACGACGTGATGAATGCCCGCTATCTCAGTCAGCTGGCTTTGGTTACGGATATGGTTGATGCCTCCAACCTCAAGCTCAATGCCGAGCTCAGCGAGGTGGATGCCCGCATCAACATCGTCTATGCCTACTATCGCATGAAGTATGTGGCAGGAGAAATTTAACAAAAACGTGGCAGGAGAAATTTAATTTTAAAAACAGAATTAAGAGTTTTTATCGAAAACTATTATCAAGAGATTATGAGCAAGAAGATTATCAAGAGAATATATAATGTAGTGATTATCCTCCTTTTTCTGGGAGCTATCGGCTGGTGTTTCAGCCATTTCTATCATGGCAGCGATGTGGCTTACACAGATGATGCACAGGTAAACCGCCATATCACCCCTATCAATACCCGTGTACCGGGATTCATCAAGGAGATTCGTTTCAACGATTATCAGCACGTAAAGAAGGGCGATACCCTTGTTATCATCGAGGATGCAGAGTTCCGTCTGCATGTGGCTCAAGCAGAAGCCGGCTTGCGTGGCTCCAAGTCAAGTTCTTCGGTGGTAACCGCCAGCATGGGCACCACCAATACCAATGTACAGACAGCTGCTGCCGGCATCGAGGAGGCTCGTGTGGATATGATGAATGCCAAGCAGGACTTCGACCGTTTTGCGGCTTTGATGAAGAAGGATGCGGTAACCCGTCAGCAATACGACAAGGCCTATGCCCGCTATCTGGGAGCCAAGGCACGTTATGAGCAGGCAAGCAGCCGCAAGGCTAGCGCCGCATCAGTTCGTAATGTGCAGACCCAGCAGCTCGGCGGTTCCCGTGCCGGAGAGAGCGTGGCAGAGGCACAGCTCAATCTGGCTC
>ULYE01026561.1_pt1 | contig 12961 bp, 8 predicted proteins | sample 1961921 | NCBI WGS metagenome assembly ULYE01 (sample SAMEA4835856, study PRJEB28245) | human gut metagenome | biome: gut microbiome; material: fecal sample | place: Denmark | collected 2008 | reverse complement strand
TCTTGCCCTCCGGCAGGAGCATGTGCTTCTGCATAACCTGCATGCTGTCAGGGTTTAGCATCACATCAAAATTCAGTTCGCCATACACCTGGTCGGTAGCATCAAGCGCCTGGCGCACACCGGCAATCTTGTCGGCAAAAGGCGAGTTGGCAAGGTGGAAGGTACCGAAGACGTACGACGGCTTTTTAAGGTCGGCACCCGACACGCGATAAAGCAACTGAGCGTTGGCGCTAACAGCCGAAACCAACACAAATAAGAGTGAAATTAAGATTTTCTTCATATTATTTATTGTTAAATGACTATCAAAGTTTTGTACTAAGGATGTTTTTACGTATTTTTGCAAATGCGTCACATATATTTTTAATATAATGACACAGCATCTACATAATTAACTACATTAAATCTGATTTATTTTAAAAACAAGCTATAAAAATGAACAATCTCAACCAAATCATCAGCCACTTTAACATTAAAGGCACCGTTTCTGACGTTAAGCCCTTGGGCAACGGACTCATTAACGACACTTACAAAGTGAATACCGTTGAGCCAGATGCACCCGACTATGTATTGCAGCGCATCAACGACTCCATATTTACAGATGTCGACCTCTTGCAGCACAACATCTATGAGGTAACGACACACATCCGCAAGCAGCTTGAGAAGGAAGGAGCCGACGACATAGACCGCCGCGTTCTGACCTTCGTGAAGGCCGACAACGACAAGACCTACATCAAGACCGACGACGGCAAGTACTGGCGTATGTCTATCTTCATCCCTGATGCCATAACCGTTGAGACCGTCAACCCCGAGTATTCGTACCACGCTGGTAAGGCTTTCGGCAAGTTTGAGGCTCAGGTGGCAGACATCACCGACCGTCTTGGCGAGACTATCCCCAACTTCCACAACATGGAGTTGCGCCGCGACCAGCTGCGCCAGGCTGTAAAGGAAGACCGCGCCGGACGTGTGGCTGGCGTAAAGGACTTTATCGACGAGCTTGAGAAGTATAGCGAGGAGATGTGCCTCGGCGAGCGCCTCTTCCGTGAGGGCAAGCTCCAGAAGCACGTTTGCCACTGCGACACTAAGGTGAACAACATGATGTTTGACAAGGATGGCCGCGTGCTCTGCGTTATCGACCTCGACACTGTTATGCCGTCGCTCTTCGTCAGCGACTACGGCGACTTCCTGCGCACTGGCGCCAACACCATTGCCGAGGACTCGCCAGAGTTTGACAAGATTGATTTCCGCATGGACATCTTCGAGGCTTTCACACGTGGCTACATCGAGTCGGCTTCGTCGTTCCTCTCGCCTCTTGAGATTTCGCTTCTGCCTTACGCTGCCGAGCTGTTCCCATACATGCAGGCTGTACGCTTCCTTTGGGACTACCTCAACGGCGACCACTACTGGAAGTGCAAGTATCCTGAGCACAACCTCGTTCGTGCCAAGAACCAGTGGCACCTCTTCCTCAAGGCTAAGGAGCACGAGGCAGAGATGAAGCAGTTTATCGAAGGATTGAAGGCGTAAGCCTCCGGTTATACATCAAGGTCTAATGTACGACGATAAACATAAAAAACAGAAGACACGAGTATCTGTTAATATTTTAAGACAGAAGAACATAAGAACATAAGGATAAATGTTTTTTATGTTTATCGTCATACCTTTTATTGTTACTTTTTGCCTTTACTTCAGCCTATACACCTTAGTCTGTCCAGCGTAGATGCCCGTTCCTGTGAAGTCGCACACTTGCTTGACAGCCTTATTGAGGCTACCCTTAAGCTTGAGTTCAACGTTTATTGGCTCCTGCTTCTGTACCGGATCTGCCACGTGCAGCGTAACACTGCCGTCGTTGTGGCGGCGCACCATAACGATGCAAGGCTTGTCGACGCTGAGCGTAAGGTTGCGGGCGGTAAGGGTTGCGGGCTTGTGGAACACCGCCTGCCATACACCGAGGTCGGTCTGCTCAACTGCCTGTATGTCGGCAGTGTTGCTGAGGATGTTGACGTGCTGCTTCTTGCAGTAGGCGTCGAGTGTCTTGGCATCGCTTGCCTCGGGCACAACGATGTAGGCGTAAGAGGCGTCTACAGGCTTGACACCGTGGTCGAGAGACAGGGCGAAGACCTGACACACCTCCTCGCGGTTAGGCATACTGTGGTTTATGTCCTTCCACTTGCCCTTCTGTATGTCGAAGTCGAGCACCACATTGCCGCCCTTCGGGAACACATAGCCGGTGCCATCGTGGCTCACCCAGCTAATGTTGGAAGCCTTGATATGGTCGGCGTCCTTGGCTGTCATAACCTTCTTGCCCTCTGCGTAAAGCACTGCGTCGGTTTTATGGGCAAGACGCTGGTTGAGGGTTGTAAACACAGGGTTGGCGTTGGACGATGTTATGCCAGAGCCAAGACACACTATCTCGTTGTCGAAGAAGAACCACGCCTTCTTAGCCCGTGTGTCGATGCCAGCCCATGTGTCGTCGTAGGCATAGGCAGTGGCACCATATATAGAGTCGGTAACGCCACCAGCAAACTGCGACGTACCCTCCTGCTGCCAGTCGTGCTGTGCAAGCGGCACATCAGCCATCTGCGGAGCAGTGGTTCCAGGTATGCGTGTCCAGTTCCAGGCAGGGAAGATATTGAAGTATTCGTCGCCGCTCTTGACCATAGCGTTGCATCCGTCCGACACAAAGTAGGTCTTCAGGTTCTCCTTGTTGCCATACTCAAGGCGTGATGTGCGGTTGGACACCATGCGCACATCGAAGGTGTAGCCCTTGCGCACGTGCATGGTATAGTCGGCACGGAAGTAGTGGTTGTGCGCCGGCTTTATTGCGTACGAAGCCGGCTGCTTGCCCGTCAGTCGGTCTACTATCTGCTTAAACTCGTCGGAATGAGCCGGGTCGAGCTTAATCATCCGGCGTGCAAAGAGAGCCTTGCTGCTCTTGTTGAGCATGTTGACACGGCTCATGCTGCGGCCCATAACGTCGTACAGCATATACTTGCCACGTATGGATGGATAGTAGGTCTCGCGCATAAATCGGCTCAGCAGCTGCACTTTGTCGTTGTCCAAGGCATAGCGTGTGCCGAGAGCGTACATCGCAACCTGCGTTACACCCTTCAGTATCTCGTCGCCGTAGCCTCCGATATAGAGCTGGGTGCCGTGCTGAAAGTATGAGCCGTCGTACTGAAAGCCCTCTTTTGTGGTATAGCATACGGGGTCGAACACCAGCTGCATAGCCGTCTGCATATCCTTCTCGTTGCTCTCAAGGCACGAGCGGTATATCCAGTGCAGGCAGATGTCGGTGCGGTTGGCACCTGTCCACTTGGCAGGGTCGCCTCCGTCGGTAAGCATACGCTTAAGGATGGCAGCCTCAAGTTGTTGCGGCACCTGCTTCTTTCCGGCGCGCATCTGTATGAGGATGATGCCGAGCGCCTGCGGTTCGGCTATTTGGTTGAACCACCAGTTCTTGCAGTTGGGGTCACGATCCTGCCAGAATTGCAGTGCCTTTATGATGTTGTCGGCAAGCGCCTCGTCGCCGTAGTGCTTGTTCTTTTCGTTGATGTAGGCAGCAGCCCAGTCCTCCAAGCGTTCGAGATGCTTCTGCGGCGGCCAGTTGGTGATGTCGTTGCGCGAATAGTCGATGTCGTTGAACGAACCCTTTTCGGCGTCGTACAGCTTGAGCCACTTCTCCACATTGGGGTTGCGGCGTGCGTCTTTGCGTATGCGCTGCATAAAGGTGTCGAAGTCGTTGGCAGCCGATACTTGCAGACAGCACACGAGGGTGAGCATCAGCGTCAGGACATGACGCAATGCCAAATGGATGTTTTTTGTCATAGTAGAATGTAATGTATTAGTTTTCAGTATATTTATTAGTTGTTGTCTGTATCCTGCTCCGCCTCTTCGGTGGTTGTGGCAGGCGTCTTGGGGGTGTTGCGCTCAAAGAAACGCTGCAGCTGGTATATCTTTATGGCGTTGAGTATCTCCACAGCTCCGTACACCATCATTGCCCAGCCAATGACGAAGAGCGGTGCCGAGGCAATACTTGCGGGCGATATCAAGGCAATGACGCCCACCAAGAGCGTAAGCGCAGGCATAACCCAGAAGTAGACGCCTATATGTGCAAGGCGCGAGGCGGCTATGAGGTTGACAAACTGGCTCACCGCTCCAAGGATGAGGATGGCGGCAAGCAGATACATAAGGTAGCTTACAAACGCCGTTGGCATGATGGTAAGGACGATGCCGAGGATAAGGCTGCCCAGCCCCACGATGGGGAACAGGGGACGTGTGCCCGTAAGCTTGCGGCCGTCGGCATCGTATACCTCGATGTCCTGCTTCTTGCCGCGAGCCACGAAGTATGTGGCGCACGAGAACACACCCGACACGAAGAACAATACGCCAATGGCTATTGTAATCCACTCTACTGTCTGCTCGCGGTACTTCACGAGCAGCGCTCCTACGGCTATAGCGCACAGCGCGCGGAGCAACGAACTTGCTAAGGTTTTCATAATGACAACAAATATATACATTATTATTTATATGAACAACATTGGTTGCGTTTTTTTTGACTTATTGGCAGTTTTGAACGGTATAGGGATTTTCCCCCACGGGTTTAGGGAAAATCCTTTTGTCGGGTTGTAATGTATAGCTAACTTTGCAAGTGTAAAGAAATAACACAATATGTTGAACCAATAAAACAACGATATTATGAAAAGGTTTATATCTATAATGGCATTGCTGTTTACACTCACATTCACTGCAAACGCAATGAGTTACGAGCAGGCTCGGCAGCAGGCTCTGTTCCTCACAGACAAGATGGCATACGAGCTTAATCTTACTGATGCCCAGTATGAGGCAGCTTATGAGATAAACCTCGACTATCTGATGAGCGTTAATACGGTGGACGACCTTTATGGCTCGTACTGGAGATACCGCAATCTCGACCTGAGCTACATCCTGCTCGACTGGCAGTACAGAGCTTTCTGCGACGCAGCCTACTTCTACCGCCCTCTCTACTTTAGTGGAGGCTACTGGCGATTTGGCATATATGCACGCTATCCGTACCGCGACTACTACTACTTCCACCGTCCGCGTGTATACGTAAGCTATTGCGGCGGACACTCATGGCACAGCAATCACGGTCGCTCATGGTATCACGGACGCGACTTTAGGCCCAAGCACACCAAGAACCACTTTGGTATGCGCGACGGATTCAACCGCGGCGACTATGGACGTGGCAACCGTCAGAGCTTTGGCAACCGTCCTGCCAGCACTGCTCCGCAGAACAACAACAATAGCTTTGGCAACCGCAATAACTGGAATAATAACGACAACAGCTCGTTTGGCAACCGCAAAAATAGAACTGTAACCAACAGTGTCAACTCGATTAGAAACAGCAACGGCTCGTTTGGCACCCGCGAAAGCAGCACACGTGTTACTGTTAGACAGTCGTCCAACTTTGACAGCCCACGTACCAACAGCACTCCACGTCCTACATTCACACCGCGTCAGAGCCAGCCTTCGTCGTCATCGTTCGGCAACAATCGTGGCGGTTCGTCATCGTTCGGTAGCAGACGTGGCGGTTCGTCATCGTTCGGCAGCAGCCGTGGCGGTTCGTTTGGGCCGAGTCGCAGTAGCGGCACCGTAAGCTCGCCTTCACGTGGCAACTCTTCGGGTGGCAATGCATCGTCGAGAGGCTCGTTTGGCAGCCGTAGATAATGAAGATATAAGTTGCCAACAATAATATATAATAGGTAGAAATGGTGAAGAGATTTATCAGGATTTAAAATTCAAATCAATTCTTTTATGCGTTGAGTGCGGACTTTTGCAAATGCAGAGTCCGCACTTTTATTATATCTTTATGCGTCTAATTTCGGCATTAGCCATCTTCTCTATCTCCCTCATCTCTTTGCCATAGAACACCGCCTGTATAGCCTTGTTTATGATGCCATGCCCCACGGCAACCACCGTAAGGCCGTCGTAGCGTTGGCGTATGTAGTGGATAAAGTCGGCGGCGCGGCGCATCATCTTGTCCTGCGACTCGATGTCGTCGGTCCATTTGGCATCCTTTAGGTCGGGAATGTATTTGCCTGTAAAGCTGCCCCAATCGCGTTCGCGCAGCAATGGGGTCTGGTCGATTGCGGCAAGCGCCTTGGTGCGGTCGTAGCCGAAATGTGGCAAGGCTATCTCAAGGCAGGTATCTACAGCACGCTTAAGGTCGCTCGACACAAAGGCGTCGATATGCTCGTTTGCAAGTAGGCCGCCCAAAAGGCTCGCCTGTTCAACACCATAGGCGGTAAGCTTGCCCGGTGTCTGCCCTTGCATTATCTGGTTGACATTGTCCACGGTCTCGCCGTGACGAATAAGGAGTAAATTGCAAGACATATTATCAAGTTATAAGCTATCTTTTTCTGCAAAATTATAACTAATAATTTGTATCGCCAAGGGTTTAATCCAAAATAAGTTCACATTTCGTTATCTTTAGACTGGGTAAAGTGTGGGTTGCTGACAAGTTTTCAGTATCTTTGCACTTATGAAATTAAGCATTGCAAACATTATGGCAGCAGCGCTTATGTCGCTTGCTGTCTCTACCGCCACTTATGCCGGCAACAAGGCACATGGCACCGTGAAGATAAGGATGATAGAGACAACCGACGTACACGGTCGTTTCTTTCCGTACGATTTTATTCGTCAACAACCAGTTGGAGGCTCGCTTGCAAGGGTGTCATCGTATGTCGACTCGCTACGCACCATATACGGCGACAACCTCTTGCTGATGGATGCCGGCGACGTGTTGCAGGGTCAGCCCATCGTTACATACTACAATTATGTGCGCACCGATGCCGAGAACATAGCCTCTTCGGTGAGCAACTATATGCGCTACGACGTGCGCACCATGGGCAACCACGATGTAGAGACGGGTCATGCCGTATACGACAAGTGGGTCAAGGAGATGACGTGCCCTATGCTCGGTGCCAACATCACCAATACGGCTACAGCCAAACCTTACTACAAGCCCTACATCGTCTTTAAGCGTGGAGGTGTCAAGATAGCCGTTATTGGTCTCATCACACCGGGTGTTCCGTCGTGGCTCTCGGAGACATTGTGGAGCGGCATGCACTTTGAGGATGCTGTAGAGTCGGCTAAGAAGTGGATGGATATTGTGAAGAAGAACGAGCGTCCTGACATTATTGTGGGCCTGTTTCATACCGGAATACACGACCACAGCAAGACCAACGGCAGCCTTAACGATGCCACACTTGAAATAGCGCGCCGTGTGCCGGGCTTCGATGTTATATTCTACGGACACGACCACGCCATTCACTACGAGGAGGTGAAGAGCTGCGACGGCTCGACAACCATCATTGTCAACCCCGCCAACAATGCCATGAATGTGGCTGATGCCGAGTTTGTGGTTGACAAGAAGAGCAAGAAGCTTAGCGTAAACATCGTCGACATATCGCAGAAGAAGGTGGACGATGGCTTCATGAAGACTTTTGAGCAGCAGATAGAAGAGGTAAAGCGATACGTAGACACCGAGGTGGGCAACTTTGCCACATCAATGACGTCACGCGATTGCTACTTCGGCAACAGCAGCATGGTAGACTTCATCCACGACGTGATGCTATCGGTAAGCCATGCCGACGTGTCGTTTGCCAGTCCGCTGTCGTTCGACGTCACCGTAAAGGCTGGTCCTGCCACACTGAGCGATATGTACAAGCTGTACAGCTACGAGAACGAGCTGTGCGTTGTCGACCTTACCGGCAAGGAGATAAAGCGCTATCTGGAGAAGAGCTATGAGCGCTGGGCTACCACAATGACCTCTCCCGACGACCATCTGCTGCGTCTGAACACAGGCGATGCAGGCCGTGACAAGTTCTTCGGACTTGCCACTCCGTTCTACAACCTTGACAGCGCAGCCGGAATAAACTACGTTGTGGATGTAACCAAGCCTGCCGGACAGCGCGTCAACATAACCACTATGGCGGACGGAACACCCTTTGACGAGGCTCGCCACTATCGTGTGGCTGTCAACAGCTATCGTGCCGCAGGCGGTGGCGGACTTCTTACCAATGGCGCCGGCATCGAGAAGGCTAAGCTCGAAGACCATATTGTATGGCGTGGCGACCACACTCTGCGCGACTATATCATAGAATATGTACGCACAAAGGGCAAGGTTGAGGTGGCACCGCACAACAACTGGAGCTTTGTTCCGGCTGAATGGACGGTTCCGGCTGCACAGCGCGACAGACTGTTGCTGTTCCCGGACGAAAAGAAGTAGGATATACAAAGGCTTTGACAAACCTTGCTTTATGTGTGGAGGAGAAATTGATGCAAAGTGTGGATTAATTCTACACACGTTCCACAGAATTCCACGCTTTTGAGATATGGCACGCATCCGTACCAAACAAGCATATCTACTGATAATCAATGAGTTATACTAAAGTTGCAAAAAGTTGGCACGTCCATTGCATTTTATATGGCGTAAACAATTAACATTAACAACTTAAAAATATAATGATTATGAAAAAGGTATTTTTTGCAGCTATAGCAGCTATGGTGATGGTATCGGTAAGCAGTGTATTCGCAAACAGCGCCAAGTCGGAAATGGGTATCGTTATGCCAGCAGACACAACAGCAAACGACACAGTAGCACCTGCTCAGGAGCCTGCCCAGGAGCCAACCGACACAGCAGTGAAGGTTAATCCAGGTGCTGACGACACAGCGTGGTTGATGTCAACCGACTCAACGACAGTTGACTCTACAAGTGTCCCTTCTTCAAGCTTGGTTTAATAAGCCAACAGGATAAGAAGATTCGCATTTCTCCTGACATATTTAGTAATACACAGTGGCAGTCTGTATCGTCTTGTTTAGGCAAGAAGATACAGACTGTTTGCTATTTAACATATTTAGCCTTAAACCTCTTGCATATCTCATATATTTTGACGTATTTTGCAAGCTCAATCCCAAACAGTTATGAATAAGTCGAGAGCAAAGATTGCAATCATCAAGATAGTTATAGGTTATGCCCTGCTTGCCATTGTGTTGTTGTCTGCCACGTGGATGGCTTACGACAACACGCGCTCGCTGTCGGGCATCAACCAAGCCAACGAGCAGCTTATGGCGCGTCGCGATTTGGTCGACTCGCTGGTTACATCCCTGTTCGAGACAGCCAATGCCGAGCGTTCGGTATTGCTTGGCGACGTAGACCAGTGGCAAAAATTTGATAAGTCATTAGGCAGATCCAAGGACAAACTGCGCCGACTGCGACCCTTCATTGCCGACTCGTTGAAGCGGTGCCGAATCGACTCGCTTGCCCTCCTGCTCGATGCCAAGCGCCAGAACACCTTGCTCGTACTTGCCGAAATGGGCAAGGACCAGCGCGACATTTACTATAACAATAAGGTGGAGGCATTGCAGAGCGGACGCGACTCGGTTGTTATACACCCTAAAACCTCTGGCAGGCACGAGCAGCACGAGACGGTGTACGAGATTGTAAAGAGCCGCCGCGGATTCTTCCGGCGTCTTGGCGACGCCTTCCGCCGCCAACATGCCGACACCATCGGCGTTACGCAGATAGCCCGCCAACAGTCTACCGACACCATAAACCACAGGCTCAACATTGCCGACAACGTAGCCAATGCGCTTGCCCAGATACGCAATGAGGAGCAGCGCGCCAACACCCGGCAGCAGATGGTGATGGCCAATAGGCACGAGCAGCTGCAGCGTGTAAGCATATTGCTGGCCCGACGCACAAGCGAACTGCTTGAAGACATACAGAACGACGAGCACAACGCTATGCGCAAGGCGGTGGACGAGGCGGTAGGGTCGCACCGCTCAATCATCATTAAGATATTTGCCTTTGGCTTGCTTGCCATCGTCCTGGCTGCCATACTCGTTGCCAACATCTTGCGCGACATACGTCGTGAGCGCCGCGACCGCGACCGCATCGTTGCTGCCAAAGCCGAAACCGAGCGCATTATGCAGCAACGCGAGCGCCTGTTGCTCACCATTACGCACGACATAAAGGCTCCGGCAGCGTCTATAGCCGGCTTCATAGGGTTGTTGGGCGATTATGTCGACCGCCCAAAAGCCGTTGATTATCTGCACAACATAGAACACTCGGCACAACATCTCTTGCAGCTTGTAACGTCTCTGCTCGACTATCACCAGCTGGAGAACGGCAAGGCGCAAGCCCATGTGGCAAGCTTCTCGCCGGCTGCACTCGTAGGCGGATGTGTGGCAGAGTTGCAGCCGTTGGCTTTGGCAAAGCGGCTCAGCCTTCAGGGCGACATCCGTATATCGCCCTCAACGGTGTGCCGCTCGGATGCCTCACGCCTTAAACAGGTGGTCAACAATCTTGTAAGCAATGCCATAAAGTATACCGACCAAGGCTCCATACTCGTGACATCTGTACTTAGCGGCAACCGCCTCACCATAAGCGTGGCCGATACAGGATGCGGAATGACCGAGGAAGAGCAGCAGCGCATATTCAACGCCTTTACACGTCTGCCCGGTGCGCAAGGCAAGGAGGGCGTTGGGCTTGGTCTATCCATAACCCGTGAGATAGTGCAACTGCTCGACGGCAACATTAGGGTTAGCTCGAAGAAGGGCAGCGGAACCAAGTTTACCGTAACCATACCAGTAGAGACGGTTAAGGAGAATGTGGAAATCAAAGCCTGCAACGACGCCCAGCTGGCTGCCGACGCTCCAAGTTCGGCAAGTGTGTCGGTGCTCGTAATCGACGACGACAAGCTACAGATACAGTTGCTTAGGGAGATGTTGGCACGCATTGGCGGCTTGCGTCTTGACGTTGCCGCAACCACACGTGCCGACGAGGCAATGCTTCTTGCCCAGAAGCTCAAGCCTCAACTGGTCTTTACGGATATCGAGATGCCCGAAATCAACGGCAGCGAGATGATGCGACGCTTGCGCGGCAATGCCGACGGCAAGGCTCGGGGTATGAAGTTTGTGGCCATGACAGCCCACGAGCCGAGCATTATGCCGCAACTAAGGAAGGAGGGATTCGACGCCTGTCTCTTCAAGCCATTCTCCATGCAGACGCTCGCCGCCACCATTAGCCAAACCATGGGCATACTTGTAAAGCCCGATTTGCCCCCCGTAATAATGCAGTTTGCCGACGGCGACCCTGAAGCGGCAGCCCAGATAGCCGACAGCATACGCTCATCGGTAGCCGAATATCTTGAGCTTCTTGCCGACACCTCCAACACCGAGCACGTGTCGAGGGCTGCCCACAAGGCCATGCCGCTGCTTGAGATGTTGCAACCGGGCAACAACCAATGGCTTGCGCCGCTCACCCCAGAGCACATCGGCACAACCGACAAGCAAGAAATAGCCACCCTTACACAGCAACTTGCCCACAAACTGAAGGACATCTTGCGCTCATTGCAAGTTTAACCTGTAGACAATGGCTTGTTGTTAGTGGAAAATGACTAACTTTGCATCGACAAACAAAACATTTGAAGATACATGCCACATATATTAATAGTAGAAGATGACATTGCTTTTGGCACCATGTTGCAGACGTGGTTGCGCAAGAAAGGGTTTGAGGTAGACAAGGCCACATCGGTTGGTGCTGCCGTCAAGCTGCTTGTCGACACCTCTGTAGACCTCGTGCTGTCCGACCTCCGTCTGCCCGACCACGACGGATTGCGACTCCTAAAGTGGATGCGCGAGCACAACAACAATGCCCCCTTCATCGTTATGACCAATTATGCCGAGGTGCAGAACGCTGTGCTTGCAATGAAGTCGGGTGCCGCCGACTATATCGCTAAGCCTGTACAGCCCGACATCCTCTTGCAGAAGATAAAGGATGCGCTGTCGGCTGCAGCCGATGTCAAGCCGGTTCAGACAGCTCCAGCATCTGCCGCTCCAGCCAAACAGGCACGTCAAAAGGCTGCCAAGGCTGATAAAAAGGAGGCTTCGCCACGCTATATCGAAGGCAAGAGCGAGGCTTCGCGCCAACTATATAGCTATGTGGAGCTGGTTGCCCCTACCCCAATGTCGGTGCTCATACTTGGCGCTTCGGGCACGGGCAAGGAGTATGTGGCACGCCGCATACACGAGCTTAGCCCTCGCCACGACCGTCCCTTCTTTGCCCTCGACTGCGGTGCCATACCACGTGATGTAGCTGCCTCCGAGTTCTTCGGCCATAAGAAGGGAGCCTTCACAGGTGCCGACAGCGACAAGCGCGGCGCCTTTGAGATGGCAAATGGAGGCACCCTGTTTCTCGACGAGGTGGGCAACCTTAGCTACGACGTGCAGGTGCAGCTGCTTAGAGCCTTGCAGGAACGCCGCATCCGCCCCGTTGGCGGAACCGAGGAGATACCTATAGACATACGTCTTGTGTGTGCCACCAACGAGAACCTGGCTGAGGCTGTGGCTGACGGAGGCTTCCGCGAGGACCTATACCACCGCATCAACGAGTTTACGATATATATGCCAAAGCTGTCGGAGCGCGGCACCGACCTCTTCCTCTTTGCCGACCTCTTTGTGCGCCATGCCAATGAGGAGCTTAATCGTGATGTGGAAGGATTCGATTCGGCTGCCGCCGAGATGCTTGCCTCGCACCCTTGGACGGGCAATCTGCGCGAGCTTAACAACGTTGTTAAGCGTGCCGTGCTGCTTGCAAGGGGCAAGCTCATTACCACTGCCGAGCTTACAATGGCTATGCCGCACGTCCAACACGAGCCTTCGATGGCTCTACACGACGAGGACACGGAGCGTTCGCGCATTGTTGCCGCCCTGCGGCAGACAAATGGCAATAAGGCTGCGGCTGCTCGCTTGCTTGGCATCGACCGCAAGACTATATACAACAAAATAGAGCGATTGGGCATTTAGGCCTAATCGCTCTATTTTTATTGGTTCATCAATAATATGTAGTGATGGATGTATAAATTGCAGTTTATCGGTGAGAGGCTCTTGTACTTGTATCTCCTTTGCTTGTAGTTCCCAC
>ULYE01034358.1_pt1 | contig 12991 bp, 9 predicted proteins | sample 1961921 | NCBI WGS metagenome assembly ULYE01 (sample SAMEA4835856, study PRJEB28245) | human gut metagenome | biome: gut microbiome; material: fecal sample | place: Denmark | collected 2008 | reverse complement strand
CCACTCTCGAAGGTCGGACGGTTGTTGATTTTGGTGCGGCCTCGGGTGCGGCTGGAGAAGATGGTGGTGCAAGGCAAGCTAAACTTGATGGTGCGGCTTCTGAGCAGAAGAGTGCACACCAAAGCTCTGTAGAAAGTAGACGTACTGCAGCCGGTCAGCAGTCAAAGTCGGATGCAGCTATCTTTGACAAGGGTATGCAGTTGGTAAAAAATAGTGACACTAACGACCGCAGCATCGTAGAGATACGCATCTTCTACAGCGATCAAACTTGGGAGACGTTTGTTCCTAAGAAATAAAGGTGTTCTGCTTTTTATGTTTTATTTTGGATGTTGGGGTTGCGTTATCGCCCGATATGTCGTAACTTTGTATTCTAATTTAAGCATATACCTTATATATATTAGACAATGAATGTATTTACAAGAATCATAGCCAACGCCCTGTCTTTGCCAGAGCGTGGCGTTGAGAACACCCTTGAACTATTAGACGAGAACTGTACGATACCGTTTATAAGCCGTTATCGCAAGGAGCGTACAGGCAATTTGGATGAGGTTCAGGTGTCGGATATTGCCCTAATGCGTGAGAAGTTGATGGATGTAGCCAAGCGCAAGGAAACAATCGTCTCTACCATTGAGGATGCAGGCAAAATGACCGACGAGCTAAGAAAGCGTATAGACGAGTGTTGGAATATGTCGGAGCTTGAGGATATCTATCTGCCCTATAAGCCGAAGCGTCGTACCAAAGCCGATATTGCACGCCAACAGGGTCTTGAACCCTTGGCGCAGTTGCTCCTTATACAGCGCGACTCCAATCCTCTTGCAGCTGCATCTAAGTATGTCAAGGGCGATGTAAAGACGGCTGAGGATGCCATACAGGGTGCCAAGTATATCATTGCCGAGACCATTAACGAGAACGAGCGTGTGCGCAAGTCGATACGTAGTGTGTTTCGTCGTGAGGCTACAATCACGTCGAAGGTTGTAAAGACCAAGGCAGAGGAGGATGATGCGCAGAAGTACAGCGATTATTTCGACTTCTCCGAGCCTCTGCGCCGTTGTTCGTCGCATCGCTTGCTTGCCATGCGTCGTGGCGAAAAGGAAGGATTTCTTCGTATAAGCATATCTGCCGACGACGATGAATGTAAGGAAAAGATACGTCGTCAGTATGTCACTGGACGTGGCGAGTGTAGCAAATTGGTTGGCGAGGCTGCCGACGATGCTTTCAAGCGCTTGCTTAAGCCTTCCATTGAGACCGAGTTTGCATTGTCAAGCAAGCAGGATGCGGATAAGGAAGCCATAGGTGTCTTTACCGAAAATCTGCGTCAGTTGCTTCTTGCTGCGCCTTTAGGTCAGAAGCGTGTCATGGGTGTTGACCCAGGATTCCGTACTGGTTGCAAGGTGGTATGCCTTGATGCGCAGGGAGCGCTGCTCCATTTTGAGGCTATCTATCCTCATGCGCCAAAGAACGACCGTGCTGGCGCCTCTCGACAAGTGTTGTCAATGGTAAAGAAGTATGATATAGAAGCAATAGCTGTAGGCAATGGTACGGCAAGTCGAGAGACGTCGTCCTTCTTGAAGGAGATAGGACTTAGCACTGATATTGATGTCTTTGTGGTTAGCGAGGACGGTGCTTCGGTCTATTCGGCTTCGGAGGCAGCACGCGAGGAGTTTCCCGATAAGGACGTTACGGTGCGTGGAGCTGTATCCATAGGCAGACGCCTTATGGACCCGCTTGCCGAGCTTGTGAAGATAGATCCTAAGAGTATTGGTGTAGGACAGTATCAGCACGATGTCGACCAAGCCGAGTTGAAGAAAAGCCTGGATATGGTTGTTGAGTCGTGTGTGAACACAGTTGGCGTTAATCTCAACACGGCAAGCCGTCACCTGTTGATGTATGTCAGCGGTCTTAATGCTACAACAGCCAAAAATATCGTTGAGTATAGAGACAAGAATGGTGCCTTTAAGTCGCGTGCCGAATTGAAGAAGGTTCCCCGTCTCGGTCCTGTTGCATACGTTCAGTGTGCAGGATTCTTGCGCATACCTGGTGCAAAGAATCCTCTTGACAATAGTGCGGTGCACCCCGAGAGCTATGACATAGTTAAGGCAATGGCTAAGGACAAGGGCTGCACGGTTGCTGAGCTTATCGACAACAAGGAGCTTCAAAAGACTATACATCTTAAAGATTACGTCACCGATGCGGTAGGAATGCCTACGCTTAATGATATCATGGCTGAGCTTCAGCGTCCGGGTCGCGACCCTCGTGCTGCTGTTGAGGTTTTCGAGTTTGATCCTCGTGTGCACGAGGTTGCCGATTTGCAGGTTGGTATGCTTCTTCCTGGCATTGTCACCAATATCACAAACTTTGGTGCCTTTGTTGATGTGGGTGTTCATCAGGACGGACTTGTGCATATCTCTCAGTTGGCCGATCGCTACGTTAAGGACCCCAATGAGGTTGTAAAGCTTCATCAGCACGTTGTGGTTAGGGTTACTGATGTGGATAAGAAGCGACAGCGAATCTCGCTGTCGATGAGAGAATAAATTGGTAAAAGAAAGGAGCCAAGGAGTAGTTTTTAAGTCTACTCCTTGGCTCCTTTCTTTTGTTTGTGCTTATTAGATTTTTTCCAATGCCTGTTTGATGTCGTCCAATATGTCCTCAACGTCCTCAATGCCTACCGACAGGCGAATGAGGTCGGGTGCAACGCCTGCCTCGCGCAACTGCTCGTCAGACATTTGGCGGTGTGTGTGGCTTGCTGGATGGAGCACACAGGTGCGTGCATCAGCCACGTGTGTCACGATGTTTATCATATCGAGCGAGTCCATAAAGCGTATTGCGGTCTCGCGGTCGCCCTTCAGTCCGAAGGCAATAACGCCACACGAGCCATTGGGCAGGTATTTCTTGGCAAGTTCGTGGTATTCGTCGCCAGGCAGTCCGCTAAAGTGAACCCAAGCCACACGCTCGTCAGCCTGCAAGAATTCTGCCACACGCTGAGCATTGGCGCAATGCTGCTTCATGCGCAGGTGGAGCGACTGCAAGCCGAGGTTTAGTATAAACGAGTTCATCGGGGCTGGGATAGAGCCAAGGTCGCGCATCAGCTGCGCCACAAGCTTGGTGGTGTAGCCCATTTTGCCGAACTTCTCGGCGTATGTCAGCCCGTGGTAGCTCTCGTCCGGAGTGCAAAGTCCAGGGAACTTGTCGGCATGCTCGAGCCAGTTGAAGTTGCCGGTGTCCACCACACAACCGCCCACCTGACTTGCTGTGCCGTCCATATATTTTGTAGTGCTGTGTGTAACTATGTCGGCTCCCCATTCAAACGGGCGGCAGTTGATAGGTGTGGCAAAAGTATTGTCCACAATAAGAGGGACGCCATTCTTGTGTGCAATGCGGGCAAACTTCTCAATATCGAGCACGGCGCATCCGGGGTTGCTTATAGTCTCGCCGAATACCACCTTGGTATTTGGGCGGAAAGCTTTCTGTATCTCCTCTTCCGAGTCGTTGGGGTTTACAAATGTACATTCAATGCCCAGCTTCTTCAGCGTTACACCGAACAGGTTGAATGTTCCGCCATAAATCTCGTTGCTTGTAACGATGTGGTCGCCAGCCTCGCAGATGTTGAACACTGCATAGAAGTTAGCTGCCTGTCCGCTGCTGGTCAGTACGGCGCCCACGCCGCCTTCCAGTTGTGCAATCTTCTGTGCCACGGCGTCGTTGGTAGGGTTCTGTAGTCGGGTGTAGAAGTAGCCTTCCTTCTTAAGGTCGAAGAGCATAGCCATCTCCTCCGAGTTGTCGTACTTGAATGTAGTGCTCTGGATGATGGGCACTTCGATGGGTTCTCCGTTTTTTGCCTCGTAGCCTCCCTGCACGCAGATAGAAGCTGTTCTTAGATTCTTCTTCATCGGTTTCTTTTATTGTGTTTTATGTTGTTTAATTTGAATTTTGTTAGGCGAAGGTACGAATAAATAACGACTTTGCTAACTTTTTGATGCGTTTTTTTTGAGAATACTCAAAAGAAGACTACCTTTGCAGCGAATTTAAATAAGAACTGATATATTAAAACAGGAATGAAGAAGATGTTGTTTGCTCTGCCAGCCTTGATGCTGGCAGCAATAATAGGAATGACGACGGTTAGCTGCTTTGCGCCTTCGTATAAGGATGGCGATACGGTGGCTGCGTCCGAGTTTGAACCTGCCGACACCTCGTTGTTGGCAAAGAAGAAGCTGTCCGACTCTACAAAAGTTGCCGATAAGGCCGCTATTGTCGACAGTGTGGGCATCTATTATGTAGGCACGGGTTCTACAAAGCAATTCTTGCAGCTTGTGTCGTATCCTTCAAAGCGCGACACGCTTGTGTATGGCAAGACGCTTCATATCAAAGTTAAGGGCAGTGCCGACTTTAATAGTGTTGTTCGTGTAAAGTTCTATTTGCTTAATGGCAAGGACTCGCTTGTTAGTGCAGTGGAACAAGTGGTTTTAGAATAGAATAGTTGCAAGTACAGGTAGGTATACTAACGGCATTTATCAAGGGAAAAAGAAAATAAAAAAGGGAAGGCGAAACAATCGCTTTCCCTTTAATTATAGTATATGTTACACAATCAATGTGTGTCTGATTATGTGTCAATCTCTTATTAAACGAGATACTGTGAGCTGATACTCTTGTTGCTGATGACGCGGCGGATTGTCTCGGCGAACATGTCGGCAACAGACAACTGCTTAACCTTAGCGCAACGGTTAGAGTAGGGGATAGAGTCGGTGAACACAATCTCCTCAAGAGCCGAGTTCTGAACACGCTCCGAGGCAGGGCCTGACATCACGCAGTGAGAAGCGCAAGCGCGTACGCTCAATGCTCCGGCAGCCTTCATAACGTCGGCAGCCTTTGTTATTGTTCCGGCTGTGTCTACCATATCGTCAACGATTACGACGTGCTTGCCCTTGACGTCGCCGATAATCTGGATGCTCTCAACCACATTTGCACGTGCACGTGTCTTGTTGCAGAGAACCAGTGGGCAACCAAGATACTTGGCGTATGTGCTTGCGCGCTTTGAGCCGCCAACGTCAGGCGAAGCGATTACAAGCTCGTCTGTGTTGAGGTGGAGGCTCTGCAGGTAAGGCAGGATAACGCCAGAAGCATAAAGATGGTCAACAGGTACGTCGAAGAAACCCTGAATCTGGTCGGCATGGAGGTCCATAGTAATAAGGCGGTCGATGCCGGCAGCCGAGAGAAGGTCGGCTACAAGCTTGGCGCCGATGCTTACACGTGGCTTGTCCTTGCGGTCCTGACGTGCCCAACCGAAGTAAGGAATTACTGCGATGATGTGACGTGCAGAAGCGCGCTTTGCTGCGTCAATCATCAGGAGAAGCTCCATGAGGTTGTCTGAGTTAGGGAATGTGCTCTGTACGAGAAATACGTCGCGGCCACGGATTGATTCCTCGTAAGACACGGCAAACTCGCCGTCAGAGAACCTGGTTACAACCAAATTGCCTAACGGACAGCCCAGGCTTTGGCAGATTTTCTCTGCAAGGTATCTCGTGTTAGTACCTGAGAATACCAAAAAAGAGTTTTGTTCACTCATTTTTTATTGTTGTTATATGTTACGTAATAAAGTGCTTGCTATTAGTATACCAGTTTTTTAAGCCTTTCAAAGTGTGTGATAAGTTCTTTGAAGTCGCTTTGGTTGTGTATGTCGAAGCGGTTCCACAGGTCGTCGCCTATTACCACTCCGCCGAATCCGAGCTCGCGTGCGAGTCGAATGTTGTCTGCGTTCATACCTCCAAGGGCAAAAACCTTTTTGTCGATAAGTCCCTTGTCGGATGCGGTCTCAAGTTCGTTCATGTCGAGGCTTGGAAGCTCCGGGTCGCCTTGTTCGCCAAAGACGTTTCCAAGGAATACGTACGACGACTGCTTCTTGGTATCTTTAAGGCTGTTTATGTCGTTGCAGGTACGGCTGATGTGGCCTTTGTAGCCTAAAGGCGGCTGCTCGGATGGTGTATCAAGGTGTATTCCTGCAAGGCAATACTCGTCTTTTAAGTAGAAGTTGTTGTGTACTGTAATCTTATTGTATGTAGTGTCTGGAAGCAGCGATAACAGGCGCTCTGAGTAAATCGGAGATGATCCAGGCTTATAAAGATGCAAGTTGTCCAACCCTGCCTCAAACAGGGTAGCAAGTATCTTGTCTTCTTCCACGAAGAACGTGGATTTAGTCATGATTGCTAACTTCATAGTCTGTTATATTCTTGTTTTTAACTGCAAATGTACACATCTTTTCTCAATCTTACAATTTTAAAGCCCATAAATCGCTCATAAAATGTAACACAATCTTAATTTGAGGTTGCGTAATAGCCGTAAATGCCCTATTTTGCTTTTTTTGACGGCTTTTATTATTGCCGAACCAGCATTTTTTTGTACCTTTACAACTTGAAATAGAGGGTAAGAATCGCTTAGAAGCAAAATAAACGGCATTTTGAGCGATTGCCCGTATTTTTAAGAGAGATAATATCAATAATGTTTAAATAAGAAATGGACGAAAATCAGACAATCGACCAGGACAGAATCCTGAAGATTAACATTGAGGAGGAAATGAAGAAGTCTTATATCGACTATAGTATGTCGGTTATAGTTTCTCGTGCCCTTCCTGATGTTCGCGACGGATTCAAGCCTGTTCACCGCCGAATACTGTATGGTATGCTCGGCATTGGAAACACAAGCTCAAACCCTTATAAGAAATGTGCGCGCGTCGTTGGTGAGGTGCTCGGTAAGTATCACCCGCACGGCGACTTTTCTGTTTATGGCGCATTGGTACGTATGGGACAGGATTGGAACATGCGTTATATGCTTGTTGACGGTCAGGGTAACTTTGGTTCGGTAGACGGCGACTCGCCTGCGGCTATGCGTTATACCGAGTGCCGACTCTCAAAGATGGGAGAGCACATAATGGACGACCTCGAGAAGGACACCGTCGATATGGACCCCAACTTCGACGACACTCTTATGGAGCCGTCGGTTATGCCGACAAAGATTCCTAACCTCTTGGTCAATGGCGGCAATGGTATCGCTGTAGGTATGGCTACCAACATCCCGACACACAACCTCGGCGAGGTGATAGACGGATGCTGCGCCTATATTGACAACCCAGACATCGACACCGACGGACTTATGGAGCACATCAAGGCTCCCGACTTCCCTACAGGTGCATATATTTATGGATTGGCGGGTGTAAAGCAGGCTTACGAAACTGGCCGTGGACGCATCATGATGCGTGCAAAGAGCGAGATAGAGAGCGGCGACTCGCACGACAAGATTGTTGTAACCGAGATTCCGTACGGCGTAAATAAGGCCGACCTCGTTGCAGGCATCGCCGACCTTGTTAAGGAAGGCAAGATTACGGGCATATCCAACGTCAACGACGAGTCGGGCCGCCAGGGTATGCGCATCGTTGTAGACGTAAAGCGCGATGCCAACGCCAACGTAATTCTTAATAAACTCTATAAGATGACTGCCATGCAGTCGTCATTCTCTGTCAACTGCATAGCCTTGGTCAATGGCCGTCCACGCCTGTTGACCCTCAAGGAGTGTGTAAAGTACTTCGTTGAGCATCGTCACGACGTAACAATACGCCGTACAAAGTTCGACCTGAAGAAGGCACAGGAGCGTGCACACATACTCGAAGGCCTCATCATTGCTTGCGACAATATCGACGAGGTGGTTCACATCATCCGTGGTTCTAAGACCCCGAGCGACGCACAGCGCAACTTGGAGAAACGTTTCGAGCTTGACGAGATTCAGTCGAAAGCCATTGTCGACATGCGTTTGGCACAGCTCACCGGTCTGCGTATGGACCAGTTGCATGCCGAGTACGAGGAACTTGAGCGCCAGATTGCCTACTTGCAGTCTATCCTCGACGATCCAGAGCTTTGCAAGAAGGTGATGAAGGACGAGCTTAACGAGGTTAAGGATAAGTATGGCGACGAGCGCCGTACAGAAATCAAGCCTTTCGAGCACGAGTTCAATGCAGAGGACTTCTATCCTAACGACCCTGTCGTTATCACCGTAAGCCACATGGGCTACATCAAGCGCACACCGCTTAGCGAGTTCCGCGAGCAGGCACGCGGTGGAGTAGGCTCTAAGGGTGCACGCACTCGCGAGCAAGACTTTACCGAGTACATCTATCCTGCCACAATGCACCAGACTATGCTGTTCTTCACACGCAAGGGCCGTTGCTACTGGCTCAAGTGCTATGAGATACCGGAGGGCGACAAGAACTTCAAGGGACGTGCTATACAGAATATGCTCAACATCGAGTCGGACGACTCAGTCAACGCTCTTCTGCGCTTGCGCGGTCTTAACGACGAGGAGTTTGTCAAGTCGCACTATGTAGTGTTCGCCACAAAGAATGGTACGGTTAAGAAGACTTGCCTTGAGGCTTATTCGCGTCCACGTGCCAACGGTGTCAACGCCATCAACATCCTTGAAGGCGACGAGGTGGTAGACGTACGTCTCACCAACGGCAAGAACGAGATAATCCTTGCCAACCGCAATGGCCGTGCCGTACGTTTCGACGAGGATGCCGTACGTTCAATGGGTAGAGTGTCTACCGGTGTGCGTGGTATGCAGCTCGATGGCGACGACGACCAGGTTGTGGGTATGATTATTGTCAACAATGCCGAGACCGAGACTGTTATGGTGGTATCAGAGAACGGCTATGGCAAGCGCTCGCAGGTAGAGGATTACCGCAAGACCAACCGTGGTGGCAAGGGTGTCAAGACATTCTCTATCACCGAGAAGACAGGTAGACTTGTGGCTATCAAGAACGTAACCGACGAAAACGATCTCATGATTATCAACAAGAGTGGCATAGCCATTCGTCTTGCCGTGAGCGACTGTCGTGTTATGGGCCGTGCCACACAGGGTGTGCGCCTCATCAACCTCACTAAGAAGAACGACGTTATCGCAAGTGTCTGCAAGGTTATGAGCTCGGAGCTTGAGGCTAAGCTCGCCGACGACCAGAATACGCCCGAAGAGCAGGACGCTACAACTGAAAAGAAATAATACTTATTAATAACAAATTTACAGTACTTATGAAAAAGTTATTCGTTATGGCGTTGATGGCAGCAGTTGCCTCATCGTCTTTTGCACAGGATGTCAAGAGCATCCTTAAGACTAAGGACTATGCAGAGGCCAAGAGCATGCTGCAGGCTTGCGAGTCTACCTTGAGCAACGAGGAGAAGGCAAAGGCTTACAACAAGCTTGTAGAGCTCTCAATGCAGAAGTTCAACAAAGAGAGTGCTATCATGAGCGAGAACCAGGTAATGCAGCAGATGGGCCAGAAGGGCGACAAGCCAGTCGACAAGGAAGGCATGTATGCAGCCTTGGCAAAGGCTCTTAACGATGCTGTGGAGTGCGACAAGTACGACAAGTTGCCTAACGCCAAGGGCAAGGTGGCTCCTAAGTTCCACAAGAAGAACCAGAATACCTTCTGGCCGTTGCGTGTACACCTCATCAACGCTGGTCAGGACTGCTTGCAGAAGCAGGACAACAAGGGTGCGCTCGCTTTCTACGACGCATACGTAATGAGTGGTACCTCTTCGCTCTTTGCCGATTACGACAAGACAAAGACACCTGACACATATCTTGGTGACGTTGCACGTGTTGCTGGCGTTATCGCTTACCAGGACAAGAACTTCGATCTTGCCAACAAGTATTGCGACATCGCACTTGAGGACACTGCTTCTTACAAGGACGCCCTCAACCTCAAGATGGCTATGATGCAGCAGCAGATGAAGACTAAGGAAGACTCTATCAAGTGTCTTAAGGACTTTGAGAACCTTTATGCAAAGGACAAGAGCGAGAACATCTTCACTAACCTTGCTACCCTCTACGGCAACCTCGGTATGAAGGACAAGCAGGCTAAGATTATTGACGAGCGCCTTGCACAGAATCCTAAGTGCTTTATGGCATGGGCTGTTAAGGGCCAGGCAGAGATGAATGAGAGCAAGTGGGACGAGGCTATCGCCGACTTCAAGAAGGCCAACGAGATTAAGCCAAACGCACTTGTGCTTACATGGTTGGGCTATTGCATCAACAACAAGGCTGCCAACATACAGGATGCTAAACAGCAGAAGGCTCTCCTGACCGAAACTCAGAACTATCTTGAGAAGGCTCGCGACCTTGACCCCGACCAGAAGGAAGCCAACTGGCGTTACCTCCTCTACAGCACCTACTACAACCTCTATGGTGCCGAAGATAGCCGTACAAAGGCTATGGACCCTAACAAATAAGACAAACATACTTTAATAGGTACGAGTGTGTGTCAAGACAGGAGCCTCTTATGAGCGCTCCTGTTGACACACACTCTTCTTTAAAACACCACCAATACAGGATATCATGCTCAAGAAATTGTGTTTCATCGCTGTGCTCCTTATTGCCCCTCTGACGATGATAAATGCTCAAAAGAAAGAAATAGCACAAGCCAAAGATAATGTCAAGGCAGGCAAGGCGCTTGTCGAGGCAGAGGCATCCATGCGCAAACTTTTAAACGATTCGGCAAACAAGACGAACGAGAAGATTTGGCTTGTGCTTTTTGATGCTGTTAGAAAGCAATACGAGAAAATAAACGAACAGATGTATCTCAAGCAAAAGGTAGATACAGCCAACCTCTTCGACATTACCAACCGAATGTTTGGTGTGTTGGAGGGATTCGATTCTCTTGACGCAACGCCTGACCGTAAGGGTCGTGTTAAGCTTAACTATCGTAAGCGCAATGCCGAATACCTCAATGCCTTCCGTCCTAATCTTTACAACGGTGGCATGTTCTATGTCGCAAAGAAGGAGTATCGCAAGGCGTTCGACCTCTTTGCAACATACATCGACTGTGCCAAGCAGCCGTTGTTCTCCTCTTACAAGTATGCGTCTACCGACAAGCGTATGCCTAAGGCTGCGTTCTATGCCGTATACACAGGCTTTAAGCTTAACGATACCAACCTTACCTTGCGCTATGCCGACATAGCACAGGAGGATACAGCCAAGCTGTCTCTTACATATCAGTATATGGCGGAGACCTATCGTGCAGCCAAAGACTCGCTCAAGTTCTTTGACGTCTTGCAGAGTGGTTTTGCACGTTACCCGCGCTCCAACTATTTCTTCACCCACCTCTTCGACTATCAGTTTAAGCGTGGCGAGGTTGAGCAGGCCAAGGCTTTGTGCGATGATGCCATAGCAGCCGACTCGGTTAATATTATTGCCTTGTTTGCCAAGTCAACAATATTGTTGGCGCAGAAAGATTACGACGAGTGCATATCCCTGTGCAACAAGATTATCTCGCTCGACAAGAATCATTCGGAGGCTTACCTCAATGCAGCCCTCGCTTACTTCAACCAGGCTGTAAAGATAGACAATTCAAAGAACCGCTCGCGTGAGAAGCGTTCGCAAATGATAGCTCTATACCGCAAGGCCCTGCCCTATATGCAGACCTATCGCAAGCTTGCACCCAATGCCAAGGAGCAGTGGGCAATGCCTCTCTACACCATTTACCTCAACCTTAATATGGGTAAGGAGTTTGACGAGGTGGATGCCATTGTTAAGAGCATGTAAATAGGGCTATTTCCCTCTAAGAGGGACAAATCCAACAAATATCTCCCTCAATGAGGGACGTTTTCCACTTAAAACGTCCCTCATTGAGGGATTTTTAGTATTTAATTGGTGACGTAATAAAGGTAAAACAGCAGATTGAAGGATTGGAGAATGCCTATATAGTTAAGGATGATATAGAGGTTGGCTTCGGCAATGTCATTTTGACAGCATAAGTACCTTGGATATTACCCCTTAAAGGTACCAAAAAATTATATAACCTCCTACATCGAAACAAGAAATATGGAGATAAAAGCCGATTTTGAAAAAACAGCTGTCTCATACCAGCAACATATGATCAATAAGATTTGGGCGCAGGCTGATATGGAAGTGTTGAGGATGGTGAAACCAAGAAAGGGAAAAGGGTTAAGTCGATGACCACCCCAACATTATAGAAGTTTTGTGCAAGTTGTTTTTTTGAACATAATGGCAAATCTGCCTTTTTAAAAGTATAGGCGGATTTGCCACATTGTAACCATCTATCTTGCTTTACCAGTTCCTCCACATTGTCCACATGTGACATGTGAATGTCCTGTTGACCGATGAGTATTCCTTCCACAAATATTGCAACGAACGATGGGGTCGTTAGAACCAAATGTTGCAGTACTTTGATCTACAGCTTTTTGACCAGTGCCATTGCAATAGCTACATTTTCTTGAAGAATTACCACTTGCTCCCGAATTTACGATGGGGTCTGTTGTGTTAGTCGGTACATAGTCACCTACACCGCCATAAACAGGGAAATTTGCCCATTGTGTTGTTGGTACACTCCAATAATTCCAAGTTGGAGTATAATTAAAACCTGGCATCATTAACCAAGGCATGTTGGCATAGTAACCTCCATACGTTGATATTTGAGAGGATTGCTTTGGTGTTGGGCGTTTATGTATTGACAGATAAACTTTTTTCCCATTTTGCTTTGTCCCTTTAAAATCATAACCATCGTATGTATATGTCTCATATTCAGGTGGGACAACTTCGAATCCATTCATATCAACAATGCCTATACCGTTAACACCTTGTACGAATATATATTTCTGTTTCGGATTGTCAATGCCTATAGTAAGGTATTTTCTTGACTCTGGTATCAGTATATTTCCTTCCTTTGTATAAGCTTCTTGACGATAATCACCATCATCTTGAATAGAACGAACAAAAAAACCACCTATATATGTACTATAATCATAGCGTATCCAACTGAATTTTCTTGGTGGAACAATAATTCCTCCTTCAGTATTCTCCGCCCATGTGAAGTTGTTTTTTTGCACTTCGTACCATTTATAACCATTGTTTTCAAGGTGGAGTTTTTTCTTTTTTCCATCTATCTCTATCCATTGCTTTTTTGCTTGCCTAATTCTATTGTCAATATTGACTGCTTGGA
>ULYE01031060.1_pt1 | contig 12997 bp, 8 predicted proteins | sample 1961921 | NCBI WGS metagenome assembly ULYE01 (sample SAMEA4835856, study PRJEB28245) | human gut metagenome | biome: gut microbiome; material: fecal sample | place: Denmark | collected 2008 | reverse complement strand
ACGGCATTTCGCGTATTGAGGAGTACTTCCCCGTAAGCTCTAAGGACGCCGACCACGACCCGATGCTCCAGCGTATGTACGAGGGTTTGAACCAGACGATTTTCACCGTCAACCACAACCCCGAACCAATCAAACGCGTGGAGAATATCGAGGAGTATAACGAGCAGGAAGGCCTTGCCCTGTCGGCAGAGGAGATAGAGTATCTTCATAAGATAGAGAAGGAATTGGGTAGACCATTGACCGACTCGGAAATCTTTGGCTTCGCACAGATCAACTCTGAGCACTGCCGTCATAAGATATTCGGCGGTACCTTCATCATCGACGGCAAGGAGATGGAGTCGTCGCTGTTTGCAATGATTAAGCAGACTACAAAGGAGAACCCCAACAAGATTCTCTCTGCATATAAGGATAATGTGGCTTTTGCACATGGACCGGTTGTCGAGCAGTTTGCCCCGAAGGACCAGTCTACATCCGACTACTTCCAGATTAAGGACATCGAGAGCGTTATCTCGCTCAAGGCAGAGACCCACAACTTCCCTACAACCGTAGAGCCGTTCAACGGTGCGGCTACAGGTACTGGCGGCGAGATTCGCGACCGTATGGGTGGTGGTGTAGGCTCATGGCCTATCGCCGGTACTGCTGTGTACATGACAGCCTACCCACGTCTTAAGGACGACGACAACCTTACACGCGACTGGGAGGACATTATGCCCGTGCGCAAGTGGTTGTATCAGACACCTGAGCAGATTCTTATTAAGGCTTCTAACGGTGCTTCCGACTTCGGCAACAAGTTTGGCCAGCCGCTTATCACCGGTTCGGTGCTTACATTCGAGCACCAGGAGGGCGAGGAGAAGTATGCTTACGACAAGGTTATCATGCTTGCAGGTGGTGTAGGCTACGGCACCAAGCGCGACTGCCTTAAGAAGGAACCACAGAAGGGCAACAAGGTTGTTGTCGTTGGTGGCGACAACTATCGCATCGGTCTTGGCGGTGGCTCTGTGTCGTCGGTAGACACAGGCCGCTACAGCAACGGCATCGAGCTTAACGCCGTACAGCGTGCCAACCCAGAGATGCAGAAGCGCGCATACAACCTGGTTCGCGCTCTGTGCGAGGAGGATGTAAACCCTGTAGTTTCTATACACGACCACGGTTCGGCTGGTCATCTCAACTGCCTCTCCGAGCTTGTAGAAGAGTGTGGTGGCGAGATTGATATGACAAAGCTTCCTATCGGCGACAAGACCCTCTCGTCTAAGGAAATCATAGCCAACGAGAGCCAGGAGCGTATGGGCTTGCTCATCGACGAGAAGCACATCGACCACGTGCGCCGCATTGCCGAGCGCGAGCGTGCTCCGCTGTATGTGGTAGGCGAGACAACAGGCGACGCCCACTTCTCATTCAAGCAGGGCGACGGTGTTAAGCCGTTCGATCTCGATGTGGCACAGATGTTCGGCCATTCGCCTAAGACCATCATGCGCGACGAGACCGTAGAGCGCCACTATAAGGATGCTGTGTATACACACGAGGAAACTTCGGAGAACGGCAAGGACGACGTTCTCGACAAATATGTAAGCCGCGTGCTGCAGCTTGAGGCTGTGGCTTGTAAGGATTGGCTTACCAACAAGGTAGACCGTTCGGTAACCGGCAAGATTGCACGTCAGCAGTGCCAGGGCGAGATTCAGTTGCCACTGTCCGACTGTGGCGTTGTGGCTCTCGACTACCGTGGCAAGAAGGGTATAGCCACTGCTCTCGGTCATGCACCGCAGGCAGGCTTGGCATCACCAGAGGCAGGCTCGGTTCTGTCTGTAGCCGAGGCTCTTACCAACATCGTTTGGGCTCCTCTTGCAGATGGCATGAACAGCCTTTCGCTCTCAGCCAACTGGATGTGGCCATGCCGTTCGCAGAAGGGCGAGGACGCACGTCTGTACAGTGCGGTTAAGGCCTTGAGCGAGTTCTGCCTCGCATTGAAGGTTAATGTACCTACTGGTAAGGACTCGTTGTCGTTGAGCCAGCAGTATCCTAACGGCGAGAAGATTATCTCTCCGGGTACCGTTATCGTGAGCGCAGGTGGCGAGGTGTCAGACATCCGCAAGGTTGTGTCGCCGGTTGTAGTAAACGACAAGAACTCTTCGCTCTATCATATCGACTTCTCGTTCGACGAGCAGCGTCTTGGCGGCAGCGCCTTCGCACAGAGCCTCGGCTTCGTGGGCGACGACGTTCCTACCGTTAAGAACCCCGAGTACTTTGCCGACTGCTTCAACGCAGTGCAGGAGATGATAGAGAAGGGCTGGATTATGGCAGGTCACGACATCTCTGCCGGTGGTCTTATCACCACATTGTTGGAGATGTGCTTCGCCAACAAGGAGGGCGGTATGAGCATCAACCTCCACAACCTCGCAGGCAACGACATCATCAAGATGTTGCTCGCCGAGAATCCGGGTGTTGTTATCCAGGTTTCAGACAAGCACAAGGACGAGTTTAAGGAGTATATGGACGAGAACGGCATTGGTTATGCCAAGATTGGCTACCCAACTCCGTCGGAGCGCACTATCGTTATCAAGAAGGACGAGTATACTCATACCTTCGACATCGACGCTATGCGCGACACATGGTATAAGACCTCTTACTTGCTCGACCGCGACCAGAGCTTCAACGGTTGTGCAGCACAGCGCCGCGACAACTACAAGAAGCAGCCGTTGGAGATGAAGTTCCACGACTCGTTCAATGGTACACTCGAGAGCTATGGCATCTCTGCCGACCGCCGCACACCATCTGGCATCAAGGCTGCCATCATCCGCGAGAAGGGTACCAATGGCGAGCGCGAGATGGCTTACTCGCTCTACCTCGCTGGCTTCGACGTTAAGGACGTGATGATGACCGACCTTATCACAGGCCGTGAGACTCTTGAGGATGTCAACATGATTGTGTTCTGTGGCGGATTCTCCAACTCGGACGTTCTTGGTTCGGCTAAGGGATGGGCAGGCGCATTCCTCTTCAATCCTAAGGCTAAGGAGGCGCTCGACAAGTTCTATGCACGCAAGGACACCTTGTCGCTCGGTATCTGCAACGGATGTCAGTTGATGGTTGAGCTCAACCTCATCAATCCTGAGCACGAGCACCGCACACGTATGTTGCACAACAACTCGCACAAGTTTGAGAGCACATTCCTTGGCTTGGACATTCCGCAGAACAACAGCGTGATGTTCTCTTCTCTCAGCGGCGACAAGCTCGGCATCTGGGTGGCACACGGAGAGGGCAAGTTCTCGCTGCCTGAGGCAGAGGACAAGTACAACGTTGTGGCTCGATACAACTATGCCGGCTATCCTGGCAACCCTAACGGTTCCGACTATAACGTGGCTGGTATCTGCTCGGCAGACGGTCGCCACTTGGCTATGATGCCACACTTGGAGCGTGCCATCTTCCCATGGCAGAACGCTTGGTATCCAGCCGACCGCCGTCAGGACGACGTCACCCCGTGGATTGAGGCATTTGTCAATGCACGCAAGTGGATTGAGAACAATAAGTAATAGATAAGGCCCCACTCCCAGCCCCTCCCTCTGAAGGGAGGGGAGCGGTATGTATATACTGCTTGTTGGGAGTGGGGCTTATTTTATTTTGGAATGTTATTTATATGAACATTAATTTATTTAGCACATTCTTCAAGATAGCGCTTACCAACTTTGGCGGTGGCAACACAATGACACGCGACTTGGAAGCCCTGTTTGTAGACCGTCGCAAATTGTTGACCAAAGAAGAGTTTGCCGACCTGCTTGTTATGGCACAAACAGCACCGGGTGTACAGGCTGTCAACCTTAGCGTCTTTATAGGCTATAAGTTGAAGAAGGTGTCAGGAGCCGTATGTTCGACATTGGGCGTTGCGCTGCCTTCGCTTCTCATCATACTGCTCGTGACATTGCTCTACAACAAGCTTAAGGACTATGCTGTAGTGGCATCCATATTCAACGGTATACGTCCAGCCATCGTAGCTATTGTGGCTATACCCGTATTCAGGCTCGCTGATGCGGCTCGCATAGGGTGGACCAACTTCTGGATTCCGATAGCCAGTGCCCTGCTTATATATATAATAGGTGTCAACCCAATATACGTGCTTGTGGCTGCCGGCATGGGCGGATATCTGTATGGGTTGCTCGTTAAACCAACGGAATAAGGAATTAAGAATTACGAGTTAGGAGTTAAGAATTAAGATTTAGGAATTAAGTGTTTGGAAATCCTCATTAATCAATTACTCATTTCTAAATTCTTCATCGGCTGCAAGCCGACAACTCATAACCCCAAACTCATAATCCCAAACTCCTAACTCTTAATTCTTAACTCTTAATTGCGGAGCGGGGCTCCGCAACAACTCGTAACTCCTAACTCGTAATTCGTAATTCAATATATGCTTTTTCTACAACTCTTCTATACATTCTTCAAGATTGGGCTCTTTAGTTTTGGTGGAGCATACAGTATGTTTGCTCTTATGCAAGACGAGATGGTATACCGTCAGACGTGGTTGTCGTCGGCAGAGTTTCTCAATCTAATGTCGTTGGGACAGGTTACGCCTGGTTCCACATGCGTCAATGCCGCCACCTATTGCGGCTATACAGTGGTGCACAATGCAGGAATGGGCGATGGCATGGCAGTGCTTGGCAGCATAACGGCGTTGGTGGCATTGTTGCTGCCGTCGTTCATCATAGCCACCGTGTTCTGCCGGTTGCTTATGCGGTACGTCAAGTCGCCCGTTATGCTAAGCATTATGAGCGGACTGCGTCCGGCAGTGGTAGGACTTATGCTTGCAGCTGTAGCCTTCGGGTTGTTCAACAAAGAGAACTTCTCTACTTTCGACCTTAACCCTTGGTATTTCTGCGTTAATATGTTTATCCTCATCGCCAGCTTCATAGGCATCGCATTTATGCGCATCAGCCCTATACGCATGATATGCTGGGCTGCCTTTGCCGGACTGATGTTACTGTAAATAAAAGGCAATGGCGTTGTAATTAAAAGCGGCGTTGCTATAAAAAGAAAGGCGGTTTGTAAGTGCTACTAACACTTGCAAACCGCCTTTAGGTTTTATGTTTATCTTATAATCTATGGGCTTGTATAAGCCTACTGGCATTTATGGGCTTACATCATGCCGCCCATGCCGCCCTGTCCCATAGGCATAGCCGGAGCCTTGTCCTCTGGCTTGTCGCAGATGAGGCACTCGGTAGTGAGGAACATACCTGCGATAGAGGCAGCGTTCTCAAGCGCAACACGCTCTACCTTGGCTGGGTCGATAACACCAGCGGTACGCAAATCCTCGTAAACGTCCTTGCGAGCGTTGTAACCGAAGTCGCCCTCGCCCTCACGAACCTTCTGAACGACAACGGCACCCTCGCCACCTGCGTTCTTCACAATCTGACGAAGCGGCTCCTCGATGGCACGACGTACGATGTTTATACCAGTCTGCTCGTCAGCGTTCTCGCCCTTGAGGTCCTCAAGAGTCTTCTGAGCGCGGATGTATGTAGTACCGCCACCTACAACAACGCCTTCCTCCATAGCAGCGCGTGTAGCGCAGAGAGCGTCGTCAACGCGGTCCTTCTTCTCCTTCATCTCAACCTCGCTGTTGGCACCAACGTAGAGCACTGCTACGCCACCAGCAAGCTTGGCAAGACGCTCCTGAAGCTTCTCCTTGTCGTATGAGCTCTTGGTATTGGCAATCTCGTTCTTTATCTGAGCAACGCGGTCGGCGATAAGCTCCTTCTGTCCGGCACCACCAACGATAGTAGTGTAGTCCTTAGATACAGTAGCCTTCTCGCAAGTACCGCAGAGGTCGAGTGTAGCCTTGTCCAAAGACAGACCCTTCTCCTCGCTGATAACAACGCCACCGGTAAGTGTAGCGATATCCTCGAGCATAGCCTTGCGACGGTCGCCGAAGCCAGGAGCCTTGACAGCGCAAATCTTCAAGCCACCACGCAGACGGTTAACAACCAATGTTGTGAGAGCCTCTGAGTCGACATCCTCGGCTATGATGAGCATTGGACGTCCGCTCTCAGCAGCAGGCTGCAGGATAGGCAGGAGGTCCTTGAGGTTGCTTATCTTCTTGTCATAGATAAGGATGTATGGGTTGTCCATTACACACTCCATCTTGTCGGCATCTGTAACGAAGTAGCCACTGAGGTAGCCACGGTCAAACTGCATACCCTCTGTTACGCCGATGCTTGTGTCGCGGCTCTTGCTCTCCTCAATAGTGATAACGCCATCCTTGCTAACCTTGCGCATAGCGTCGGCGAGGAGCTTGCCAATCTCAGGATCGTTGTTGGCAGAAACGGTAGCCACCTGCTCAATCTTGTCGTAGTTGTCGCCTACAACCTCGGCAGTCTCCTTAATGTGTGCAACAACAGCTGCAACAGCCTTGTCTATACCACGCTTAAGGTCCATAGGGTTGGCACCGGCTGTTACGTTCTTCAAGCCCTCTGTAACGATGGCCTGTGTAAGGATGGTAGCGGTAGTTGTACCGTCGCCAGCGTCGTCGCCTGTCTTGCTTGCTACGCTCTTAACGAGCTGTGCACCGGTGTTCTCGAACTTGTCCTCAAGCTCCACTTCCTTAGCAACGGTAACACCGTCCTTTGTAATCTGTGGAGCACCAAACTTCTTCTCGATAACAACGTTGCGGCCTTTCGGACCGAGTGTAACCTTAACAGCGTTAGCCAACTTGTCGACACCGTTCTTCAACAGGTCGCGTGCATCTATATTATATTTAATATCTTTAGCCATGATTATTTGAGTTTTGAGTTCTGAATGTTAAGTTTTGAATTATTACTTCTGTACTACAGCGAGAACGTCGCTTTGACGCATAATAAGGTATTTGGTACCCTCAACCTCAAGCTCTGTGCCCGAGTATTTGCCGTAGAGAACCTCGTCGCCCTCTTTAAGAATCATTTCCTCATCCTTTGTGCCATTGCCGGCGGCAACGATAGTACCGTGCTGTGGTTTCTCTTTTGCTGTATCAGGAATGATGATTCCGCCAACTTTCTCTTCTGCCTGTGCAGGAAGTACAAGCACTCTGTCTGCTAATGGTTTAATGTTCATAATTCTTATCTTTTTAAGTTTTTATTATTCTATATCGTTTGCGAACGACATCAAATCCGAACGTCGTCCGCAAACGGTATAGCTAAAAGCGTGCCAAAAACCTAAAAAGAGGGTAGTGTGTCTGTCATTTGGTGTGTGTGGATACAAAAAATGGCACAACCTTGTGCCATTTTTTCAGTATAATTATTTCACAACAACTTTTGCCTTCATGCCGTTAGACTTCACAATGTACATGCCATTGGCAGGAGCCGTGAGCTGTCCGTCGGTTGATGTAGCCACAAGTTGGCCGTCGATGGTGTACAAGCTCATAGCCGTTGGCGCTGCATTGACAAGGCTGATGTTGCGTCCGCTTACTGCAAACATTGGTCGGGCATTGTTGGTGCCTACGTTGTCAATACCAACAACGACATCCATCTCGGCATAATAGTATATCGTTGTCTCGCGTATTGTAAGATTGCGTTGAGGAACTTTTGCCAAGTAGTCGGTGTCATAGTTCTCAATCACCTCTTTAGTTAGACGCTGTCCGCTGTCGTATGTGTAGTAGTGGGGAGCTTCGTGCACGTTGTGCTTGGATGTCTTAACCACCATACCTTCAGTAGCTTCATCATATTGAGGCTCCTTTGTTATTTCGGTTTGGGTGGTATTACTTTCCACAATGTTGTAGTTGGCGTCGCGTGTAGTCTCACATACGATTGTTTTCTCCGAATAGTAACCGTTTTCGTCGTTACGTATACCGATTTCTTTCTCTATATACTTGTTGCCGTCTACCAAGTATTCCCTACCACTCTTAGACTTAATCTTCCATTCACCGTTATTCCAGTAATACAGAATTGTGAGAGGCTCCATAGTGTAGAGCAAGTCTTTATCACCATCATCTGTATAGCTGAAGTACTCGTCGTTGGCCTTAAGCGGATCCTGTAAAGGGTTCACTTTGAAAGAGATATAGTCGGATGTTATGGTTTCTTCTTTGTATGTGCCCACCCATTTGCCGTCTTCTTTCGTGTATCTTGCGGACCAATGGCGATTGTATGTATTGTATTCCTCATATTTTTCAGTCTCAACTACGGTGTTGGTGTTAGGGTCTAATACGCGTTGTATGGTAGTTGTTACGCCCTGGTCGTCAGTGCTTACAAGGTCGGTGGCAGACGTATGGGCATTGCCAAAGTCGCGTCTGTCGTCATCCCAGTTATATTCGTCTTGTATACCATTGGCATAAGTGACATACTTTCGTGCCCAGGTAACATTGCCCATTGCATCGTATGTATAATGCACATAGGTGTATGTGCCCTTAGCGTCCTTCGACACTGAGGTTAAGCTGTTCTTGTTCAGTTGGCCGCCAAGAATACAGTATGAGGTCTCGGTATATCCCGAGGCGGTATATTCGTATAAGTTGCGCTTGTAAACCTTGCCGTCCTTGTATTCTCTCGACTCTGTAAGCCAGCCCTTTTCGTTGAGTGTAGCTTCTATGTGGTTGTTGCCATCACCGATAGATATCTTGTCGGATAGCTTCTGCCATGTGCCGTTCTTCAGCTCGTAGAAGGTGTAGGTAGGTTCGGTATTGGTATATTTGTCTTTCCTGTTGTTCTTCTCTACAGACTTAATCTGTCGTGTGATGTTGCCTTTCTTGTCGTAGAAGGTATAGAAGTAAGTGTATATGTTTTTGCTTTCTTCAGTGTTTTCTACTACTTCTACCACATAGCTGCCATCGTCGAATGGATATACATAGCCAATCTTCTCGCCCTTGTCGTCATACATATAATAATATGTACCCGTTTTGTACTCATACTCAATGTCTACATCCACTTGCTTGAGATAGCCTTGCTCGGTCCACTCTTTGGTGCACGAGTTTTTCAGAGCCCATGAGTTGTCGTAGCTATTGTACAAGTAGTGCTTCATCGAACGCGATCCGCTGAAAGGAATAAGAGGGTCGTCATAGTTGTCGGTAGCTACCGTCTTCTCGGCTTTAGTCCACATTCCGTTCTCGTCGATACGGTCGATTATGGTTGTGGTGTAGCCTTTCTCTGGAGTGTTGTACTGAAATTCTGCCTTTTCTCCCTTCTTACTTTCAATCTTTCCGTTATTATACTTAGTCTGTTCGTAGCCGCACTTTTTGCCATCAGCAGTATAGTAGTGGCGTTCGGTGGTGGTAATTACAAACTTGTCGTAGTCGGGATAAGAAGACTCGTAGACCTTAATCTCATAATTGTCGTCACCAATGACGATCTCCATCTTTTTGTTATCGCCATACCACTCAGCCTCCACATAGCTCTTTGTAGGTGCAAACCATTGGCGCAGCAAAGTGTGATATGCAGTGCCGTCGAAAGTGTTATACTCCACCTGCTTTACAAGCATGCCATTGGTGTTGTGGTTATACTCGTACACCTCCTCGCTTGCGAGCGCCATCTTCTTGTCTGCCAGTTCGTATCGCTTAATCGACGTAACTCGTCCCTGGTTGTCAAGAGTGCGATCTTCCTTGCTCTCCACTATAGAGCCGCTGGTCTCCACCCTTGTCACGGTCTTCTTTGTCCAGTGGCTGCCATATCCATACTCGTAGTCGTACTGCATCTTGTATGTGCCGTAGTCGAGGGTCTTGAAGTGTCCGCGCTCGTTGTACGTCACGTTGCAGTATTCTCTTCTGCCGTTGTCGGAGGTCTTCTCCATTTTTGTTATCAGCGTCTTCTTGACAGTATCGTCTGTCTTGGCTTTGGCACGTGCGGTCTCAGCCTGCGACATCACCCTAACGCCGGGAGTTGTGGGGATGAACATACGGACGCGTGGTGTGGTTTGAGCCACAGCGCCCAAACTTGCCAGCAAGGCAATGCTTGCTAAAACGGGTGAAATGTGTTTCATATATATAAATAGTTTTGGGTTAGTCGTTATTTAGACAATATGCCCAGTCTAAAAGCATTGCCAATGAGGTCGGCAATGTTTTTAGAGCCAGTCTTCTGCATTAGCTGACGGCGATGAAAATCTACGGTATGGTGCGATATAAAGAGCAGGGCAGCTATCTCGTTGCTGTTCATACCGCGTGACAGGAGGTTGAGAATCTCCAGTTCGCGTTTGGTTATAGTGGTCTTTATATCTGTCATAAATATTGGTGTTTTTTTTCTTCTGATACTATACAAAATTAGAAACAAAAAAGCAAGTACACGAATATTTGGGTTGCAATCAGATGCAAAGCCACTAAAAACTATTATTTTCCGTAGGTCATTCCTATGGATTTCCGTAGGGTTTTAAGGCAAAAAAGACAAGATTTTGAGTCGTTATATCATAGGTAGCAGCCCTTCTTTAAGCGCTATGCTTACAGCCTGCACATTGTTCTTGGCACCGATGCGCCTTAATATTTGCTTGCGGTGATACTCCACGGTGTTCTCGCTTACACACATTTTCTCGGCTATCAGCTTGCTCGACATGCCGTCGCACATCATCTGCAGCACCTCCTTCTCGCGCTCGGTAAGATGTCCTGGGGTGTTGTCGGCGCACTTCTTGAATCTTGAAGAGTAGTATTCGATGCCCATCTTTACCGATTCTACCGCCATTTGCAGCTCGTAAGGGTCGTCGCCTTTAAGCACAATGGCATCTACATTGGCGTCTTGCAGCTCGTCTATAATCCATGGCTCTTCGTGCATTGTGTATACAACGAAGCGCGTTTTGGGCATGGTGCAGCGCAGGCGTGTTATGAGTTGCAAGCCGTTGGCATCGGGCAATTCGAGGTCGATAACGGCTATGTCGACGCTTTGCTTTCTTGATATGTCTATCGCTTCGGTAGCGCACGATGCCTCGGCTATGGTGGATGCGGTGGTATGGCATAGTAGGGCGGCAATGCCTTTGCGCACAATGGGGTGGTCGTCGACAACCAAGATGCGTGTCGAGTGTTCTATCGTCTTGTTCATTTCTCTTTACTAATTAAGCTTTATTTCTACCTTGTACATACCGTTGGCTTCCGAGCGCTTAATCTCTCCGTTCATGGCGAGCACGCGGTCGGCAGTGGTGTAGAGACCGATGCCGTTTGCCGAATCCTTGAGTTGAGGCTCCGCCCCGTCGTTCTCCACGGCGAGCACTATCTGTCCCCACTTCTCGTATGTCATAGATACATTGATGATGTGTGCCTTGGCATGCTTTGCGATGTTGCCCATAAGCTCTTGTATGATGCGGTATATCTCGAACGCCTTGGCCTGGTCGATATGCTTCCAGCGGTCGGTGTCGGTCGATTGGAAGTTGATGTTGCAGTTGGCAAGGGGGTAGTGGGTCACATAGTCGGCTGCCACTTGGGCTATGTCGGCATGGGCAAAGCGTGGAGGCATAAGGTCGTGCGATATCTGTCGCACCCCAATCATTATGTCCTTTAGTATAGGTATGGTTTCTTGCTTGTCGCCGGTAGCCATAAGTATCTGCAGTCCGAGCAGGTCGTTGCACACGCCGTCGTGCAGCTCGCGTGCCAGTCGGGCTCTCTCGCTCTCCAATCCCTCGATGTATTTGCGTCGCAGATTGAGTTCGTAGCGTTGGTTGGCAATGCGTCGCTTGTACAATATCACCACAATGCCGAAGGCAAGAAGCATGATTGTAATGGCAAGAACAAGCACAACGGTCATAAACCTGGCTCGCTCAGTAGCCTTCTCCTTGCTCAGTTTCACAATTTGCAGCTCCTTTTGCTGAGTGTTGTAGCGCACGCTGAACTCGGACAGTTGTCGGCTAACCCCGCTGTTCTTGGTCGAATCGGCAATGTTGTAAGCCTCCCTCATGTATCTCAGGGCATCGGCAGTGTTGCCTGTCAGTCGCATACACTCGGCTTTCGACCACATGATGCGCTGCTGCGGCACGCCTTGGTTGGTCTTGCACAGCGTCTCTATGCGGTTCCACAAAGCCAACTCGTCTTTGTAGTTGTGGCGTGCGTGCATCAGGGCAGCCTCAATTTCGAGTATGCCCAACGACCCGTTGCTTGCTGGTTCAACCTTCTGCATTACAGGTTGCAGCTGTCGCAGATATCTATCGGCTTCGTCGAGTAGACTCAATTTTACGCACGATTGCAGCATAGGCGATGCCGTCTTCAATGCAAGCGGTGTCGACCCTGTGCTCAGTATCTCGTCGAAGTGGGGCGCAATGGTCTGGCGCGCATCCCTGTAGTTGTCCTGTTTGAGCAGAGCCGAAGCCTTGGTGGCAAGCGCCGAGAACATCTCGATGGTGTCCTTAGCCTCCGTAGCCCAGCGCGTAGCCTCGTCGGCATAGCTTATTCCCTCGCGCAGACGATCGGTTTCCACATACATCACGGCAATGTTGTTGTACAGGTTAGCCACGTAGTCCTTCAAGCCAACGCGCTTCGACACCTCTATGCCGTGTTGGTAAGCCCACATCGCCGAGTCGGCAAGCCCCAGTCGGCGGTACACAATGCCGCAGGTAGAGTATTGGTTTATCAGTACCTCGTCGCTTCCGATGCGTTCGCCCTCGCTTATAGCCTGTCGGCAGAGGGGTAGGGCGTCCGCCATGCGTCCCAATATCAGCATATTGTTGGCTTTCTCGCCTACCGCCATAGCGTGTACGGTGTCGTCGATGCCGTTGAGGTTGAGTACCGAGTCGAGCAGGGTTAGAGCCGAGTCGGGTCGCGACATGGCCGTCAGCTCGCTTGCCGCATTCAGCAAACGCTCAGCCTTCGACTGCTCTTGTGTAGTTATCGGTTTCCTGTTGCATGCCATGAGCGACAGGATAAGGGCTGCTATTATAATAATGTAGTGGTTTCTACGCATAATGTAACTGTTTGATTAGGTGGATAAGATGTCTTTGCAAATATATCCAATAAAATTGGTATACACAAGAAAAGAGTGTCTATTTGTTTTGTGTTAAACGATTGTGAGCATCTGTTAATATCTGTTGTGTTCGCACACACAGTCTTATTCTATATCAATAAAACGGCTAAAAGATGCTAAATAAACAC
>ULYE01009319.1_pt1 | contig 13017 bp, 10 predicted proteins | sample 1961921 | NCBI WGS metagenome assembly ULYE01 (sample SAMEA4835856, study PRJEB28245) | human gut metagenome | biome: gut microbiome; material: fecal sample | place: Denmark | collected 2008 | reverse complement strand
TTACTCATATTTATCAACTTAAATTAATTCCGCCAACGGGTTTCTGAATGTATCGTGTATGCATAAAAGCATTCAGATATTTTCCGTCAACAATAGCAGGATTGGGAGTAATCAAGGCGCAATGATAGCCCAGAAGTACATCCTCGAAATCATTGGCAATGTAGGTAGCAATACCAATATCGTCCCTTGTTTCACTATCCTTTGTAATGGCTACCATACCTTTGCCAATTGAACATTTATCAATCTCGGTCTGTTTGGCAGACGCAAGCATAAATGATTTTGCCTTTTCTTTGGTGATAGCCCAGTTGTAATAGACATCAACAAAGTTGCACAAACGCACAGGTGTTTCACCCTCTATTGTTTTCTTGTCAACACCGCTAATTTCAATATTGGCGATGTCGGCAAGTTTATATTTCTTTAATTCCATAATTTTACTTATTCGTACTATCTCCAAGTTTTGCCTCCAATTCTTCTATTGTAGGCATGGTGCCTTCTATTTTTTCAGGATAGAACTTTTCAAGTTCATACTCTGATATGGCTATCGGTTGGCTACTTGACTCCAAGGCATATTGCGCCTGTATACGGTCTTTTTCTTTGCAAATGAGCAGTCCTATAGTAGGATTGTCTCGTCCTTCCTTGCGAAGGATATGGTTGCATGCCACGACATAACCTCCGAGTTGCCCTACGTCAGCAAATGCAAACTTGCCGATTTTAACCTCAATCACGACATAGCACGAAAGATTGAGATTGTAGAACAACAGGTCTATAAAGTTCTCTGTCTCTCCAATCTGTAACCGATACTCCTTGCCAACGTATGCAAAGCCTGTTCCAAGCTCAGTCAAGAATGTGGTGATATTGTTGAGTAGTGCATCTTTTAGAATGCGCTCGTTGTATGGCTTTGTTATGCCAGTAAAGGCAAAACTGTATGGATCTTTTGTCAGTTCTTGTGCTAAATCGCTGTCAACCTCAGGCAATGTATTCTTGAAATTGGTAAGAGCCTTGCCTTGACGTTCATACAATCCTGTACTAATGAAATTGAGTAGCATGGAACGACTCCAACCATTTTCCACAATTTGCTGCACATAAAACAAAGATTTGGTAACATCACCTGAACATTTGTCTATAAGTACCATTTGGTGTCCCCAAGGAACAGAGAACAAATCGTTCAGAATATGTATGGCTGTTTCCGGTTTTGAATATCCCTCGCCCAATTTTGCAGCAAGTTGCTGCGACGTTCCATTGTCGGAATTTGCAGCAAGTTGCTGCAAATTTTCTACCTGTTGTTGGTACAAACAATAGAACTTCTTTGTATAGCGCAAATTTCTTTCGGACAATCCCTCTGCATCAGGCATTTCATGGCGCAAGTCACGGCTCAGCGTAGCGTAGAATTTACTTCCATAAATGTTTTCTGCAGCTTTGTTGCAAATATCTCTACCAAGTTCCCAATAGAATTGTAGAACTACATTATTGACTTTTACCGCAGCCTTTATTTGGCTTTTCCGATAACGCTTGCAAAGTTCTTTAACCCATTGCAAGTAGTCCTTGTCCAATATACTAATAGCTTTTTCCATGCCTTTACTATTTGTTTGCGTTAGGGTTGAATGAAATGCTGCGCAACTGAGCCAGTATCTCATTCTCTAAACGATGGCTCTCCTCGAATTGTTGTGTCAGCGTAGCCTCGTATTCACTCATCCGCTTGTTGAACTCGTCTTCTGTAATATCCACATAGTCAATCTTGATGTCGAAATATTGACCTGCAGACAGACTGTAGCCCTTCTCCTTGATTTCATCATAAGTAACGGCAACAGAGAAATCATCCACAGCCTCCTTGCTTTGGAACGTCGTAACAATCTTCTCTATTTCCTCGTCACGCAGACGCACTTTCTTCAGGCCATTACTGTCCTTGTATTCCTCGCCGAGTTTGCTTGCATCGATAAGCACTACCTTGTCGGCAGTCTTGGATGCGTCGAAGAACAACACAGACACGTTTGTACCTGTGTTGGCAAATACATTGCTTGGCATGGAGACACAACCATACACTATCTTGTTTTCAACGATATGCTTCAATATCTTATTCTCAATACCGCTCTTTGCCGTAATAAAACCAGTCGGAATAACGATGGCACCCTTGCCAGAGCCGTTCTTCAATGAGTTGATGACATGCTGGATGAAGCAAGTATATATAGCCATACTTTCCTTTTTCTTAGCAGGAACTTTAGGTACACCAGCCCAGAAACGAGCAGGGAAAGCGGCAATTTTCTCGCGAGTGTCGCTGAAATCCATCTTAAAAGGAGGGTTGCTCACCACGAAGTCGAACTGGCGCAAGCTCTGACCGTCATCGCTCTTGTGATAAGGCGCAACAAGTGTGTCGCCCTGTATGGCATGGTCGAGCGAGGACACAAGTCCGTTGAGCAGCAAGTTGAGCTTCAGCATCTTGTTGCTTCGCTGTGAGATGTCTTGTGCAAAGATGGTGCAACGGTCTTCGCCTATTTGGTGAGACAACGCCATAAGCAATGTGCCAGTACCTGCCGATGGATCGTAGCACTCCACGTTGTGAAGGTCGGCATTTTCGCCCACTAACAGACGCGCCATGATGGTGGCAATGGCATGGGGCGTGTAATACTCGGCATACTTGCCACCGCCAGCCGTATTGTAGTCCTTGATAAGATACTCAAAGATGTTGGCAAAGAAGTCGTAGTGTTCAGAGAAGGCTTCCTCAAACGAGAAGTTCGCGAGTTTGTCGACCATTGCACGGGCAAACGGCGCACGCTGTGCTACGTCTGTAACATATTGCGTAAGTGGCTCAAAGAGCGGAATCTTGGTGTTCTGTGTAGTCTGTGTAGAGAATATAGCAAGATTTTGTTCGGCAATGTCGCTCATCGTATTGTCGAAGATGAAGTCAAAGTCGCCCTTAGCCTGCTGGTTCCACAGGTTGGCTATCAGATGTTCCGGTTTCAAGCGGGGCAGGTCGGGCGACAGTGAAGCCCAAAGCATCATGCGTTCCATGTCGGTAAGTTGATTGTAAGCCACCTCCCACTTTTCTGCTGTGCGTATTTTTGCAGCGTATGGACTCTTTGACGTTTTGAGGGCATAGCCGAACTTATCGTTCAGGAATTTATACAGAAACACCTGCGTAATGATTTTATACTCATTTCCGTCGTTGCCCATGCCGTATGTCTTGCAAGTGGCTTTCAAGGCATCAATGAGAGCCACTGTCTTTTCTCTTATAGTCATATTCTTGTTTTAATTTCTTGGGTATGTTGCGTTATATTGGTTGATGTACTGACGTGCTATGCGAGTCTGGATGAATGAGAAGTCGTCCATTTGCGGCTCAATGGTGGGATAGTTGTAAAGAGCCTGTGCAATTTCGGTCATTACAGTCATCTCGAAATACTCGTCTTTCTTCAATATGTCGTTGCGGTCGTACACCTTTTGGTCTATCTCCGATTTTATGTCAGTGAGGATAGCCACGATATTGTCGTCATAATAGCTGAATATGGCGGCTTTATGCTCCGCAAAACGCCGTTTGTTCTCCTCGCGTATGCGCTTGTGAACATTGGCAAACTTGGTGTCGCCATTATACTTTTTCAGCAAGCGGTTGTTGCTTTCCTGCAACTTGACAAGCCGTTCGATGATTTCATCAAGTTCCTTGCTCTCCTGATTGAATTTGGCAATGCTGTCAACCACAAAGCCATGCTCCTTGAACCGCTGCATGAAAGCGTCGCGCAAGGTGATGTATTCAGGATCGTCAGGGTCGGTGTTCTCCGTGAACTTACGTATTGCCACTGACCATTTGTCCTGCAATTCACGTCCACCTGCAATCATCTTCATCTCCTCCTCACCAATTTTTGAGAAGTTGAAACGGATGTCCTGCATGGCCTCGTTGACAAGCTGCTTGGTCTCGTCGGACACGGCAAAGGCTTCCTTCTGGTTGATGATGTCTATATGGTGTTGCACCTCCTTCAACATATCGGGCAGTCGGGTAATCTCTAACTTGCCGAAAGCCTCCTTCAAGTCATCATCACCAAAGGTGCGTACAATGTTGGCACAGTCCTTAGCGGATATGAGTGTCTTTTTCAAGTCAAGCAACACTTGCTTATCCTCTATGGAGGATATTTCAGACGAAAACTCCTCCACATTGTTTGTAGTGTAGTCGAACAGAGTCTGCCGCACATCACGCATCTGCCTGATTAACTCTTCCGGGTCTTCTATTACTTGCGAGAATGTGTCGGTTGTGTGGTCACCATCCACTTCATCAGGGTTGTTGAACCTGTTAAGCTCCTTGAGATAAGCCTCGTTGGTTTCCTCGAAGTTTCGCTTTATATTGGCGAAGTCGATGACATAGCCATATCTGTTGTCTTTATATGGGCGGTTTACACGAGTGAGAGCCTGTAGAAGATTGTGGTCTTTCAGTTTTCTGCCGAAGTAAAGACGTTTCAGCCGTGGTGCGTCAAATCCTGTCAAGAGCATATTGAAGACAATGAGCAAGTCGATACTCATATTCTTCTTGAAGTCCTTGATGATTTGCTTGCGTGTCTCCTTGTCATCGCTGTCATGAAGTATCAGTCCTACTCTCAAAGGCTTCTTTTTCGTTCCATACATCGGCATGGCTTCGGCTGCCATCCATACTTGGTCGCCCATTTTTATTTGTATGGTTTGTGTCTGCCCGCCGTCTGGCATGTGCTGAAAGGCTTCATACAGTTTGCGTGCCTGTTCGCTTGTCTCACAAATGACCATGCCCCCCAAAGTATCGTCACCTTGAATTTTGCGGAATTGACGGAGGTCGTCTGATATATAATGGGCAAGTTCGTTCACATAACTCTCATGCTCTATGATTTGCGAACGCTTAATGTCCTTCTTTTGTACAAGAGTTTCGAGCTTGTCGTATACTTCCGACAGGCGCTCCTTGTATGATGTCTCGATGTCCTCACGAATAATCTTCAGCGTATATCCATCGGCAATGGAGCGGTCGTAATAATAGGTATGGAAATATCGTTGAAAGACGACACTCGAAGCACAGTCGCTTTTTAACAACGGTGTGCCAGTCAAAGCTATCTTGACGGAATTTGGGTCAGCATCGAAAAGGTTTGCCAAGAAGCATCCTCCAGGCTTATATCCTCTATGTGCCTCGTCCATGATGAAGATACGCTGCAAGTTTATAGCGTAAGCAGGAAGATTGACTTTCTCCTTATCTTCGGCAAAACGCTGGATATTGACAACTGTTATCTCCGGATGACCGCTATTTCCTTCCTGTGCATGGTTGTTGCGGAACTGTGCCATTAACTCAGCACGAGTGTTGGCAGTAGATACCACCAATCCCCTTGCTTCGAACTCCTGTGTGGCTTGTTCCAGCAAGTCTATTCTGTCGACAATGAAATAGAACTTCGCCACCATGTTGTGTTTGGCATAATAATCAGAAAGGACATAAGTGAGGTAATAGGACAGTGCTGTCTTTCCACTTCCCTGCGTATGCCATACTACGCCAGACGTGGCACCATCTCTCAACTGCTCACGGATGGCTAACGACGCGAACATCTGCTGGTAGCGCATAATGTGTTTTTGGTCGGTGCTCTCTATCTTGCCGTCCACTTCCTTTTCCATTTTCACATAAGCTATGCCATACTTGATGAGGAACAGCAAGCGTTCTGGGCTACACATGGATGTAAGTATACGGTTTGTCGGTGTGTTCACATCAAGGTTGGTCTGGTATTCGGGCGTGTGGTGAATTACCTGACAGTTGAAATCAGACAGTATGCGCTTCTCCTCGTCTTGCTTGATGTTTTCGTAAGGATATTCTTTTATGAATGGCGCAATGGGAAGGTTGGATGGATTCTCCTCACGGAAGCAGTTGAATGGTGCACATTCTCTTGCAGCCGTACAATAGAAAGCACCTTGAATTGGCACAATACCTCCCATCGTGTCATATTCCATGTTATTGGAGAATATCATTAGTTGAGTAATGTTAATGAACCTACGGAACTTCCTGTTCGGGAAGCGTTCGTGGTTCATTCGCTTACTCTCTGCCACCATGCCACCATGATTGTTTGGCTTCTTCACCTCAATGAAGCAAAGAGGCAAGCCATTGACAAACAGGGTTATGTCGGGACGGAATTCGTCCTGACCATTTTTACAAGTAAACTCCGCTGTGAAATGAAACGAGTTGTTCTGTGGGTTCTCAAAATCTATCAGTCGTACAGGTGATGCTGTTGTTAGTCGTTTATAAAATGACTTGCCAAGGTCGTCATTAGCCAATTCTTGCCTTATGGCACGAAAGGTTTGCCCGAATTCACCTTTTGCAGATGGATTCAAAAATTCAAATTGCTGTTTGAAAACATCAATAAGTATATTGGTATCAGGGTCGTAAACATTGCCTGCCATATCTTCATTGATTTTTCCAAAATAGCTGTAACCTAAACGTGTCAGATGCATCATTGCAGGCATTTGAACCCTTGTCGCTTCATTGAACTTACTCATAACCTATTTGCTAAACTTATTGGTAACCACTTTGATTTTAAGACACATATCCATAAGCCAATCGCACGCTTCATCCCATTTGTCAGAATTGTTTATATCAAGACTCTTACTTACAAGAAAACGGCTCGCTTTTTTGGCATTACGCCATTCAACGGATGCGCCTAAAGAATCTTCTATTTCCTTCTTGTTGTCTAATAGAGATTTATAAATGTTCTTGTTGTCAGGTATATACAATCCCGCATTAATATCATTCTTTTGGAAATGTACTTCCATACAAACATGATACTCAGAACTTCCAATACTTAGGTCATACCAGTTTTGTGGATGTGCCTTTCGTCTTCTAAACGTATGTGCAAAATTGGGATCGTTGTCCCAGCGGTCAACAAAATGTTGCCAGAATTGCATCTGTTGAGATTGGGTGTTGGTGATTGACACATTTTTCATAGCTTTAGCCCAATCATTTGGACGTTCTACTATATTAAATTTAGGAGCAGGGTCACTATTGCCTATTTTCCAAACTTCAATTTCTATGAGAAAGAAGGCTGAACTATCATCTGTATGTTGGTTAAGCCATTCTATTGCTTTTTTATGTTCATCGCGGGCCTTTCTGACAATCCATATAATTACCTCTGCATCTTTTCCTGACGCATACGTTATAATTTTGCCTAAATGGTCATGATTAGTTTCTTCCAATTGGTTCTCAATAACAACCTTTCTACCCGTACCCTCTTCTGTTGCAAACAAATCAACGCTAAAGTCACCAACATTGGACTCTTGTTCCTCTAAAACAAGTTCAATGCCAATGGCGTCACTTAATGCAGCAAGATTTTCCTCTTTGGCAAGCCAAGGAGTGAAATCATTTGCTTCATGTTTCCAAATAGAGCGCAAGTCTGTTATTTGTTCTAATTTGCCTAATTTCATGACCATTTGTTATTTAATCAAAATTTATAATCTCACTCACGTTGACATCCAGCAATTCTGAAATACGTTTCAGTGTTGCTAAATCTGGTTGGCTGGTATTCGTACACCATTTTGAAACAGTTGTTTGATTTACATTCAGCTGTTCTGCCAACCATTTGTTGGTTTTCTTTTTCTTGACCAATACCAACTTAAGTTGATTCAAATCTTCCATATTGTTGTAAATATAATGAATTTAACGCAAAGATAGTGATTTTGTGTGGTAAATTGATTAAGTCTATAGAATATTTAATTTATTATAACAGACCATGAACGTTAGAAATGATTTTCTCATTGATTTCAATCTTATGTCTGCCTGTTGTAGTACGCAGATTCTTTCTGATGGTTTCAAGTGTGGAGTTGGCAAACCACTCATTGAAAGTGCGCATAACAAATAGTGCAGTTACATCGCCACCGATATTATACTGAAATGCTATGTTCCATGCAAAATTCTTCAAAGCTATCTGAGTGACAGATGCTCGTCTCTTGATGCGAATGTCTGTTTGTGTAAGAGCCAGTTTGTTGGTTACGAAATAACGAACACACTCGCAGAGTTGGAATACTTCGGCTTCATCAAAATCAAGGCTTTTGAATGTATCTTTTGTATACTTCAGTACAGCTTGGAGTTTGGCTTCATCGGCATTTTCTTTTCTCTGCACATATTGTTGTTGCTCGTACTGGTATTCTTGGTGGAACAATTCCATTCTTTGTTTCTGAATTTCTGTGTCATTATGGGCAGTTGTAATACTTGCTGTTTGAATTTGCATAGCCGAACATTCAGACGAGGCGAACTTCTTGAGGATTGGTGAACAAAGAATAGATATGACTTTTAGGCAAGCGTATATTGCAACAAGTATAAGAACTGATATTTCGGAAGGCATGGCAACAAGTTCATGCAGACGGAAAGCCGCCATAGCCGCTACAAGCACTATGGGACTTTCAATCGTCAGCGTGAGCAATATGTTTCGGTTTCTTGCCATGTCTATCTGTTTCTCGTTTTTGTTTGCAAAGGTACGGTGGTTTTTCGTAAAAAACGAAAGACAAAAATAGACACAGAAAGCGATTTTCTTTGTATATCAATGTTTTATGATAACAAATACATACCATTTGCAAACAAGCAATACGCAATGCAAATATCTGATAAAAATAATCATTGCCATTAAAAATCTATAATAATTCTTAAACAACGAATTTATTGTCAAGTATTAGCACGATAGGTAGCATACTCGGATATTTCTCTTAATTATAAATCATATTTGTACCATGCAAAATACAACTATTTGATTTTCAATAGTAATTATTTTTGAGGAGGTTAAGTAAGTTTGACAAACAAGTAATAAATAAAGAAAATCCGTGTAGCTGTGTTACACGGATTTTTTGTTTTCTTATAGGTTATGTGTTATATAAGTCGAAAGATTCCTGCTGCGGAATGACCTGTAGAGGATTCGTTTATTGACGACCGCAACTTTCTGCGCTGGAATGATGTAATGCAAACTGCCATCAATGTCTTCACCATAGGCCTTGATGGTGCAACTTCCATGAGTCCAAGGGGTGGTGGGTAGCGGAACCTCCAACAACATGCCATGGCGAGATAAGTATGAAGACATCCTTCAATTAGTCAGACGCTTCACGCTCCTCACCATACAAATCAGCGCCGGGATTCTTCCTTGGAAATCCATTCATGACCTGCATTTACGAGACTGTCTATTTCGTTTGAATCTTTGGCCACACCAATAGTAATCAACTCTTTATAAATGCCCTTTGTTTTCTCTGCAACAACAACACTTGTTGTTCCAGACTGATTCTTCTTTCTTTTGACGAACATAGTTAAAAGACCTTTTGCGTACCCCAAAATTAGGGCATGTAAAGATGCAAAATATGGTTTATCAATCAATTACAAAATGGACATTTTTGAGTGACGAAGTCAGGATATAAAAGTTAAGAATGCTATTTGAATGGAGACAGCACTTGCTCGTGAGCTGGGATCCAATGCCATGGACTGGAATGGTGTTCCTGTATTGAAGTCTGTTGGTTTATTTGCTCCGAATGCCTCAGGAAAGTCAAACATACTAAAGGCAATAGATTTCTGTTGCAGAATGATATTAGATTTGTTCACAAAAGTATCCGCCCTTTTATCTGCCCTTTTACAACGTGTTGACACCCAATAGAATAAGATGTTTTTTTTAGAAAAGTAAACACGTATAATTAAACGTTATTCGCCTTTTTATTCGCCCTTTAATATTTCACCTTTGTTGATGAGTTCTTTTAGTCCTATTTTCAGGGCTTTATTCATTATCGCATTGTTTTCTAAATATGAATCGCCTATCTTGTAGACCATTTGTCCACGTTCTCCTTCTGTTTTAAGCATACCATTCGTTTTCAATTCATCAATGAATCTTCTAAGTTGTTTATCTGATAAATGACAACCACACAATGTAACAAAATCAGATTTCTTTGCTTTACCGTATTTAATGAGGAACGGATAAATGATATTCCACACCTGATGGATATCCCAATCTGTCATCAAAGAATACTTTGCAATATCACCAGACAGCTCATAATATGTACGAGGAAGAATATAATACTGAGCGTTTGTCTTACCATGCTTTTCCAAATAACCCATTTTTTCGAGTCTATGTGCAATTTGTTTATCTGTAGGTTGTTTTGCCCCATCTCTAACTTCGCACATGGCTAATACGTCAAACACAGTAAGTTTATTGTCGTTAGGTAATTCTTGCTGAAGTCCCTGCACATACATAGCAAAAGCTTTATCTTTAACTGTAGCCAACAAAACTCCTGTAACTGTAAAATCATCGCTGTGAGAATAATCAGGTGCTGGTTTACCTTCCGAGAGTGTGTATAGGAATATCTTATCCATACCTTGACCAGAACGTTCGACTACACCAGTCTTTGACAAAACATCAGCAAGAAGTCTGTTTCTTGGAGTACTTGGAACGGTGAGTAGATTGTCAAGATTCACTCCTTGTGGGAAACCACCTGCATTTTGAATAACCAGTTTATGTGGATATTGTTTTATGACAATTTCGCTGTTTCTTCTGTAATCTCGGTGTGCAAAAGCATTATTTACAATTTCACGTATAACATCCTCATTGAAGAACGGAATATCAAATATGTATGACCCCTCTCTGACAGGAACAGAACCATTTCTAAGGTTGATAGTCTTCCATAATTCGTCAATCAATACGAAGAATGGTTGTCCGAATGGAATTCTATTATCAAAATTTATCTGTGCCTCTGTACTCCGATACTCCAACATTACCTTTGCTTGAGGAAATACTTTGTTCAAAAAAGCCTCCTTGCCGACCAACAACACAGCAGCATTCGTAACTTTTTCCCCATTAATGAGAAGAAGATCACTTAATGCTTGTCTGTCAGTCAAAGATTTGAATGATGGATTTTTCTGTTTCTTTGCATACTTCTCCTTTAAAATGCTTATTGCATTAGGATCAAGATTGTCAAAAGATGCCTCTTCACAATATTGTTCTGAGAAATCTGGTTCTTGCTCTTGGATTATACTGATATAAGTCTTATCATCCATAGGTTTTAGCTCTTCACCAACTCGCATCAAAGCCACGTCTTCAAATTTGAACACTTTACCAGTAGGACGACCAGGAATCTCAATAACGAGAACTCGTTTATTAGTTACATCCTCAAACAGTTCATATACAAAAGGACGTATTCCCATATCTCTATAAATATCGCTTTCCAGTTGGCCAATTCCATTCGCACATTGAGTTGTGCCAGTCACTGCATGAGGATGCTTATCGTGCATACCTATTACGATACGACCTCCTCCCTCATTACATAGTGCAGCTACATAACCAAGAATACAACGTCTTCTTTCGTTTGGCTTATCTTTACCTTTGCCATTATATGAAACGTTGCCTCCTTCTCCTTTCTTGAACTCAACATGGTCTTCTGACTCACGCATTTGTTGTAGTTCTGATATAGTGAATTTCTTTTTGTTGTCCATTATTGGTTATTTTATATTTTCTATATTGCATACAAAGGGCAGATATCGACTGCTACCTTTTCTTTGCACCTTCAGAATATCATATTCTCCTAATTCAAACGGCAGCTCCGAATTGTATTCAATGAGTAGATACTGTTTTGCATCTTTTTCCTGTCTAATAAGAAAACCTTCAGGTATGTCTTGTTTATTAACAAGACGTACAGGTGCTGTCAATTCAAAAGGTGTTGCATCACAATTCTTCCAATAATGGAACATTATATAGTGTACACTTTCAAATGCCTTGACAGCTTCTATAGACAGGTTTTCTTCCTTAATTCCTAATGCTATCCTACATGCAGATTCAGTTTTATGTCGAGCAGATGGACCAATAGCATACATAAGAATCAAGTCGAGGTTGCCTGCAAGCAGCTCTTCTTTCTTAGTGTTGCGAAGTCGTACCTCAAGACTTCCAGGGATAATGATATCCTCAGCTACCATTTTAGGAGTATTGTTTTCATACAACTCATATTGCTTTGAGTTAGAGCGTGCCTGCAATGGGGTGACATTTTTGCTATCATCGACAACTGTATTTGTTGTTGCGATTTCCTTGGCTCTCCAATCCAATACTCTTTGAATTGTTAGTTTCTCAATTGCTCGAATGTACGTTTCCATAAACTTATAGTCGATGGAGCCTGTGGAGGTGACAGGAAGATTAAACTTATCCTTTATAATCTTTGCCTTTGAGATGGAATCGCCCCATGAATATATAGGTTTTAAACTCTTATTTAAAGAAGCAACCATAAATAGTTGTATGAGTTCTTTTTTCAAGTTCTCGTCCTTTGCATATAGCACAAGATTATGGCTATCATTTGAAAAGAAATCTTTTGCTTGATAGGTGATTACCATCGTTTTTCCACCAATCATGATTGCATTACCTTCTTCAATCTGATTCTTATCAAACGATATGTATGCATATATCGAATTGTTTCCATCACCTGCAGTTACATATGGGGTCGTACCACTACCTGCAACGATGGAACTCTGTAGAATATTATGAGAGTTCTTTACATTAAAAACACTATTAGACCTTTTATTCTTTTTATCATCAGTAATGTAGAAAGTTTTAAATGTTACTTTTCCTTGTTTTATGTTTTCGACGGCCTTTTTCTCTTCTTCTGTCAATTCGCAGTTATCAAAGCCAGCGACTTTTAGATAAGCCTCCATCTCGCGAATGCGAGATTCTTCCATCTCGCGAATGCGAGATTCCATAAAAGCAAAATCTATTTTGCCAGTTTGAGTAACTGGCAAATGGATATATTGTTCTTTAATCTTAGACCAAGTACCCATGTTGTTATATGAGAATAACTTCTTCATATACGACATCGTTGTCACAATATACAAGCCAACAATACGATTCTTAATCACATCTCCCGTTAGTGAAAAGACATGATTATGCGTCGCCATTTTATATTCAAAATCACGATAGTATGCGTTACCCCAAAAGTCGATAGTTATAGTGTTACTTCCAAAGATTTTCGCCTTTCTATCTGTCTTTCCTTTAATTCCTTGACCTTCTACTCCTGAGTTAATAAAATAGGTTCCTTTACCATTTA
>ULYE01027884.1_pt1 | contig 13045 bp, 10 predicted proteins | sample 1961921 | NCBI WGS metagenome assembly ULYE01 (sample SAMEA4835856, study PRJEB28245) | human gut metagenome | biome: gut microbiome; material: fecal sample | place: Denmark | collected 2008 | reverse complement strand
ATAACAAGGTGGACGAGCAGTACACTAAGGGACAGGCGTTCGCAGTAAAGGCGGGCGACAAGTACACCGCAGGTGCGCAGGATGCCAACGCTAAGGCTGTAGTCCGTCTGCCGAAGGCTGACACCCAGTTCAGCTACTACGACAGCGAGAGCCAGAAGCCAGTGAATGTAACTGTTAACCGCGACGCTAATAGCTACCGCATGCTGCAGGGCGACGTTGCAGGCGACAAGACAATGGCTATGACTCAGCCGCTGAAGGAGAACCTGCACCGCGACAACCGTTACCATCTTGTGGGCAATCCTTACACCTCATCGTTGAGTATGTATCGCTTCCTCAAGGCTAACACAGCCTTCGAGAACAGCATCTGGACTCTCGACAACGGCGTTATGAAGACCCACAGCGTACCAGTGGATCTGGACTACGACAAGAAGACAGACGTAATAGTGAATCCCACTCAGGCGTTCTTTGTAAAGGTGAAGGAGGGCGAGACCGCTCCTGCTAACGTAACATTCAATGCAACGATGCTCATCAACAAGGATGTTACTCCAGGCGAGAAGGCTCTCATCATCCGTCCGACCGTAACGCTGACCACCGTCAACGGCATACGCAGCAGCCAGTCGAAGCTGATAGTAAGCGATGAGGCAAGCCGCGACTACGTAGAAGGCGAGGATGTAGATATGCTCGGCGAGGGCAACATTGCCGAAATAGCCCAAGCCTACTCCGTTGCAGGCTCGCAGGCAGTAGCCCTTAACGCCACCGACGACATCAACTGGATGCCTATAGGCGTTGTGGCAGACAAGAGCCGCAGTACTAACGTTACCGTAAACCTCAACAGCAAGATGCTGCGCAAGATGCAAGACGAGGGCGGCAAGCTCTTCATCTACGACGCAACGAGCAAGAAGTTCAGCGAGATAGCCGACGGTATGCAGATAGAGATGATGGCAAACGACCACGGACGCTACTACATCACCACCAACAACTGGGTAGTTCCGACCGGCATCAACGCCATCCGCTGCTTCTCACCGGCCCAAGGCACCATCATCGTGGCAGTACTTAACGGCGAGGTGAAGCAGGCTAAGGTTTACGATACAGCAGGAGCTCTCGTCACAAGCAGCCGCAGTACAGCCGGCGAGCGTTGCCAGCTCAGCGTACAGCAGCCCGGTGTGTACATCGTCAAGGCTACAACTATGGACGACAAGACCGAAACATTCAAGATTGTTGTAAAGTAGCAGGCAACATCACAGATACGGTTCGTGACGAATCAGACACAATACGCAACGGTTAAGATATAGTCAATAACCTCTCAGATACGTTTAACAATGCGAAGCCCGTTGAAGGACAAGTTCCTTCAGCGGGCTTTTTTCGTTTGGGGTGACACAAATACCCTTTTCAAATTATTGCTGTCTGGCAAACAAAACTCAAAATTCAAAATTGCCATCTACACCAATTCAAAATTGAATAATTCAAAATCGCAGGCGTAGCCGAGAACAATTCAAAATTCAAAACTCAAAATTCAAAATTCAAAAACGACTCCTTTTGCCTTCCAATAGTTGTCCTTTTGCACTTCAAAAGGACCCCTTTTGCTCACCAAAAGGACTCGTTTTGCAACCCAAAAGGACTCCTTTTCAAAACGACCGTACACTTAAGTGTTCATCCGATATTTAGAATGATAGTATTAGATGTTCAAGTTTCAGATGAAATGGCAATGCAAAATGTAGGAGGAGGGTGCGCAAAAGTCGAAAAAATAAGAATAGGGCTATTAGTAGGAGGGTATAGCATCCCTGCTATACCCGCTCAATCTACTGAAAATGAAGGCAGAGTGGGTAGGGCAGGGATGCCCTACCCTCCTACATTTTGGATTTCAATAAAGCTATCGTATCACTCCATACTTCGGATGAAATACATTTAACTTTAATAAACGAAGATTTTCGGAAATGGTAATATTGGTTCCATTTTACATGATATCTTTGCACCATCAAAAGAAATCAAACAACAAACAAAGATGAAAAGAAGAACAGAACCTATGCTGTATGAAGCATGATAACCGACACAAAAACTTCAAGATATATTACAATGAGGGTCTGCAAAGGACCCGTTTACTTGACATCTTAACATTAATAATTCAAACCACAATGAAAAACACGGAAATGGCTGTCGCCCTGGCGGCAGCCACTTGTACAAACGTACAACAGATTATGGTCGCAGACACAGTATTCGACCAGTTGCCAACCATTCAGTTGAGCCGGCACTTCAGCCTGCGCGAGTTTGTCATATCAGCCACGGCAATACGCTTCGGCATTGACAACACGCCGCCCGACGAGGCGGTGGCGCGGCTGAAGGTGCTGTGCGAGAAAGTGCTTGAACCACTGCGCCAGCGCTTTGGAGTGTTGCGCATCACGAGCGGCTACCGCTCGCCAATAGTAAACGAGAAGGTGGGAGGCGTGGCTACATCGCAACACACTATGGGCGAGGCTGCCGACATCTACGTGCCCAACGATGAGGTGGGCATGAAGATGTATAATTATATAAGGTGTAGTCTCGACTTCGACCAGCTCATTTACGAGTATCGGTCGAAGACGGGCGCGCGATGGATGCACGTGAGCTACCGTGCCGACGGCAACAACCGCCATGAGGCATGGATTAATGCTTCAAATGCTTCTCGACGTGATCGGCAACGGCAATAGGATCGATTTGTGTGAGGCAGGCATAGTCGCCCCGCTTGCACAGACGGTTGCCATGCAGGCTGCACGGACGACAATCGAGGTCGGTCTGTATGACATCGTCGTGGCTCTGACCATAGCCCAAGTAGCCGGCATAAGGGTGCGTAGCCCCCCAAAGGCTTACCACCCGGGTGCCGGCTATGGAGGCAAGATGCATGTTGACGCTGTCCATCGAGAGCATCACATCGAGATGCGACATGACTATAAGTTCCTGCTGCACGCTGCCAAGCAGCTGCGAGGCGTTGGTGCAGTTCTTGTATTGAGCGCACCAGCGGTCGATTTGCGCCATCTCGGCATCGCCTCCGCCAAACAGGAAGATACGGCATGAGGGATGGCGGCGTATGAGTTCGGCTATGACGCGTTCGGTAAGCTGGGCAGGATACACCTTGCCGCGGAACGCAGCGAACGGAGCTATGCCTATCCATTGCTGAAACATCTTCTTCTCTCCGATACGGTCGCTCACCAGTCGCAGATTGCCTCCTGTAGGCGGGAATAGCGACTGGAAGTCGAGCCGTACGTTGTAGCCCAGACGGGCGAGCACGTCTATATAGTCGTCGAACAGCGACGGCAGCTGCCTGAGGCACTTGTCCTTGGTAGCCACAAGCTTGCGGCGGTCCTGACGATGATTGTCGAGATGCTCCACGCGATAGCTCGATATGTTGAAACGCATGCGCAGATACGACGAGCGCAGTATGCTCTGCATGTCGGCAATGGCTGTGAAGTTCTTGGCTACAAGTCGGCGGTAGAGGGCGTTGAGTCCCTTCACGCCATGATACTCGCCATTGAGGTCGGCAGCCATAAAGCCTACGTTGTGCGCAATGCCGTCGAACAGCGACCGTGCGAAGGGATTGCTGAGCACGGTGATACGCAGTTCGGGATACTGCTGGGCAAGCGAGCTGACTACGGGAACGAGCATTGCCACTTCGCCCAGAGCCGTGAAACGCATTATCAAGAGGTGTTCTGTCTTCATAGATTGTTGTGGTTTTAGATTTTAAAAACTCTCAAGCCATCCCTTAAGGTTGGTGAGCATCTCGGCATGATAGGCAAACGAGGTGTTCATACCCCATCCGTGTCCGCCCGTAGGATATACGTATATGGATGACGGGACGTCGTGTCGGTACAGCTCGGCATAATAGTTGACGCTGTTGATGGGCATAACTGCATGGTCGTCGTCCGACAGAAGCAGGCATGCACGAGGCGTAACGCGTGTCACCTGAAGGTCGGAACAGTACTTCTGCTCGTCCTTCTTATGGGCGTCCTTGCCCAGCAGATTGTCGTGCGAGCCCTGATGGGTGTAGCCCTGCATCATGGTTATGACGGGATAGAAGAGAATCTGGAAGTTGGGTTTGGCGTCGGCTTTCGACTGTGTGGCTATGGTTGAGGCGAGATGTCCGCCAGCCGAAAATCCCATTATGCCCACGTCAGAAGCGTTGATGTGCCAGTTCTTGGCGTTGCGGCGCACAATGCGCATCGCCTCCTCGGCATCGCTGATTGGCACCTTTACGTTGCCGTTGGGCATGCGGTAGTGCAGAACAATGGCTGCAATACCCATATTGTTGAAGAAGGGCGCCCACTGTGTGCCCTCATGTTCCATTGCCAGAAGAGCATAGCCGCCACCCGGGCAAATCACCACGGCACGTCCGGTGGCACGCTTGGCGTCAGGCAGAAACACCTTTATGTAGGCTGTGTCCTGCAATCCGTTTTTGTTAGGGGCCTTGGCAGCCCATAGGTTAACATCGAATGAGCGTTGCGCCATAGCCGACACGGACACGGCAAGAAGCACAACGAGTAAAGCGAAAGATTTCAAATTTCTCATTTCTGATATAAGTTTTTAGATTTATCTTACTAATAATTGCCTTTTGTCTTGCAAAGGTAACCATTTTTTAGTAATATTGCAGACGTTTTTAAAATTTACTTCACATGCATCCATTAGAGAAATTTGAGTATTGCCCAATGTGCGGCAGTCATCACTTTGTAGAGAACAGCAACGCAAGTAAGAAATGCGAGAACTGCGGATTTGAGTTTTTTATGAATCCCAGCTCTGCCAACGTAGCAATCATCACCAACAGCAAGGGCGAAATACTCGTAGAACGCCGTCGCAACGAACCCGCCAAGGGCACGCTCGACCTGCCAGGAGGCTTTGCCGAATTGGGCGAAACTGCCGAACAGGGCGTTGCACGTGAGGTTATGGAAGAGACAGGACTGAAGGTAACGGAGTCGAAATACCTCTTCTCGCTGCCCAACATCTACCGCTATAGCCGCATCGACATACACACACTCGACATGTTCTTTGAGTGTAAGGTGGAAGACGAGAGCGTGCTCACAGCCAACGACGACGCTGCCGAATGCATGTGGATAGCACCCGACGACATACATACGGAACAGTTCGGACTGCGCAGCGTGCGCTGGGGACTCATCAAATTCCTCGGACGTGAAGAGTGTTTTTCGCCCGAAAATCGCGAAAATGTGGATAAAAATGTGTAAGTTTGCAGTCTATTAGTCAATAGACACACATTTTTATATATAGCATAATAACAAAAAACAATGAAGATAAAATCATTCAACAGCCTCTTCGCCATCGCTTTGGCGGTAGTGGCAGTGCTGGGCATGGCCTCATGCAACGAAAAGAAGTTCCACGTCAACGGTACTATCGGCAACGCTGCCGACTCAACGCTCTACTTTGAGAATATGAGTCTGAACGGTCCGGTGGTTGTCGATTCGGTGAAACTATCGGCCGACGGCACCTTCGACTTTGACGACAAGGCCCCTACAGCACCCGAGTTCTACCGCCTGCGCATTGCCGGACAAATCATAAACATTGCCATTGACTCTACTGAGACGGTCAGCATAAAGGCAGAATACCCCGGTATGGCATCGCAGTACGAAGTGAGCGGATCGGAAGAGTGCTCGCGCATCAAGGAGCTTACGCTCATGCAGATGGGACTGCAGACACAGCTCAACGCCATTGCAAACAATCCGCAGCTCGGAGCCGATGCAGTCAACGACAGCGTGGCACGTGTTGTTGAAGCATACAAGACCCGCGTGAAGACCGACTACATCTTCAAGGAGCCTATGAAGGCCTCGTCTTACTTCGCATTGTTCCAGACTCTGAACGCCGGCGGACAGTCGGTGCTGATATTCAATCCCCGTTCGTCAGAGCAGGATGTCAAGGTTTTTGCTGCCGTGGCTACCAGTTGGGACACTTTCTATCCTAACGAGGAGCGTGGCGAGAACCTCCATAACATCGCCATCGAGGGCATGAAGGACATACGCATCATCAAGAGCAAGCAGGCGCAGGGCATCGTGTCGGCTGACAAGGTGAACACTACGGGCATAATCGACTTCACTCTGACTGACAACAAGGGTCAGGAGCGCCGCCTGTCGTCGCTTCAGGGCAAGGTTGTGATGCTCGACTTCCACCTCTTTGCAGGCGAAAAGTCATTGCAGCGCATCATGATGCTGCGCGAACTTTACAACAAGTATCACGCTGCCGGACTCGAGATATATCAGGTAAGCGTCGACTCTGACGAGCACTTCTGGAAGACTCAGACTGCCGCTCTGCCTTGGATATGCACACGCGTTGACGACGACTCACGCGTACTGCAACTGTACAACGTACAGCAGGTGCCCACCTTCTTCCTGCTCGACCGCAACTGCAACGTTGTGAAGCGCGATGCACAAATCAAGGATATCGATGCTGAGATTAAAGCGCTGCTTTAATCTCGGTTGATATGGTGTGGTGGTGCAGACAATAAAAGGGGACCGACTTCACAGCCGACCCCCTTTGTCTATTATACAATAACATTATGAATTTATAATTTTGGCTATTTTGAAACGTGTGGCGACAATGCCATCGGCATCAGCCACTGTAATCATCACGTTGGCAAAGTTACTATAAATTAAAAACTTGCACAATACTCATATATGAGTAAATTTGTGCAACAACTAAATGAAACGAAAATGGAAAAGAAATCGAACAAAAAAGGATGGATCATCGCAGGTGTGGTGATTTTGGTGATAGCTCTTTGGGGCATTAGCGGATATAACGGTCTGGTGTCGATGGACGAGAACGTGAACGGCAAGTGGGCTAACGTTGAGACACAGTATCAGCGCCGCTCCGACCTCATCCCTAACCTCGTGAGCACCGTCAAGGGCTATGCCAAGCACGAGAGCCAGACTCTGGAGGCTGTGATGGCTGCACGCTCGCAAGCCACTCAGGTGAAGATTGACCCCTCTAACTGCACTCCGCAGCAGCTGGCACAGTATCAGAAGGCGCAGGGCGACGTTACCAATGCACTGGGCAAGTTGCTCGCCATCACCGAGAACTATCCCGACCTCAAGGCAAACCAGAACTTCCTCGAACTGCAATCGCAGCTGGAAGGCACCGAAAACCGCATCAACGTAGCACGCAAAGACTTCAACGATGCTGCCAAGGAATACAACGTGGCTATACGCCGATTCCCCAAAAGCCTGATTGCAGGCATGTGCGGTTTTGACAAGAAGAACTACTTCGAGGCTGAGGCTGGAGCCGACAAGGCTCCTAAAGTGGAGTTCTAAACAATGAATATCGTTAACTTTCTATCCCCGTCCATTAAAGGATGGGGCAAGGGAGCGGGGCTTCTTATCGCAGCCCTGCTCTTTGTCTTTACGGCAACTGCTGCCGCAAAGACCAAGCAATACACCATCAACGACGTGCCCAACGTGCGCCTCAGCGACGTGCGCCAGTATGTGACCGACCCTTCAGCCATTCTCTCTGCTACAGCACGCGACTCTATCAACGCCATACTCGGACGCTTGGAGAAGAGCACGGGCATTGAGACTGCCGTGGTAATGCTGCCAAGCATAGGCGTCGAAGACATCTTCGACTTCGGCCACGAACTGTTCCGCAAGTGGGGCATCGGCAAGAAGAAGAGCGACAACGGACTGCTCATTCTCTTCGTTATGGACCAGAAGAAAGTGCGATTCACTACGGGATATGGCATAGAAGGCACTATGACCGACGCCATGTCGAAGCGCATCCAGACCACCCTAATGATACCACGCTTCAGGAATGGCAACTGGGATGGCGGTATGGTGAGCGGCGTCCGTGCCGTAGCGAAGACTCTCGACGGCTCGATGCAGGCAAAAGAGGACAGCGGCGAGGACGACTTATCGGATATCATGATTGCACTCGTGTTCATAGTAGGAACTATGCTGATATTCATTTATGCTATGGGCTCGCAACAACGCTGTCCGAAATGCAAGAAACGCAGTGCCCTGCGCAAGGTGAGGGAGCAGCACCTGGTGGTGAAGAACAAGAACGGACGCATCATACGACGCATTCTGCGCACCACATACGTATGCAAACACTGCGGCAACACCGTAACCAAGGATGCCGACGAGAACGATCACGGCAGCGCTATGGCTACTGGTGCCATGCTCGGTTCGATGCTGGGCGGTGGCAACAGAGGCAGTAGCGGATTCGGAGGCGGATTCGGTGGAAGCTTCGGAGGCGGCTCAACGGGTGGCGGCGGAGCAACATCGGGATGGTAACAGAATGTGGAATTAGGAATGTGGAATGTTAAATTGTCGGCTTCGCCGATTAGGAATTGATGAATTAGGAATTCAAAACTCAAAATTCAAAACTCAAAATTCGAATTATGAAAATACAAATCATAAATGGTCCCAACCTCAATCTGTTGGGAACACGCGAACCGGGAATATACGGAAGCAGCACTTTCGAGGCTTATCTCGACTCATTGCGCAAGCAGTATCCTGACGTTCAGATAGACTATTATCAAAGCAATATAGAGGGATGCCTCATCGACAAGATGCAGGAAGTGGGTTTCTCAGCTGACGGAATAATCCTCAATGCCGGCGCTTACACCCACACCAGCATTGCATTGCAGGACTGCATACGCTCGCTGAAAAGCCCCGTTATAGAAGTACACATAAGCAATGTGCACAAACGCGAGGAGTTCCGACACAAGTCAATGATTTCCTGCGCCTGCATGGGCGTGATATGCGGATTCGGAATGGACTCTTACCGTCTGGCACTCGAAGCAATCAAAGCACTATGACAGAAGATATAGAGAAGTATGTTCTCGCCCACTCCGAACCCGAAGGCGACTATCTGTACCGCCTCTACCGCGCCACCAACATCCATACAATACACGGACGCATGGCGTCGGGACATCTGCAAGGACGCTTGCTGAAGATGCTCGTGAGCATGATACGCCCCAAGAACATTCTTGAGGTGGGCACATTCTCGGGCTATAGCGCCATCTGCATGGCTGAAGGATTGGACGAAGGAGGCAAGGTGTGGACGTTTGAGATAAACGACGAGATGGAAGACTTCACCCGTCCGTGGATAGAAAACTCGCCCGTTGCATACAAGATAGACTTCCGTATAGGCGATGCCAACATTGAAGCGCCTAAGCTTGGCATCACGTTCGACCTCGCTTTTGTCGACGGCGACAAACGTACGTATGTCGAGACTTACGAGATGGTGCTACGATTGTTGCGCCCCGGCGGATATATCATTGCCGACAATACGCTGTGGGATGGTCATGTCACCGATCCGGCTTACGACCACGACCATCAGACACAAGGCATCAGACAATTCAACGACCACGTTGCTGCCGACAACCGTGTTGAGCAAGTGATAGTGCCGTTGCGCGACGGACTGACGCTTATCAGAAAAAAGGATTAAAGACATTAAAGGCTTACAAAAGAACCACTACTATATTATATGGCTCAGAAAAAGAATGACGACGGACTGACACCTATGATGCGACAGTTCTACACGTTCAAGAACGAGCATCCCGACGCACTGCTGCTCTTCCGCTGTGGCGACTTCTACGAGACTTATTCGAGCGATGCCGTTGAAGCGGCTAAGATTCTCGGCATCACTCTGACTCGACGCTCCAACGGAAAGAACCCTTCAAGCGCAGCAATGGAGATGGCAGGATTTCCTCACCACGCTCTCGACACTTATCTGCCAAAGCTCATCAGGGCAGGCAAACGTGTGGCTATATGCGACCAACTGGAAGACCCTAAGCTCACAAAGACGCTCGTGAAGCGTGGCATTACCGAACTTGTCACGCCCGGAGTGGCTATGAGCGACAACGTGCTCAACTATAAGGAGAACAACTTTCTGGCTGCCGTGTTCATGACTAAAGCCCAGTGTGGCGTGGCTTTTCTCGACATCTCTACCGGAGAATTTCTAACCGGTGAAGGCACTTTCGACTATGTGGAGAAGCTGCTGGCATCGTTCCAGCCTAAGGAGGTGCTGCACGACCGACAGATGAAGGCGCAGTTTGAGGAGCATTTCGGCAATCGTTGGTGTACTTTCCAGCTCGACGACTGGATGCTAACGGAGCAAAGTTCACGACAGAAGTTGCTTAAGCATTTCGGAACGAAGTCGCTTAAGGGTTTCGGCGTTGAACATCTGAAGCTCGGAGTGATTGCTGCCGGTGCCATATTGCAGTATCTTGAAATGACGCAGCACACCCACTTGGGACACATTACATCGCTGCGCCGAATTGAAGAGGACCGCTATGTCAGACTCGACAAATTCACCATACGCTCCCTGGAACTTCTGCAGTCGATGCAGGACGACGGCGTTTCGCTGCTCGATGTTATCGACCGCACCACGACAGCGATGGGTGCGCGTATGCTGAAACGCTGGACTGTGTTCCCGCTTATGGACGTTGCGTCTATCAACAAGCGCCTGGATGTGGTGGAGACATTCTTCCGCAAACCCGATTTCCGACAGACCATTGACGACAATCTGCATCGTATCGGCGACATGGAGCGCATCATATCCAAGGTGGCTGTAGGACGTGTGTCGCCACGCGAGGTTGTTCAGCTGAAGCTGGCATTGCAGGCCATCATCCCGATAAAGACCGCTTGCCTATACAGCGACAATGAAGAGATACGCTCAATAGGCGAACGTCTGAACCTATGTGAGTCGCTTCGCGAACGCATTGAGCGTGAAATACAGCCCGATCCGCCTCAGCTCATCAACAAGGGCGACGTTATTGCAGCCGGATTCTCGCCCGAACTTGACGAACTGCGCTCCATCTCGCGTGGAGGAAGAGACTATCTGCTGCGCATTCAGGAAGAAGAAGCGCAGAAAACGGGCATACAGTCGCTCAAGGTGGGATATAACAACGTGTTCGGATACTATCTTGAGGTGCGCAATACGTACAAGGACCAGGTGCCGCAGGAGTGGATACGCAAGCAGACTCTTGCCAATGCCGAACGCTACATCACCCAGGAGCTGAAGGAATATGAGGAGAAGATAATGGGAGCCGACGAGAAAATACTCGCCTTAGAAACCCGTCTCTTCACCGAACTCGTCACCGATATGGCTGAGTTCATACCCCAGATACAGATCAACGCCAACATCATTGCACGCCTTGACTGCCTCCTCTCGTTTGCAAAGGCAGCCGAAGAGCACCGCTATGTGCGCCCCGTTGTGGCTGACGACTGTGTGCTTCAGATTACGGCAGGACGTCATCCTGTGATAGAAACGCAGCTGCCTATGGGTGAGGAATATGTGCCCAACGACATCGAACTGGATGCCGAACAGCAGCAGATAATGATCATTACGGGTCCTAACATGGCTGGTAAGTCGGCTCTGTTGCGCCAGACTGCGCTCATAACGCTCATGGCTCAGATGGGATGTTTTGTCCCTGCCGAGGCTGCACGCATTGGTCTTGTCGACAAGATATTCACCCGTGTGGGTGCATCTGACAACATATCATTAGGTGAATCGACCTTTATGGTGGAAATGACGGAGGCTTCTGACATCCTCAACAACGTCACACCACGCTCGCTCGTGCTCTTTGACGAGTTGGGACGAGGCACTTCTACCTACGACGGCATTTCCATAGCGTGGGCTATAGTGGAATATCTGCACGAGCATAAGGGTGCGCAGGCACGCACACTCTTCGCCACTCACTATCACGAACTGAACGAAATGGAGAAGAACTTCAGCCGTATCAAGAACTATAACGTTAGTGTGAAGGAGCTGAACGGCAAGGTTATCTTTCTGCGCAAGCTGATGCGAGGCGGTTCGGAACACTCGTTCGGTATTCATGTGGCTGAAATTGCAGGTATGCCGAAGTCTATCGTCAACCGTGCCAACACCATTCTGAAGCAGTTGGAGGCAGATAACGCAAGCGTTGGAGTGGAGTCGCGACAGAATCTCGGTTCGTCGTCGGCAGCAGGTATGCAACTCTCGTTCTTCCAACTCGACGACCCCGTGCTCTGTCAGATACGCGACGAGATTCTCGGTCTTGACATTAACAACCTCACTCCGGTTGAAGCCTTAAACAAGCTGAATGAGGTGAAGAAGATAATAACGGGACGGTCGTAATCAATAAGGATTGAAGGCAGAATATATAAGGATAAAAGTATATTAATGATACTTGCACATGTATATTAATGATACTTGCAAAATGAATACGTCTTACTTTGCCTTTGAATACGTATTGCTTTGCCTTTGAATACGTATTGCTTCCGAAAGCATGCTTCAACAGATGGCGGTGATATGGGTTGGATGCAACAAATGTAGGAGGATAGCGTGCTAAAAGTCTAAGCAGCACGCACCGAAGGGGCAGAAGCACATAGCCCAGAGCACCGCCCTGGGTGTACGGATGATAGTAGCCCAAACGCCCTGTAAGGGCAAAAGCATTGATAATTAACGCTTTTGCCCTTACAGGGCGCATTGGTTTTTGCGATACTTTTACCCAGGGCGGTGCCCTGGGCTATGAGCTTATTGGGCTTTCAGCCCGCGTTGTTTGACTTTTGATACACCCTCTAATCAGCCTTCATTTTCAGTTGATAGAGTGAAGGGTGAAGTCAAATGTCAATTATACGGGCTGAAAGCCCAATGTTTCCATAGCCCAGGGCAGCGCCCTGGGTACATAGCATTCAATAAACATTGCGCCCTGTAAGGGCAACTCTATTGAGCCACAGAGAGTTGCCCTTACAGGGCGTTAGATTTAATATACCCTTTTCACCCAGGGCGTTGCCCTGGGCTGTGGAGGTCATTGGGCTTTCAGCCCGCATTGTTTGAGTTTTGACACTCACTCCTCCTACAGATAGCTGTGTTTCGCTGTCGTTTTGAAAAGGAGTCCTTTTGGGTTGCAAAACGAATCCTTTTGGTGAGCAAAAGGGGTCCTTTTGAAGGGCAAAAGGACAACTATTGGAAGGCAAAAGGAGTCCTTTAGATTTTAGGGTGAATTTCCTCTGATTTCAAATAGTAGGAGGAAGGTGCAGTCAAAAGTCAGTTATACGGGCTGAAAGCCCAATAAGCACATAGGAGGGCGTGTCAA
>ULYE01021711.1_pt1 | contig 13052 bp, 10 predicted proteins | sample 1961921 | NCBI WGS metagenome assembly ULYE01 (sample SAMEA4835856, study PRJEB28245) | human gut metagenome | biome: gut microbiome; material: fecal sample | place: Denmark | collected 2008 | reverse complement strand
TTTCCGATTTTTTTAGCATCAATGCCACTTTTTTCGTGGAATATAACTAACTTTGCACTCATTATTTTCAAAAACTGGATACTCTAACATCAGGATTTTTATGGGAGGCATATTTGGCACCATTTCCAAGAAAAGCTGCGTGGCAGACGTTTTCTATGGAACTGACTACAATTCACATCTCGGAACCCGCCGCGGCGGTATGGCGATGTACAGTAAGGAAAAAGGATTTACACGCTCCATCCACAATCTGGAGAGCTCGTACTTCCGTACTAAGTTCGAGTCTACGCTCGACAGATTTGAGGGCAGCACGGCGGGCATCGGCGTGATTAGCGACACCGACGCACAGCCCATCGTCTTTAATTCGCACCTTGGACGCTTCGCCATCTGCACGGTGGCAAAGATCGTCAACACTGAGGAGCTTACACAGAAGCTGCTCGACAAGAACATGCACTTTGCCGAACTCTCACAGAGTTCCACCAATCAGACAGAGCTTGTGGCCTTGCTCATTACGCAAGGCAAGACTTTCCGCGAAGGCATCGAGAACGTCTATCACTCCATCAAGGGCTCCTGCACCATGATGATTCTTACAGAAGACTCGCTTATCTGCGCCCGCGACGCATGGGGACGCACTCCTATTATTATAGGTAAGAAGGACGGTGCATACGCCGCCTCAAGCGAATCCACTTCTTTCCCTAACCTCGACTTCGAGGAGTGCTACAACGTCGGACCGGGCGAAATTGTCAGCCTCACCGCCGACAGCCTCACACAGCTGCGCCCTGCCAACAAGAAGATGCAGGTGTGCTCCTTCCTCTGGGTGTATTACGGATTCCCCACATCCACGTACGAAGGAAAGAACGTCGAGGAAGCACGATTCACAAACGGATTTAATCTCGCCAAGACAGACGACGTAGAGGTGGACTGCTGTTCGGGCATCCCCGACTCAGGCACCGGCATGGCTATGGGATACGCAGCCGGAAAGGGCGTGCCTTACCAGCGCTGCATAGCCAAGTACACCCCCACATGGCCGCGCTCCTTCACCCCCGCCAACCAGTCGATGCGTTCGCTTGTGGCAAAGATGAAGCTCATCCCCAACAAGGCGATGCTCAACGGCAAGCGTGTCCTCTTCTGCGACGACTCCATCGTCCGCGGCACACAGCTCCGCGACAACGTCAAGGTGCTCTTCGATCAGGCAGGACTCAAGGAATGCCACATGCGCATTGCTTGTCCGCCCCTCGTCTACAGCTGCCCCTTCATCGGATTCACGTCCTCGAAGAGCGACATGGAGCTGATCACACGACGCATCATCGAGAAGTTCGAAGGCGACGCCAACAAGGACCTTGAAAAGTATGCCACCACCGGCTCTCCGCAGTATAACCGCATGGTGGACGAAATCCGCTCACAGCTCGGTCTCACCTCTCTGAAGTTCAACACCATCGAACAGCTCATCGCTGCCATCGGACTGCCCAAGTGCCAGGTCTGCACCCATTGCTTCGATGGATCCAGCCAGTACACACTTGAGGAGCAGGCAGACGAGTAGACACAATTATTAATTAGTATATTTTATTTATTAATTAGTAGGCGCAGCCTGATACCGACAGGAAGATATGTTTTAGGGTGATTATTTAGCTATACGTAGTAATCCGCTTTAAAAGAAAAGAAGAAATGATAAAGAACTTGATATTCGATTTTGGTAAGGTGCTTGTCGATTACGACTACTTCGTGGTCATCGACAAGTATTTCGCCACACACGCCGAGTCAGAGCAGTTCTACGACCACCTCATGAACGATAAGTGGAACGAACGACTCGACCGCGAGTCGCGCACCTTCCCCCAGATCATAGCCGACATGCAGGAGGCTATGCCGCAGTGGAAAGAGCAGATAGCGCAGTTCGGCGCCCACTATACAGAGTTCGTCCTCGGCGAGATACCCGGAATGCGCGAGCTCCTCACCAGCCTCAAGGCAGAAGGATATCGTCTCTACGGCCTCACCAACTGGTGCAGCTGCGTACATCAGACCATGCGGCAGTTCCCCATCTTCAGCCTCCTCGACGGACGCGTCATCTCTTCTGAGGAGCACGTCGTCAAGCCCGAGCGCGAGATTTATGACATCCTCTGCAGCCGCTTCCACCTGCACCCCGAGGAGTGCGTCTTCGCTGACGACCGTGAGGACAACATCGAGGCAGCCAGAGCCTACGGCATGCACGGCATCGTCTTCAAGGACTGCCAGCAGTATAAAGCCGAGCTTAGCGCCATCTTCGCCCGCGAGGGAAGTCTCAATGCAGCTCCCGTTCTCACCCCCGAACTTGAGCAACGTGTCCGTCGCTCCGTCGACCTCTTCATGCAAGGCTACGGCTGCTGTCAGTCTGTAGTGGCAGCCTTCGCCGACCTCTATGGCGTTGACGACCTGCTTGCCAAGCGCATCGCTGCCGGCTTTGGAGGTGGAGTAGGACGTATGCGCATGATGTGTGGTGCCGTCTCCGGCATCGTCACCCTCGTCGGACTCGACTGCGGTCAGACGGAAGGTGCCGACCGTGAGGGCAAGTCGGCATGCTATAAGGTGGTGCAGGAGTTGCTCCATGAGTCGGAAGCCCAGAACGGCTCCCTCATCTGCGCCGAGCTTCTCGGACTTAACGGTTACGAGAAAGCCCACTCTTCCTACGTCGCCTCACCACGCACCGCCGAATACTACAAGAAGCGTCCCTGCGCCGCAAAGGTGGAGAGTGCCGCCAGAATATTCGCCGGATATCTGATGAGAAAAGAAGGCAACCACTCTGCAAATGCTTGCTAACCCTCTAAAACAAAAGACGCACCATCCGTAGTGGGTGATGCGTCTTCTTTTTTATCTCATACCAAGTCTCTCCATTTCATATACCATGCCAAAAAGACACATGGCTTGCATAGCTTCCATGGCTATCGGCATAGCAACCTCTCTTGGTGCCTCCTTCTTCTTTTACCGTATGCGTGTTTGAAGTGAACGGAATTGAGGTGTATATGTAAAGGGATATAATTGATTAATTCATCAAATTTTCTAACTATCAAGTAAATTTTCAACAATTTTATAAAGCATTCTCATATGCTTTATGTATCTTTGCCTTATATATATTATTTAAGGTATGTCAAGAGAACAAGTCAATAGATTAAAGATAGTTCTTGCAGAGGAGCAGAAGTCAAATAAATGGCTTGCTGAACAATTAGGCAAGGATCAAGCTACGATTTCCAAGTGGGTGACAAATGCAAGTCAGCCAGACCTTAAGAATCTACTGCGTATTGCAAAAGCATTGAATGTAGATGTAGCAAGATTGTTAAATACGGAGGTTGTCAACGATGACGAAATCTAAGGGTGTCGGATATGAATATATCCTGTCTAATCAATTTTTACAACTTCCGATAATACGCTATTATCAGAAAATGAGGAGAATTAAGCTATGACACCAGAGGAAAAAGCGAGAGTAAAGATTGACCGTTGGTTTGAAGACGCAGGTTGGCAGGTTGTCAATCGTGACGAATTCGAGCCTACGATGTCTGCTGTTGCCGTGCGTGAGGGTTTGCTGAAAGGTAATCTCGAAGCGGACTACCTTATGTTCATCAACGGCAAGGTGTGTGGCGTGCTGGAGGCTAAACGTGAGGAGGTGAATGTCGAATCTGATATGGTGAGCGAACAAGTATCTACTTACGCCAAGAGCGTTCCCGATTGCTACCAGACTTGGCAAAAACCTATACCTCTATTATACAAATCTAATGGCAAGGTTGTCTTATTCCAAGATTTTCGCAAGACAAACACGGAATGGGATGAAATCAACCGTATCCATACTCCAAAGGAGATTGTAAGTATGCTTGGCATTGACGATCCGTTTGCTGGATTGCCAACGCTACGCAAGAAGGGATTGCGTGAATGTCAATACGAGGCTATTACGGAGTTGGAAAAGAGCTTCCGTAGTGGACAAAGCCGTGCGCTTATGGTGCTTGCCACAGGCGCAGGAAAAACTTATACCGCTTGTCTTGCTGCCTATCGTATGTTGGCGTATACTCCGATGCGTCATGTTCTCTTCCTTGTTGACCGCAACAATCTTGGACGACAGGCAGAGAATGAGTTCGGTACATTCCGCCTCACAGACAATGGTGAAGCTTTCAACACCATCTATGGTGTGGAGCGATTGAAGTCTGCTAAAATACCATCTGACTGCAATGTGCTGATATCCACTATTCAACGTCTGTTCTCACTACTGAAAGGTGAAGACATTGAAGACACCGACGATGACGAAAATGATGAAGCGACTGGGGAGGTTACGCTTCCTGCCAATCCTAATCTGCCACACGATTTCTTTGACATGATTGTCATTGATGAGTGTCACCGAAGCATTTACGGCAACTGGCGCAAGGTGCTTGAATATTTCGACACGGCTCGCCTTATTGGTCTTACTGCAACACCTATTCCCGAAACTATGGCGTTCTTCAACAACAACCGCATTGTGAACTATACGCTTGAAAAGAGTATTGTGGATGGTGTGAACGTGGACCACCGTGTGTATCGCATTAAGACGGAGGCTACCGAGAATGGTGGCGCTATATTGAAAGGCGACCGTGTGCGTGTGGAGACTCGCTACACTGGCAAGACGGAGGAGATAAACACACGAGAGACTAAGAATTACACGAAGACGGAGCTTAACCGTTCTATTATCAACCCATCTCAAATAAAGCTTATTCTTACAACTTATCGTGATGCTGTTTATACTGAGATGTTCAATGACCCACAACGTGAGCCGAACTTTGCATATCTCCCTAAGACTCTCATTTTTGCGCTTAATGAAACCCATGCAACAAATATCGTGAACATTGCCAAAGAGGTGTTTGGCGAGAAATGTCCCGATGCCAACATGGACAGATATGTACAGAAGATTACTTATTCGGCAGGCGATAGCAACGAGCTTATCCGCCAGTTCCGCAACGACCGTGATTTCCGTATTGCTGTCACTTGTACGTTAGTGGCTACGGGTACGGATGTGAAACCGCTCGAAGTGGTGATGTTTATGCGAGATGTGGAATCTGAACCGCTTTACATTCAGATGAAAGGTCGTGGTGTGCGCACCATCGGCGATGAACAGCTTAGAGCCGTAACACCTAATGCCTTCAGCAAGGATTGTTTCTTCCTGGTCGATGCTGTGGGCGTCACCGAGCATACGATGTCTATCCCGGAACAGGGCGATGGTCCTGACACCGTCACGATAACATTGAAGGAATTGCTTGAGCGAATTGCTCATGGCAATCTGCCAGATATGTATCTGAAACGTCTGGCTGCTACTTTGTCCCGTCTACACAATAAGGCCGACAATAGTCAGCGTGCGGAGTTTGAACGGTTGGCAAGCGACTCTATGGATGCCATTGCACAGCGTATATACGATGCTTTGGAAAAAGATACGTTGCCGCCTTATAATGATATTAATGAGCCTAACAACGAGCGTAAGGGACTTGTAGCTCCGGTTGCCAATCATGCTGATGTGCGCCGATACATTCTTATTCTTGCTGCTGGCTTTGTCAATACGCTCATGCCTGGTGAGGACACGCTTATATCCAAGGGCTTTTCTGTGGAGGAAGCTAAAGACACTACAGAAGCTTTTGAGAAGTATTGTCGTGACCATGCTGATGAGATTGAGGCTTTGCGCATTATCTATAATCAGAGTGGTGAGCCTATCAACTTTGATATGATGAAAGATTTGGAGAACAAGCTGAAGATGGAAAATAATCGGTTCAGCACGAAGCAGCTTTGGAACTCTTATGCCATCGTTTTTCCAAACCACGTGCGACGCGCCACCAAGAAGGAGGAGAGCGAGGCTCTTACCAATATTATACAGTTGGTGCGCTTTGCCTATCGTCAGATTGAACGTCTGGACAGCGTTTGCACTACTGCCCGACAATACTTCAATCTTTGGTGTGGTCAGTGGCATCGTGAAATATCAGAACGACAGAAGCAGCTCATGAGCCAGATTGTGGACTATGTGGCAAGTAACGGTGCTTGCACCATAAACGACATTCGAGAGGACGACCGCACACAAGCTGCTCAGATGATTGCAGCATTCGGTACTAAACAGAAGGCGGATGACGCTCTTCTTTCTTTGTTTAATTTTGTGGTTTTAAGAAAAACAGCATAACTTTGAATTATGGCAAACAATATATCTACTGAGCAATCGCTCACCAAGAAAGTATGGAATCTCGCCACTACACTTGCAGGACAAGGTATTGGCTTCACCGATTATATCACGCAACTCACTTATCTGCTTTTTCTGAAGATGGACGCGGAGAACGTAGAGATGTTTGGAGAAGAGTCGGCAATACCTGCTGGATATCAGTGGGAAGAACTTATAAAGCTCGACGGACTGGATCTTTTGAAACAGTATGAGGAAACGCTAAAAGTACTCAGCGAGCAAGACAACCTTATCGGTACCATCTACACCAAAGCGCAGAACAAAATTGACAAACCTGTCTACTTGAAGAAGGTTATCACCATGATTGACGAGGAGCAATGGCTTGTTATGGATGCTGACGTGAAGGGTGCTATATATGAGAGCATTCTGGAAAAGAACGGACAGGATAAGAAGAGTGGTGCAGGACAGTATTTCACACCGCGTCCGCTCATCAAGGCTATGGTGGACTGCATCCGCCCGCAGATTGGCCAGACGGTGTGCGACCCTGCCTGTGGTACGGGTGGCTTCCTTCTCACGGCTTATGACTATATGAAGAATCAGTCGGCCGACAAGACTAAACGCGATTTTCTGCGCAACAAGGCTCTGCATGGCGTGGACAATACTTCACTTGTCGTCACACTCGCTTCTATGAACCTCTATCTGCATGGTGTGGGTACTGACCGCAGCCCCATCTCTTGTGAAGATTCGTTGGAACGTGAGCCTAAAACGCTCGTAGATGTTATCCTTGCCAATCCTCCTTTCGGACAGCGTCCGGCAGGGTCTGTGGAGCTTAACCGCCCCGACTTCTATGTGGAGACGAAGAACAATCAGCTGAACTTCCTTCAGCACATGATGCTCATGCTGAAAGTGGGTGGTCGTGCTGCTGTGGTACTGCCGGACAACGTTCTCTTTGAGGGTGGTGCTGGCGAGACTATCCGTAAACGCCTTCTTTCTGACTTCAATCTGCATACCATCCTGCGTCTTCCTACTGGTATATTCTATGCGCAGGGTGTGAAGGCTAACGTACTGTTCTTCACAAAGGGACAGCCAACAAAGGAGGTTTGGTTCTATGACTACCGTACCGACATCAAGCATACACTTGCCACCAACAAATTGGAGCGCCATCATCTTGATGACTTCGTGAAATGCTATAATCCCGACAATATCAATAATCGCACCGAAACCTACGATGCTGAGAGTAATCCGTCAGGACGTTGGCGCAAATACTCAGTTGAAGAACTCATCGCCCGTGACAAGACTTCACTCGATATCACTTGGATTAAACAGGGTGGCGAGGAAGAGGAACATACTCTGGAAGAACTGATGGCTACCATAAAGGAACAAAGCCAAAACATCAGCAAGGCGGTGAGTGAACTTGAAAAATTATTGGTTGACATCAAAGAAAATTAAGGGCATGGATGAAATCATAAAGCGAGAGGATGCTCTCTTTGGGCATATCTCAAAACTTATTGACGAGGCGCACAAGCATGTTAAAACTACTGTGAACACTACAATGGTCTACACTTACTATGGTGTTGGTAAATATATTGTGGAGGATGAGCAGCAGGGATACGAGCGTGCAGCGTATGGCAAGAAGGTGTTAAAAGCTCTTTCTGACAAACTGTGTCTGAAGTACGGTGAGGGTTGGTCTTATTCTAATTTAAGACAAATTCGACAGTTCTATTTGGCGTATGCGAATTTGACAGACGGTGTTTGTCAAATTCAGTTTGATTTGTCTTGGTCGCATTATCTTATCCTTATGCGTATTGAGAATCATTATGAGCGCAACTTCTATGAGATTGAGGCGAAACAACAGAATTGGAGTGTGCGTGAACTGAATAGGCAGGTTGGTAGTTGTCTTTATGAGCGATTGACTTTGAGTCGCAATAAGGACGAGGTGATGCGCTTGGCGAAAGAGGGGCATACGGTCGAGAAACCATCAGACATCATAAAGAATCCTATCACACTGGAATTCTTGGGATTGAGGCCGGATTCCGTTTATTCCGAATCTAAACTGGAGAACGCCATTATCAGCAAGATGCAGCAATTCTTGCTCGAACTTGGTAAAGGCTTTCTTTTTGAAGCACGACAGAAGCGGTTTACTTTTGAAGAACAGCATTTCTTTGTTGATTTGGTGTTTTATAATCGCTTGTTGCAATGCTATGTGCTCATTGATTTGAAGATAGACAAACTTACACATCAGGACCTCGGACAGATGCAGATGTATGTCAACTATTATGACCGCCACGTCAAGTTGGATTTCGAGAAACCAACCATTGGTATTCTTCTATGTAAGGAGAAGAATGATGCTCTCGTAGAGCTGACTCTACCTAAGGATGCCAATATCTATGCGTCGGCTTACCAACTCTATTTGCCTAACAAGGCTTTACTGCAAGCTAAGGTGAAGGAATGGATTGAGGAGTTTGAAGAGAACGAGGAAATAAAGAAACTTGAAGAAGACAAATAACAAATGAATACTAAAGCATTACACCAAAAGATACTTGACCTTGCGATACATGGCAAACTTGTACCGCAAGACCCTAACGATGAGCCTGCATCAGTGCTCCTCGAGCGCATCCGTGACGAGAAAGAACGCCTTATCAAAGAAGGCAAAATCAAACGCCCTAAAAAGTCTAAGGCAACTTCTGATAAGCCGCATTATGAGAATGTGCCGTTTGAAGTGCCGAGTTCTTGGGTGTGGACGACATTGGGAGACATCGCTGAAATAATAACAGGAAATACACCATCTAAGGATATAAAGGAATATTATAGCGGAAATATTCCGTTCTTTAAACCTACTGATTTGGAACAAGGTATCCATACTAAATATTCGAAAGACAGACTGACACCATTAGGCTTCGAGCAATCAAGAAAGTTACCAGCTAATTCTGTTTTAGTGACTTGTATTGGAGCAACTATCGGTAAAACAGGACTTACAACTGTAGAAGGAACTTGTAATCAGCAAATAAATGCAATTATACCTACATCTGCTATATTAGCTAAATTTCTTTTTTATGTTTGCATATCTGATTATATGCAACATGAAATAAAAGCAAATGCGTCAGCAACCACATTACCAATATTAAACAAAGCAAACTTTTCAAAGATTGCGATAACTATTCCTCCTTTGCAAGAACAAAGCAGGATTGTAAAAAGCATAGAACATTGGTTATCATTAGTCGATTGCATTGATGGAAACAAAGAAAATTTGCAAAAAACAATAAGGGAGGCTAAATCAAAAATACTTACCCTTGCCATTCACGGTAAGCTTGTACCTCAAGACCCTACGGACGAACCTGCCAGCGAACTGCTCAAGCGCATCAATCCCAAGGCTGAGATTACTTCTGATAACGGGCATTATCAGAAGTTGCCTAAAGGATGGGTGATTACACCCATGCAAACACTATGTGCTTTGGTAGATGGAGAGAAGCAAAATGGCATAGAAAGAATAAATCTTGATGTGAAGTATCTGCGTGGAGAACGAGAAGCTAAAGTATTAACGTCAGGCAAATATACAGCTGCAAAAACTTTACTGATTTTAGTGGATGGTGAAAACTCTGGAGAAGTTTTTCGTGCGCCAGTAGATGGCTATCAAGGTAGCACGTTCAAGCAACTTTCCATTCATGAAGTAATGTACACCGACTATGTTCTACAAGTAATAAACCTGCATCGAAAGACGCTAAGAGAGAATAAGGTCGGTTCAGCCATTCCACACCTGAACAAAAAGTTATTCAAGGCTATCAATGTGCCTATTCCTCCATACGAAGAACAAAAAAGGATTGTAAATGCTATAAACAAAACATTCACAATCCTTGATACGATAGCTGAGAACTTATAGATTCTCCGTTATTGTGCCCAATCTATTTAATAACAGTCTGACCTTTTTAACTATACGGTCTTGTTCATTTTTTGGAGGTACCGGAATTTCAATCTTTGAATATTCAGAAATCCAATAACGTTTATGGGTGTCACCGATTAATCGTGTGACACTCATAAACATTGCTATATATTCTATATTTATATCCTCTTTTACTTGCAAAATTTTCATTGCAGACGATTTTACTTTGAAAGGAAAATCGACAAGTTTTGAATCCGTAGTAAAGTCGTCAAAGATAATACACGGCAGCTTCTCATAGATGTCGTTTGTTTCATTCGTATGCCCAATTATTAATGATTTACCAGCTGTTAAAACAGGAGTTGTATATGTATCATCATAATCTGTTGATTTTACAATATAAGGGGTCGGCTGCTCATAACTAATGATGCTATCAAGCTGACATACAGCCCATCCTTTAGGCAACTTCTGATAATGCCCGTTACGTTCCTATATTGTTATATGTTTTATTTTTAAACAAATGCAATATGGTAACACAATTCAATGAGTATTTGGTCAAGGGGAACTTGACCAAGAACACCATACGTTCTTATGAATGGACGGTGAAGTATTTTATGGAGCACTACAAGGTGGTGAACAAACGAAACCTTTTGGCATACAAGGGGTATTTGGTAGAGAACTTCAAGCCGCAGACTGTAAACTTACGGTTGCAGGCAATCAACAAGTATCTGGAGTTTACCAAGCAAGAGAAGCTAAAGGTGAAGTTTGTGAAAGTTCAGCAGAAGAACTTTTTGGAGAATGTGATTAGTGATGCAGACTATAAGTTCTTCAAGCGAAAGCTGAAGAGTGACGGACACGACACCTGGTATTTTGTAGTGTGGTTCATGGCTGCTACTGGTGCTCGTGTAAGCGAACTGCTCCATATCAAGGTGGAGCACGTTAAGGTTGGCTATCTCGACCTTTATAGCAAAGGTGGCAAGATACGCCGATTGTATATTCCCAAGAACCTGCGGACAGAAGCTATCAAATGGCTCGAAGATAAGAACGTCTCGTCGGGTTATATCTTCCTCAACCGCTTCGGCAATCGCATCACCACACGAGGCATAGCCCACCAACTCAAACACTTTGCTGAAAAATACGGAATGAACAGGGATGTTGTATATCCACATTCATTCCGTCATCGGTTTGCCAAGAATTTCCTCGAGCGGTTTAACGATATAGCCCTTCTTGCTGACCTCATGGGACATGAACGCCTTGAAACCACTCGCATCTATCTGCGTCGCACAGCAAGCGAACAGCAGAAAATCGTAGACAAGGTTGTCGTCTGGTAATCGCATATATGGTTTAGCCACCGTAAGTATTATGCTTACGATGGCTGAATCTATCAACTACAATGATGCTTCTATTGCATCAAGTTGAGCAAATATATCTTCTATTTTTGCAACAATGCGGTGCTGCTCATTCAATGGCGGAAAAGGAACGTGAAGTTTATGCAAAGCATTGGATGATAAACCTAATAAGCCAATACCTTTACCTCCTATCATGTTATTTATTTTAAGATAGTATAAAACATAATAATAAAATGGGACACATATACCATTAACTTTGGGACGCAATCTATGAAGATGGTTTTGAATACAAATATCATAGTCATAATTCCATATAGCAGCTCGTCCTATATCACCTCCTTCACAGACGAGTAAATCTCCCTTTGTAATTTGGCATTTGTTTAATTCACTCTCCTTAAAAAGCATTTTCTTAATTACGGAAAAATCAAAGGAGTTCCAATACACATTTGATGTCGTCAAATAGTCTTTCAATGTTCCTTCTGTATTTGAGGAATTCAAGGCTTTGCCGGTATTATGATTGAAAATGTCTCCCAATTGAGTTTCGCACCATCTTTCGGGCAACTTCTGATAATGCCCGTTATCAGAAGTAATCTCAGCCTTGGGATTGATGCGCTTGAGCAGTTCGCTGGCAGGTTCGTCCGTAGGGTCTTGGGGTACGAGTTTGCCGTGAATAGCAAGGTCAAGGACTTTTGATTTAGTCCGTTTTATAACGTTTTGTAGGTTTGCTGTGCCAGTTTCTATAAGTTCAACAAATGACATCCATTTGTTTATCTCATCCAAAATCCTTATTTGTTCTTTCAACGGAGGTATTGGAATATAGAAGTTTTTTAGCACATCAAAAGGAGGTATATTCTTAATTGCTGTTCCTTTGCTACTATTTTTTGCTTCTTCTTTCAGTATGAAATCAAAATATAGAAGATAGAATTGTTCAATATCACGATAGTAAAGCCGTATGAGCATCAATGCTTGATTGATAATACCTTTCTGTATATTTCGAGGCAATACATAAGTCTCACCAATTGTTCCTGCACAACTTACAATTATATCAAATGGTTGGATTGCGAAACCAGAAAGTGACTCATACTTTTCCTTTGAAATGTAATATGTACCAAGCGTGCAATCTTTTTGAATTGCATTCTTTTGTTCATAAACTTTGTATGTATCATCACCTTTGGAAACAAACATGGCTTTTGTAAGGCTACTGCCAAAAGGACCTTTTTTGTAAAAAGCCAAATCATCTAACTTACACCACACCCATCCTTCAGGCAACTCGTACGGATAATGCGGCTTATCAGAAGTAACCTTAAATTAGCAGACTTATAATTTTACAAGAAATTTTGTTCTTAAGATTGTCAAACAACTGATACACGCTCTCGTATCATAAGGTACGAGCCTTCATTTCATTTCTTTCAGACAAATAAGCAGCACCTCACAATCTCTTGGTTCCGCAAAGCGGGACCGACTATCATCTTCAACATCATAGTGGATGCGTTAGTCCCCCTTGGGGAACTCTTTATGGGGGTGTCATATTAACCCACAGCTGCGCTGCTTCGCAGCTTGCAGTGGGTTTCATGATATAGGTCCCGCTCTGCGGAACCCGTAGCTCATACTCAATCTCTTGTCAAACATGGCTTCATGTCCACTATGCAAATATCGTACAAAGAGTAAAAATGTGTTACAAAATAAAAAT
>ULYE01029481.1_pt1 | contig 13061 bp, 9 predicted proteins | sample 1961921 | NCBI WGS metagenome assembly ULYE01 (sample SAMEA4835856, study PRJEB28245) | human gut metagenome | biome: gut microbiome; material: fecal sample | place: Denmark | collected 2008 | reverse complement strand
CAACATCTATTCAATCAAGAACTCTCTCTATGGCACACGCGACATCAAAGCCACAACACCTGTAGAGAATTCTATGTTGAGCCTTCTGAAGAAGATGAACTACCCAGGCTATAACAACCTTATCAATGCCCTCAATGCTGCCATCCAGGCTCTTGAGACAGCCAAGAACAGCGGTAAGTCGTTTGTTGAAGAGCCGGGTGCACAGCGCGTTGGGGATTGCATCGACGCAGTAGATAAACTCGACAAAGAGATTAACAATGCCGGTTCATGGATTAACCTGCAGGAGGCTATCTAACACATATCAGTATTAAATACTTGCGTGGGTATGGCAGGTAATGTCATACCCACCTATTACGTTTGAACAACAAAATTATCTAAATACATTATGAATAAGAAAATTTACCTCTTCGGATCGCTGGCTATGTGCTTGTCGCTTTCAATGGTATCATGTTCTGACGATGATCCTACACCTGGCGGAAATGGCGAAGACCCAATCGAGTCTGACGCTAAGTATGTAGGTCAGGCAGTAGGCAACTTCTCTAAGGAGGAATGGTATCCTGGCGGTGAGCTTGGCACAACCGACAATGTAACTTCTGGTTGTTATGAAGACGAGACTCCTGCCGTAGAGCAGCAGGGACTGATTGACAACTTCAACGCAGGCGAGAAGTTCTTCGAGCGTCAGTTCACTTCTGCAGCATCAGGATTTGGTGGTCTTGGTCCTGCTTCAGTACGCCGTTCATGCCTCGACTGCCATCCTAACTACGGACATGGCAGACGTATGGACTCTTACACCACACAGTATGGCAACGGCAATGGTTATCTGCTTGCTGTTTATCATCCTACTGATGGAGCCAACAGCAACGATGGTGGTTTTGTGGGTGAAGTGACTGGCATGCCACAGACACAAGCTACGGAGCCTTTCAAGGCTCCTATTGACGAGAGCCAGATAAAGATGCGGTGGCACCACGTCACAGCCATGGAGAGCGGACTGCCGATGAAGTTCCCTGACGGCGAATCGTATGACCTCATCTATCCTGAGATTACAATACCTCGCTCAGCCTTCCGCACAAGTCCTAATCCTTATGACACAGGCAACAAGGCTGTGGCAGTTCGTGTGGAGTCGACCATCGGCATAATGGGTACAGGTCTGATCGATGCCATTACCGAGGATGACATCAAGGCACAATATGCATCAACAGCCAACTACTATAAGAACATTGCAAAAGTATCTGATGTAAGCGAATATGTAAACCCTAACTTCTGGGATGCCAACACCAACGACTTTGCCGCCGGTGCATGGTATACAGCAACAACAGGTACAGGCAAGTATGCCGATGGCGAGGAAGGCAAGAAGATGGTAAAGCGTTTCACTTATGCTTTAACTCGTGCCACACTTCAGGACGGACCTGGAGCCAATGCTATCTGGAATATCACCAACGTGACACGTCCCGACCGTCCAAAGCTTTACACTACAGATGCTTGGGCAGCAGCAATGGCTGCCGATAAGGAGGTGATAGAGAAGATAAAGAAAGACCCGACATCGCCATTCTGGGCTGATACCGACGACAAGATAGCCGAAAAGGTTGAGAATCTGCTTAAGCCGAGTACCAACCAGTTTGACAACGAATGGCACAGCTTTAAGCCGGAGATGTCGGCTGACAAGTTCTACGACTTCATGGTTTGGCATCGTGGATTGGCTATTCCACGTGCACGTAACCTCAATGACGCTCGCGTTCAGCAGGGCAAGAAGGTATTCAATGAGATTGGTTGCGCCAGCTGCCACCGCCCGTCATGGAAGACAGGCTCCGACAACTACTGGACTCCAAATATGATTGCCGACAAGAAGTTGCCACGCTATGCCAACCAAACCATCTATCCTTACTCGGACATGATGCAGCACAAGCTCTATATGATCAACGACATCCATAATTCATGGTGCCGTACAACTCCATTGTGGGGTCGCGGACTTGCCGGTGTCAACGGTTCGGGTACAGAGCGTCTGCACGACTGTCGTGCACGCAATGAGGTTGAGGCTATCATGTGGCACGCCTACTCAAAGAACTCTCATGCATACAGCTCAGCCTTGAAGTTCTACAACTTGTCCAAAGCCGACCGCGACGCAGTAGTTATGTTCCTGCGTTCAATATAATACGACATTAAATACGCTACCAGCAGTAGCGCATACATCAGCCACACCTGCCTTGCGTTTATATGTATGCCATACATACAGGCGCCTGGCAGGGAGGCTATAAATCCAAGCGACGCATTCATCAGCGTTGCCATCCATCCTACAAACATTGCCACCATACCTTGCATCCACGCACAAAAAACTAAAGCATACATCACTATTGAGGTATATACAATAATCGTTGCCAACGGTATAGCAACAAAATTAGTTAGCAGAAAGTAGCAAGGGAATGTACCGAAATAATACATTGACAATGGAGCTACAGCCAATTGTGCTGCCAACGAAACCTTAATAAGCGACCACATCCACCATATCATCCGCCAACGACAGAGCCATGTAGGCGTTGCTACATCGCGTAGTCGCAAGTTCAGCATCACTATACCAAGCACAGCAAGAAACGACATCTGAAAACCTACATCCCAAAGATTCAACGGACTGGCTGCCAATTGCACCACACAGGCAAAGGCAAGCGTATTGAGCGACACATGCCGGCGACCCGTCAACACAACAAAAGAAAAGATGGTGAGCATCGTTGCCGACCGCAATACACTCGGCGGCATACCCACAAGGGCAGCATAAGCCCATATGGCAACCATAGCAAGCACCTGACCCATCACACGCATTCGACGATGTACAAACACAAGCGAGAGCAAACCGTATATCACCCCAAGATGCAACCCCGAAAGAGCAAGTACATGCGACGCACCCGAAGCGGCATACGATTGGCGCAATTCTTGCGTCAGCCTGCTACGATCGCCCATTGTCATTGCAGCTACGACAGCATAAGCCGACTCCGACATTTGATGCGATTCATAACGATTCAGCAACCTGTCGCGACCCGAACGCATCCCGATAAGAACCCGAAGCATTAGGCCAAGCCTACGCATACTCACCCGACACCTCTTCCAACCACCTTTATTAATATATGTACGCGCAACAATGCCGTGCACATGCTGATAACGCACATAGTCGAAATGCCCGTTCTTATGTTTCTGACTATTGGTAATTGCCTTCATTCGCGACCGGAATATCACACCATCACCCACAGCCAGTTGCCGAGCATCGCCAATTGCACTATCCTTCTGAAAGAAAGCGCTTATATATTGTCCTGCAAGTCGCCCTTCGGCTACAGCCAGCACACACTTTATTGTGCGCTGTCCTACTACAGGACGCTCAGCAACAACAGCTTCTATCGTCTCTATATCTCCATTAAGAGGCACATCCAACCGCTGCTCCACCCTACCGACATTCCATATACCCAGCACAAAAACGTCAAGCATCAGCAGCGATGTCGTCAAACGAGGGATGCCCGACTTCTTATACGCTACAATAGTGATGCACACCAATGCCACAAGTATCCAAAACACCACCCTCACAGACACGTGCCCATACAGCACATCTCCTGTCATAATGCCGGCAACCAGCACTATTGCAATGCGTAGAAACGGATACATCTGGGTGTTCATAGGTCAGGTAGTGTATTAGGACTATTGTAGTTTCGAGTTCTCAATCTTTTTAGGACAGATATTGCTCAATTCACATTTGTCGCAATGTGGCTTGCGCGAAGTACACACATAGCGTCCGTGCAGCAACAGCCAATGATGAGCACGTGCCAAGTCTTCGGCAGGAATATGCTTTACCAGCATCTTCTCTACCTTCAGCGGAGTATCAGCAGTACTCGGCACCAGTCCCAAGCGATGGCTCACCCTATACACATGCGTATCGACTGGCATTGCCGACTGACCGAATGCTACAGCCTGCATAACATTGGCAGTCTTACGACCTACACCCGGCAGACGCAGCAATGCATCAAAGTCGTTAGGCACCTCGCCACCATATTCATCAACAAGCATACGCGAGAGTTCAACAAGGTGGCGAGCCTTGGCATTAGGATAGCTCACACTCTTCACATATTCGTATATCTCAGCCTCACCAGCCTCTGCCATAGCCCTTGCATCGGGATAATGAGCAAACAATTCGGGCGTAACCTGATTGACACGCTTGTCTGTACATTGGGCACTTAGCACAACAGCAACAAGCAACTGAAACACCGAGCCAAACTCAAGCTCGGTGGTCACCTCGGGATGAAGCTCGCGAAAATAAGAGAGTACACGCGTATATAGTTCCTTCTTCGTCATAACCTAATAGTTTGTTTTATTTTATACTAATGACAAAGATACAACAAAAATACCGACAATCAACAAAAGTCAAATGGTTTTCTTGTATCGGTCGGATTAAATAAACTATAAAATACAATCATCATCAACGTTCAAGCATAGGACACACCTGCCGGTAGTCCCATATCGATGTGCTCTTGTTGTTATAGTAATCTTCACAAATGTTTTCTATTGTTGCAACGATGCACGTTTCGGCACGATTCTCCCACATTCTGAACTCCACGTTATCTTCATATTCATGAGCGAAAGCTTTAAGCTTGTTGATGTCGAAATCCGAACTCCTTACACCAGCCAGTTCCCTTTCAGCATCCACGGCATTACATTCCTGCTCTACATGCACAGGTATCATCATGCAAGGCTTGCCCATATATAAGGCTTCGCACACACTTTCAAATCCAGCCGTCGTAGCATAAGCCTTGCATCCTGCCATCAGCTGCAAGAACTTAACGTCATTTATGCGATGAAACGTGAGTGTGTCGTCAACCTTATATTCTTCAGGTGCTTCGCGATTGTCCCAAAAGAAGTGCAGCTGTGTGTGAGGGTGCTTCTCGTGCCATGCCATTACGTTCTTGGCAAAGCCTGCATTGAGAATATATCCCATGATGTAGTCGCCACGATGTCTGACTGTAGTCCTCACCTCCTTACGCAACAATGGCGGCACCACCTTTATATTCTGTGCTGCATCTTCGTCATATTCGCGCATCGACAATGCCAACTTTGAAGTTGCTCGCATACAAGTGAGGCGTGTAAAAAACTTCAGCAGACTTTCTGACACACGATACTTTCCCGGCATTTGGAAATCAGAATGTAGAAACAGATATTGATGTCCAACACAAATCTCAGGTATGCCAAAGTGGAATAGCGAATACGTGATGCCACACAATATCTCATAGAAATTGACAACCAGATCAGCTTTGCTTTCCAAAATATTCTTTCGTATCATGTTGATGCTTGACATATACGAGGGCACCAGCATCGTATTGTAAGCTATGGAGCGAAACAAGTGAAACTTACGGTTGTCCTTTGACGGCAAAAAGTTGGGACTTGCAAAATACTCTATAGGACAATCTATCTGCCTTGTGAAAAACTTCGGTATCTTTCTTGTACGGCTCTTGCCTACCAACACTTTCACCACTTCATGTCCTTCCTTCTCAAGCATCTGTTTCATTGCCAATGCCTGGGTGAGATGTCCTCGTCCCTCGCCCTGCACCACAAAAATCATTTTCTTTTTCTCGTTGTACATCATATAACTTCTTTACCTTATTATATTTAAGGATTTGTTGTAAATTCTTTTTACGAATGCAAAAGTACATGTACACTATTGCAATGACATAACAGGCATGTTAAAAAAATAACGGATTTTCTTCACAGTTTAGAAACTATGTTGTAATATTCCATTTATACTTTTGCACTCGAAAAAAGACACAGCATTAGTAATGAATAAATTTAGGATTGCAATGGGTGTAGCGTTATTGTGCACCTCTGCACTTTACGCCCAACAGATGCCACTCAAACGATTGGCTGTAATATCAGATGTTCACCTTATGGCTCCATCACTTCTACAGAAGGAAGGAAAAGCATTTGACAACTACATTGCCAACGACAGAAAGATGCTCGTGGAGAGTTCCGAACTGTTGGATTCTGTAAGCAAGCATTTGATTGCTTACCAACCACAAATTATTTTTATAACGGGCGACCTCACCAAGGACGGCGAACGCATTTCACATCAGTTATTGGTAGACAGATATCTGAAACCATTGAAGGCACAAGGCATCAGAATATACGTTGTCCCAGGCAATCACGACGTTAACAATCCGCATGCTAAGGTTTACAATGGCGACAACGCCCAACGTACCACAACAGTATCAGCCAAAGACTTCACACATATATATAATGACTATGGCTATGGCGAAGCACTCGCCACCGACCCCAACTCTCTCTCGTACGTAGTACAACTCGACGACAAGACACGACTCATTGCTGTAGACGCATGCCGATACGAAGACAACAACTTCGACAAGGACATATGTGTTACGGCTGGTCGCATAAAACCACAGACCATGGACTTCATACAGGCTGAAGCCCAAAAGGCTCATAAACTTGGTATGAACGTGATTATGATGATGCACCATGGCATTGTGAGTCACTTCAAATGGCAAGACAAGATCATGAAGGAATACTTGGTAAACAATTGGAAGAAAGATGCCAAACGACTTGCTCAAATGGGCATAAAGGTTTGCTTCACAGGACATTTCCATGCACAAGATATCTCTAATAAATACGGACTTACCGACATTGAGACTGGTTCTACTGTGAGCTATCCCCACCCCTATCGCCTCATTGACGTTGATACCGACAAGCAAACTCTGCAAATACGTACCGAAAAGGTAGAATCGCTAACCTCAATGAAAGACAACAAGGAGACTCTACAACAGAAAAGCGAGCGGTTTGCCACTTCTGCACTTAGCGGAGTTATGGAGACAATGGTGCCTAAGAAAGTGCCAGACGAAGTAAAGAAGGAGTGTGCACAGGTATTGGGCAAGGCTTACGCTATGCACTTGGCTGGCGACGAACACCCATCAGCAGATTTCAAGTCAAGACTCAAGGCTGCCGTAAAAAGGCTCAAGCCCTACTCATGGAAGTGGGCTTTCATTATGAACAAGATTGGTAAGCACCTTTCTACCGATACCGGTGTGGCTGACAACAACACCAGCATAAACTATTAAAACAAAACAACGAAGATAAAAACAATACAGACGTTATGAAAAAGAAAGTATTAGCAGTTACTGCAGTTGCCTTGCTTGTACAAGGTGCAATAAGTCTGGAGGCAAAAGCAGCAAGAATGCCTGAAGGCGAGAAGACCAACGTTAAGGCACCCAACATGAGTGCCGTTAGCGGCAGGGTTACCAACGAGCAGGGCAAAGCATTGCCTGGCGTTGTGGTGCGTTGCGGCAACGTGAATGTTCAGACAGATATAAATGGCGAATTCCATCTCAACGTGAACGAAGGCGACAAGCTCACCTTTTCTTATATAGGATATTACACTACAACGAAAGATGTCGACAACAAAGATATCAATGTGGTAATGAAGGAGGACAGCCACGCTCTTGGTGAGGTGATTGTCACAACTCAGAAGAAGAAGCAGAGCAGTCTGGAGATACCTGTAGCTGTAAGTGCAGTAACGGGTAGTGTTATGGAGAAGCTCAACCTGCACCAATTGGACGATGTGGCACAGTTTACGCCAGGTGTACAGATTCAGCTACAGAGTCCTAACAATCCAGGATACGTAATACGTGGTGTGACATCTGACGATGGTGAAGCTTACTCACAACCAAGAGTGTCAGTATTCATGGATGGCGTGTCTACATCAAGAAGCCGTGCTTCGGCTGTCGAGCTGTTTGACTTGGAACGTATGGAAGTGGCAAAGGGTCCGCAAGGAACTCTGTTTGGTCGAGGTGCCGAGATTGGCGGCATCAGCATTATACGCCACAAGCCTGTAGACAATCTTTCAGGCGAACTCTCAATGAGCTATGGCAGCTACAACCAGCGACAGGTATCGGGATTCATCAATACACCTATTATAAAAGGTAAGCTTGCCAACCGCTTTGCATTCGACTACGATGCACGCGACGGATTTATAAAGAATGAAGCTGGCGGCAGACTGAACGGCAAGAATGCCTTGGCATTCAGAAACTCTACTCAGTGGTGGGCCAATGACGACACCTCTATCAGACTGGTACTCGACTATCAGCACGACGACTATCCTGGCACTTCATTCCATAGCATCAACCCCATGTATGGCAACAGCGACCCTAATAGCACAGCCAATCTTGAAGCCGGCAAGAAGCTCGGCATCAAGCGTAATGTGGGTGGAGCATTGCTAAATATCGACCACAACATCAATCATCGTTGGTCGTTCAACTCAATTACTGGATTCAGAGCCTTCAACAGCAAAGAGCGTTTTGATGCCGACGGCACTTATCTGCCACTACTGCTTTGTCAGGAAAAGGGGAAGGGAACCCAGTTCAGCCAGGAGTTCCGATTCAACTACGACGACAAGAACCGTTTTTCTGGTTTCGTTGGTGCCAGCTACTTCTATGAGAACTCATCACAAGACATCAACGCAAAGGCAAATCTGCAATATCTATACCCTGCATTTATACAGAAGAGTGTGAAAGCATCGCTCAGCAGCCAGATTGATAATGTTAAGGGATTGCTTGCCCAAATGCTTCCTGCAGCTTATCAGCCTATGGTTGATGCTACTCTCGCAAAACTTATGAGCAAGTGGTTCCCCGAAAATCCTACAGTTGATGCCAATGGCAAGCTTATACCGCAAACCGCCACTCCAGACATCTATGGCGACCTTAAGACTGCACTTGGTGCAGTAGGTATGGACTTAGACCAAGTATTGGCTGGTATGGGCGACAACGGACGCACCATTCAAGCCACTCTGCAAGGCATTTCTGCCAAGCCTCTCGACACAGCATATACCGAGCAGGGCAAGAACTATGGCACCAACCAGGCCGTAGAACTTTATGCAGACGGTACGCTTAAGCTGACCAAGAATCTTAACTTCACACTTGGCGTTCGTGGCACTTACGAGAATCAGGAGACTGGTTATTCATCGTCTACTGTACCAAGCATGTTTGGCGCAGTACTCTATCATCCCACAGAGAACGGAGCCAAGGTCATGGCAAAGGACAGCTATTGGTCGTGGGTAGGTCGTGCAGCACTAAACTATATGATTGGTCGCAACAACATCTACGCCAGTTTGTCACGCGGTCGACGCCCGGGTGTACTCTACTTCAACAACGACCCGAAGGACTTCGAGACTCTTAAGCCAGAGATTATCTATAGTTATGAGGCTGGTGTGAAGGGCAGTCTGCTGCAGGGCCGACTCAACTACGACCTCTGTGCCTACTACTACGACTGGTACAACTACCAGACATCGGTGTTCAATGCTACAACAAGCAAGTACGAATATGACGATGCAGGACGTGCTCACAGCTTGGGTATTGAGGCAAGCATCAGCTATTCGCCATGCCGCTATCTCAACCTATTCGGCAACTGGTCGTATATCGAGGGTAAGTTCAACAACAAGGACGACAACGGCAACAAGCAGCGTTTTGCAGGCAACCGCTTCCGTCTCACTCCGAAGAACAGTTTTGCAGTAGGTTTCGACCTCAACGTACCTACCGGCAAGAAAGCCTCTATCTATTTCCGTCCTACATATTCATGGAAGTCGAAGGTATTCTTTGAGGAGAGCAACGAGCCAGAACTTACACAGGGTGCATTCGGATTGCTCAACTTCACCGCTGGCTATCGTATGCAGCCAGGTAAGGTATATTATGAGATTGGTGCCTTCGGCAAGAACGTTCTCGACGAGAAGTATGTGGTTGATGCAGGCAACTCTGGTCGTCAGATAGGATTTCCGACATACGTAGGTGGCACACGCTCAGTAGTTGGAGTAATGTTCAAGATTGGATTCTAACAACAATTTGATTCTCAATAAAAGATGAAAAGACTGTTTATTTACATCATGTTGCTGATGGGAGTCATACTTCCATCGGCAGCCAAGAACCGTGCAAAGCAGGTTATTGCCCACCGAGGCTATTGGAAGACTGAAGGATCGGCACAAAACTCCATCTCATCTCTTCAGAACACATACAAGATTGGAGTCTATGGCTCTGAGTTTGATGTTCATATCACTCGCGACGGTGAGGTAGTGGTATTCCACGACGACGATGTTGAAGGCATAAAGATAGAGAATGCCAACTATGCCGACATCAAGGACAAGCGTCTCAAGAATGGCGAACGCATACCTAAGTTGCAGGAGTATCTTGCAGCAGCCAAGTCATTGGGCAACATGAAACTCATACTTGAGGTGAAGGAGCATATACAGAAGAGCGATGAAGACCGCTGCATCGACGCTACGCTTAAGATGGTGAATGAAGCCGGACTTGCCGACCGCACCGAATACATATCATTCAGCAAGCACGCTTGCGACTATATTGTACAGCACGCCCCTAAATCCAAAGTGTCTTATCTCAATGGCGACCTCTCTCCTCGCGAAGCTAAAGAAGCCGGCTATGCCGGCATCGACTACGAAGACTCTGTATACATAGACCATCCGTCATGGATAAAGGAAGCCCGCCAACTCGGACTCGTCACCAATGTATGGACCGTAAACGACCTGAAAGAGATAAAATACTTCTTCCGCCAAGGCATTGACTACGTTACAACTAACGAGCCTGAAAAAGCTAAGGCTCTGTAATATTCATACCTATTATTTAGTACGCAAATGCGTCAAGGAGGCTACGACATAATTTCGTAGTCTCCTTTTTTAGTTTCCAAACCTTGCATCCATTAGTTTATTCACCTTATACATACTGCAAACAAAGGTTAAAAACCCACCATATATCGACATTTTACAGTACTATGTATTGCATAGTACTTAGATTATGCATACATTTGCAATCGAAAACATATACTAACGCATTTAAAACCTAAAGCAATGAATATAGACAACGCTAAATCGCAGATGCGTAAGGGAATGCTTGAGTATTGCATAATGCTGTTGCTGCGCCATCGTGCAGCCTATGCCAGTGATATAATAGCAAACCTAAAGGAGGCAGAACTGATAGTAGTGGAAGGTACGCTCTATCCGCTTCTAACGCGTCTTAAGAAGGACGGCTTGCTTGGCTACGAATGGCAGGAGTCGACACAAGGCCCTCCACGCAAATACTATTCTCTTACACCCGATGGTGAGGCTACGCTTAGCGAACTCGACAAGGCGTGGCAAGAGATAGCCCACACCGTAACAGTATTGAAGAACATAGAACCAAAAGAATAACCCATAAAATCTGAATTTAATTATGAAGAAGAACATCAACATAAACCTCTTCGGTACACTCTACGCCATCGACGAGGACGCTTGCACACTTCTTGAGAACTATCTTGACAACATGCGCAGCTATTTTGCCAAGTGCGATGGTGGCGACGAGATATTCGACGACATTGAGCATCGTGTGGCAGAACATCTGTGGAACTTAAAGGAAAGTGGTATGACTGCTATTGATATCAATGCCGTGAAGCAGATTATCAGCAGCATTGGCAATCCCGACGAAATGGACAGCGTGGAAGAGGAGACTGCTGATTCTACTACAGAAGAGACTTCTAATGCAGAAGCAGTCAACGATGGCAACAGTCAGAGCGATAACGACTCCCACTCTTCCTACAATACCGACAACAACACAACTGCAGAAGAAACTGTTGGCGGCAAATGGATTGACCGTGTGCTGCATCACGTGAGCACCCATCGTTTCTATCGCGACGGCAAAGACAAGATAGGCGGAGGTGTTATCTCCGGATTGTGTCATTATTGTGGTGGAGGCGACATAGTGGTATGGCGAGTAGGCACAGTTCTGTTCCTTATGGCGGCATTTGCCCTCAACCAGACATTGTGTTATTTTTTCCTCCGTCCTTTATTCGGTCTGCTTTTCACCATACCTATAATCATATATATAGCTCTGTGGCTTGTGGCTCCAGTAGCACGAACAACCGAGGAGCGACTCTGCATGACGGGCAAGGAGGTTACGCCCGAGTCGATAAGCAAGGCTATCATTGCCGAGGCTGAGGAGCAGGTGAAGCCAAGCACAAAGCGTGTCAAAGGGGGCAATGTATTGTCAAGAATAGCCGAGATTCTGAAGTTCTGCATAAAGATAGCTGCGCTTAGCTTCTTCTCTGTAATGACAGCCTTTGCCCTTGCTTATCTCCTCTTCTCTATAGCATATTCCGTAATAGGCGATCCGTTTGTACGACTTTTCACCAACGACGAGATTACCCTGAGTGTTTTGGCATCTTTGCCTTACCTGAAAGTCTATATGATTGTGTCGGCTCTGTGTTGTTTCATCGTGATGCTGTTGCCGTTGCTCTTTGTCATCCGTTTGTTCAAGTCGGAGCCCAAGCCAATGCAAACCGGCATTGTTGCAATGCTTACCGGTATTTGGATTGTGGCGATGACGTTAGGCTTCATTATGTTTGTAATGATGGGCATACAGATGCAGAAGCAAAACAGAGAATACGATAGATTGGAAAATACGCACAACGGCATCTATATGGATCGCAACAACTGGGATTTGACTTCGCAGAATGGCTGGAACATAGAAGTTGCCAAGAACTTCGGCGAAACCATTTATGGTTGGTCGGACGAAGACCCTTTGTGCATGGAAAAGAATCCTATACGTATCAGAGCTGACAAGAGCAACCTGCCTATTGAGTTTGTCATGAGCCGCAAGGAGGCAAAGGAAGAGGGCGACTATGTGCTTGAGTGTCTTTCGAGCTGTTCGGTTGTTGATGCTACGCTTAGCGTGTGGAGCGAGGGCAAGTGTCTCTCTATATTGCGTCTCGACGGTTATGGCTCTGCCTCAAACATTCCGCTCAAGGGATTGTCGTGGGCAGAAAGCCGCAATACCCCATTCCTGTGCCAGCAAAACGACAGCACCACATGGGTGGACTACGTTGCCTCGAATGCCCAAGATGACAACTGGCGTTATCTCTCTACCACCCCATTCCATCACAAAGGCGGAATCATAGAGTATCGTCTGCACATTGGCCAGCACGATGTCAAGGACATTGTGACCAATGGAGGATTTGTGAAGATGGTGCACGAGGGTTTAAGGAAACAGTAGAAACAT
>ULYE01038711.1_pt1 | contig 13094 bp, 8 predicted proteins | sample 1961921 | NCBI WGS metagenome assembly ULYE01 (sample SAMEA4835856, study PRJEB28245) | human gut metagenome | biome: gut microbiome; material: fecal sample | place: Denmark | collected 2008 | reverse complement strand
GGTTCGAATCCGTCAACGCCCACAGGGGTGTTTCCTCGTGGTCTTCTCTTCGGAGAGACTGCGGGGATTTTTTTTGTTTATACACATTCGCTCCTTTTGTCTTTAATAATGTCTAAAAAAACACGATACGGCATCCACTTGTCAATTTAAATTAGTAAATTTGCACAAAAATCATATTATTAAGACTTTAGCATATGAAACTTGATTTGCTGACAGCCATTTCACCAATCGACGGTCGTTACAGAGGCAAGACTGAGCCGCTTGCCGATTATTTCTCAGAGTATGCACTCATCCGTTACAGAGTGCGCGTAGAAATCGAATATTTCATTACATTGTGCGAGTTGCCATTGCCGCAACTCAAGGACTTCGACCACGCCTTGTTTGAAACATTGCGCGGCATCTATCTCAACTTCAACGAGGAGAACGCACAGCGCGTGAAGGACATCGAGAAGGTGACCAACCACGACGTGAAGGCTGTAGAGTACTTCATTAAGGAGGAATTCGACAAGATTGGAGGCCTCGACGCTTACAAGGAGTTCATCCACTTCGGCCTTACATCGCAGGACATCAACAACACCAGCGTGCCCCTCTCAATCAAGGAGGCTCTTGAGCAGACATATTATCCCCTCGTAGAGGAACTTATCGCACAGCTGCAGCAGTATGCCGACGAGTGGAAAGACGTGCCCATGCTCGCCAAGACTCACGGTCAGCCGGCATCGCCGACACGCCTTGGCAAGGAGATAATGGTGTACGTATATCGCCTTACAGAGCAGTTGCGCCAGCTCAAGGAGTGCCGCATGACAGCAAAGTTCGGTGGCGCTACGGGCAACTACAACGCCCATCACGTGGCATATCCCCAGTATGACTGGAAAGCCTTCGGCAATCGCTTCGTAAGCGAGAAGCTCGGACTCGAGCGCGAGCAGTATACCACACAGATAAGCAACTACGACTGCCTTGGATCGGTGTTCGATGCAATGCGTCGCATCAATACAATCATCATCGACCTCGACCGCGACTTCTGGATGTACATATCTATGGACTACTTCAAGCAGAAGATCAAGGCAGGCGAGGTAGGCTCGTCGGCAATGCCGCATAAGGTAAATCCTATCGACTTCGAGAACTCAGAGGGCAACCTCGGCATAGCCAATGCAGTGCTGCAGTTCCTCGCCATGAAGTTGCCGGTAAGCCGCTTGCAGCGCGACCTCACCGACTCTACCGTACTGCGCAACGTCGGTGTGCCCTTCGGTCATGGCATGATAGCCATGCAGAGCACTCTCAAGGGCTTGCGCAAGCTCATCCTCCACGATGAGAAGATTGAGGAAGACCTCAACAATACTTGGGCTGTAGTGGCAGAAGCCATACAGACCATCCTGCGTCGCGAGGCCTATCCGCACCCATACGAGGCGCTCAAGGCACTCACACGTACCAACAAGAAGATGTCGGAAGAGACCATACACGAGTTCGTACAGACACTCAACGTGAGCGACGCAGTAAAGGCTGAGCTTATGGCCATCACTCCGCACAACTATACAGGCATCTAATTTCGGCCTATGTATTGCGTGCCGCACAACATGGCGGCACTTGGCAAAACAGGTTTCAAAATATAGACTATTAATAGTAAGTAACAATTTTATTCAAGAACAGAAGTGCATCTATCCTTCCCAATCCCTAAACAAACAACCATAAATGGGAGGGAATGGGTGACACTTGCCGTGAGGCGAAAAAGTAAAGTATTATGGATTCAGAATTGGAAAAGAGTCAGGAACAGAGAACAGCGGATCAAACTACAGGCAATAGCGAGAGCTACGGTCGTCCCGCAGGAAACTATCAGAGAGAGTATCGCAGTGTGACCGGACGCCGTCCACGCATCCACACACAGCGTCCGTACAATGCCGAGCGCACAAGCCAGGCACAGGGCGAGGATGGCGGTTTCCGTCCTGAAGGATTTGGAAGCAACCTCCAGAGCGGTTCTTCATCTAACGGCGGCTATCAGCCACGTCAGGGCGGCTATCAGCAGCGTCAGGGTGGATACCAGCAGCGCCAGGGTGGCTATCAGCAGCGACCACAGCAGGGCTATCGTCCACGCTACAACAATCAGGAAGGCGACGACCAGCAGGGCGGATACCAGCCTCGTCAGGGTGGCTATCAGCCCCGTCAGGGCGGCTATCAGCAGCGCCAGGGTGGCTATCAGCAGCGCCAGGGTGGCTATCAGCAGCGTCCTCAGCAGGGCTATCGTCCACGCTATAACAATCAGGAAGGCGACGACAAGCAGCAGGGCGGCTACCAGCAGCGTGGCTATCAGCCTCGTCAGGGTGGCTATCAGCGTCAGGGCGGCTACCAGCAGCGTGGTGGCTATCAGCAGGGCGGATACCAGCAGCGCGGCGGTTATCAGCAGCGTGGCGGCTATCAGCAGGGCGGCTATCGTCAGCGTTCGGCCGATTATGATCCCAATGCTAAGTATAGCATGAAGAAGCGTATTGAGTATAAGGAGGAGAACATTGATCCCAACGAGCCGATACGTCTCAACAAGTTCCTTGCCAACGCCGGTATTTGCTCGCGCCGTGAGGCTGACGAGTTCATCCAGGCAGGCGTTGTGTCGGTAAACGGAGAAGTAGTTACCGAACTCGGAACAAAGATAAAGCGCACCGACGAAATCAAATTCCACGATCAGCCGGTAAATCTTGAGAAGAAAGTGTACGTGCTGCTCAACAAGCCGAAGGACTGCGTGACAACAAGCGACGATCCCCAGCAGCGCAAGACAGTTATGGATTTGGTTAAGAACGTATGCCCCGAGCGCATCTACCCGGTAGGACGTCTCGACCGCAACACCACCGGTGTGCTCCTGCTCACCAACGACGGCGATCTGGCTTCGAAGCTTACACATCCTAAGTTCCTCAAGAAGAAGGTCTATCATGTATACCTCGACAAGAACGTTACAGCTCACGACCTGCAGCAGATAGCTGACGGCATAGAGCTTGAGGACGGCGAGGTGCATGCAGACGCAATCGAGTATGCAAGCGATACAGACAAGAGCCAGGTTGGCATCGAGATCCACAGCGGCAAGAACCGTATCGTTCGCCGTATCTTCGAGCACCTCGGCTATCGTGTAGTGAAGCTCGACCGCGTACAGTTTGCAGGACTTACAAAGAAGAATCTCCGTCGTGGCGACTGGCGCTTCCTCACTGAGAAGGAAGTGGAGATGCTGCGCATGGGAGCGTTCGAATAATGTTTGATGAGTAATGTTTAATGTTTTTGTTGTACATATCTATATGTGTAATGCTACATATATAGATATGTGGCAATGCAACATTAAGCATTACTCTTTATTGATTAAACATTAAACACTGAATATTAATAAATTAAATAATGGAAACAATAAAGAGAACAAAGATTGTTGACGCTCTCCAGCGCACCGACTTTGGCGCTACCGTCAACGTGAAGGGATGGGTTCGCACCCACCGCAGCTCAAAGGCTGTCGACTTCATAGCACTCAACGACGGTTCCACAATCAAGAACATACAGATTGTTGTTGACCCTGCAAAGTTCGATGCAGAGCAACTCAAGCAGATAACTACTGGTGCTTGCATCAGCGCCGTAGGTACACTCGTAGAGAGTCAGGGCAAGGGCCAGACATCAGAGATACAGTGTGAGAGCATTGAGATATACGGACTCTGTGGCAGCGACTATCCTATGCAGAAGAAGGGTCAGTCGTTTGAGTACATGCGACAGTACGCCCATCTGCGTCTGCGCACCAATACGTTCGGTGCCGTTATGCGTATACGCCACAATATGGCTATGGCCATCCACACATACTTCCACGAGCACGGCTATTTCTACTTCCATACACCGCTCATCACAGCCAGTGACTGCGAAGGTGCAGGCCAGATGTTCCAGGTAACAACCAAGAATCTCTACAATCTGAAGAAGACTGAGGATGGCAAGATTGACTATAGCGACGACTTCTTCGGCAAGCAGACATCGCTGACTGTGTCTGGTCAGCTCGAAGGCGAGCTTGGTGCCACTGCACTTGGAGCCATCTATACCTTCGGCCCGACTTTCCGTGCCGAGAATTCCAACACTCCGCGCCACTTGGCAGAGTTCTGGATGGTTGAGCCTGAGGTGGCTTTCCTCGACCTCGCAGGTCTTATGGATCTTGAGGAAGACTTCATCAAGTACTGCATCCGTTGGGCTTTGGAGCACTGCAAGGACGACCTCGAGTTCCTCAACAAGATGATTGACAAGGGACTTATTGAGCGTCTTCAAAGCGTATTGAACTCCGACTTCGTTCGTTTGCCCTACACTGAGGGCATACGCATTCTGCAGGAGGCTATCAAGAACGGCAAGAAGTTTGAGTTCCCATGCGAGTGGGGCGACGATCTTGCGTCTGAGCACGAGCGCTTCCTTGTTGAAGAGCACTTCAAGAAGCCCGTTATCATGACCAATTATCCTAAGGCTATCAAGGCATTCTACATGAAGATAGATGCCGAGGAGTCTGGTTTTGGTGGCAAGAGCGGCAAGACCGTTCAGGGCACTGACGTACTCTTCCCGCAGATTGGTGAGATTATCGGTGGCTCGGTACGTGAGGAAAGCTACGAGAAACTGATGAACGAGATTGAGGAACGCAACATCCCGATGAAGGATATGACATGGTATCTCGATACACGCAAGTACGGTTCATGCCCTCACGCAGGCTTCGGTCTCGGCTTCGAGCGTCTCATCCTCTTCGTAACAGGTATGCAGAACATCCGCGACGTGATACCTTTCCCACGTACACCGAAGAGCGCTGAGTTCTAAAGATAATCATTTGAATACAATAGAAAGTTTCATTTGAATAAAATGAAAAGTTTCATTTGAATAAAAACAGCATTGCTCTACATTATTATATGTATGGCAATGCTGTTTTTTTTGTGTTCTGATTCAAGAAGAGTTTTTCTTGAAGTCTATTTCTTTATTCCCATGTTCCAAAGAGTGAAGCTCAGGATGTCGGCTTGTTCTTCAAGTCGCTTTGCAAGCGGCTTTCCGCCACCGTGTCCGGCATCCTTTCCGATGCTGATAAGGGTAGGAGCAGAGCCTGCCTGACATTCCTGCAGACGTGCTGCAAACTTGAATGAGTGTGCCGGAACAACGCGGTCGTCGTGGTCGGCGGTGCTTACGAGAGTGGCAGGATACTTCACTCCAGGCTTCAATGTGTGCAGCGGCGAGTATGCACGCAGATATTCAAACATCTCCTTCGAGTCATCTGACGTGCCATAATCGGGTGCCCAGTTCCATCCGATGGTGAATTTATGATAGCGCAGCATATCCATTACGCCCACAGCAGGCAGGCAAACCTGGTAGAGGTCGGGTCGTTGAGTCATGCAAGCGCCTACAAGCAGACCACCGTTGCTGCCACCCTGAATGGCCAGACGGTCGCTCGATGTGTACTTGTTTTTGATGAGATACTCGGCAGCAGCGATAAAGTCGTCAAACACGTTCTGCTTCTGCAGCTTCGTACCAGCCACATGCCAGTCCTCGCCATACTCACCTCCACCGCGCAATACGGCATGTACGTATATGCCGCCACGCTCCATGAACGGTATATAATTTGCCAGGAAGAATGGAGCATAGGTTATGTTGAAACCGCCATAGCCGTAGAGCAGCAGCGGATTGCGTCCGTTGAGCTTCATTCCCTTCTTGTATGTGATGAAGAGCGGAGCACGAGTGCCGTCCTTACTTGTGTAGAACACCATCTCGGTCTTGTAGTCGTCAGAGCGGAAATTGATTTTGGGTGCAGCCCAAACTGTGCTCTTGTCGGTGTTTAAGTCGTACGAGTAGACGGTGTTAGGCATTGTGTATGAAGTGAACGAGTAGAACACTTCCTTCTGTCCGCGCATTCCGCTTGCTGAAGTAGAGCCGAATGTCGGCAGCTTGATTTCGCCTATTCGTTTGCCGTCGGTAGTGTAAGTGTACATCTGGTTGCAGTTGTCCTTCGAGTACTGCAGAATCATGCGGTCGTCAGCAAATGTCACGTCGGTGAGCACGCTTTCGCCCTCCGGCACCACTTCCTTCCAATCGTTGTAGCCCGGACGGTCAACATCAGCCACCATCAGACGATACTTAGGCGCACCGGCATTGGTCAGTATGTACATTTTCTTGCCCACAGTCTCCACGGTAGAGTATCTGAATCGGGTGTCAGAGCACATCTGTATGAACTGCGAGTTGGGTTTGGTCAGGTCGCGAACGTATAGGTTGTTGCCGTTGTCCATACCGCCTTCGTTCAGCGTCATTACCTTTTCATCGTGGTCGATATCGACGTTGTAGAATCGCAGAGGTTGCGTAGGATTCATGAAGAACAGCTGGTCTTCGCTCTGCGGAGTGCCAATCTTGTGATAGTAAATCTTCTGAACCGAGTTCTTGGCAGAAGTCTCGCGTCCCTTCTCCGGAGCGTCGTAGGCGCTGTAGTAGAATCCGTCGCCAAGCCAAGTGGCGCCTGTGAACTTAGCCCAAACTATATGGTCGTCGATGTCGCGACCCGTCTGGCAGTCCTTTACGTATATCTCCTCCCAGTCCGATCCGCTTCGCGAGATGACGTAAGCCATGTATCTGCCGTTGTGCGAGAAGTATATACCCTTCAGAGCCACAGTTCCGTCAGTACTGAGAGTGTTGGGGTCGAGCCATACGCGCTGCTTGCTTGCATCGGCAGTGGGGCTGTCCATCTGGTATAGTACGCTCTGGTTCTGGAGTCCGTTGTTTCGATATACATACCATTTGCCTTGGCGTTTGAACGGAATGCCAATCTTCTCGTAGTTGGCAGTTTCCTTAAGTCGTTTCAGAATGTTCTTGCGCATTGGGATATTGTCGAGATATTTGCGTGTCACGGCATTCTCGGCGTCCACCCATTCGGCAGTCTGTGCGCTCATGTCGTCCTCGAGCCAGCGGTAGGGGTCAGCCACTTTCTCGCCGAAGTACACGTCAACAGTGTTGTCCTTATGCGCCTTCGGATAGGCCGTTTGCGCCACTGCGTCGACCGACGACAGCATAGCTGTAGCTGCAATCGATAAAATCAGTTTTCTGTTCATAGTGTTACGCTTTTGTTTTGTAAGAGGTTATTAGTGAATGTTCTTATCTTGTTCGTATCGTATTGTGCAAAGTTAGCGATTTATTGGGAGATTATTGAATTTTTGTCTACTTTTGCATATACTTTCAATAAATGTATTATCACGCCATGCTCTACGTCGAAGTAATATTGCCCTTGCCTCTTGATGGCACCTTCACATATTCAGTACCCGACACGCTTGCGCCACAGGTGCGCATGGGCGTGCGTGTTGTCGTGCCCCTCGGACGCTCCAAGACGTACACAGCCATGGCTGTTAGCACGCATAACGACAAACCCGAGTTTGACACGCGCGACATTCTTCAGGTGGTTGACGACAGTCCCGTCCTGCCCGAACGCCAACTCCGGTTGTGGCAATGGATTTCCACATATTATATGTGTGCGCTTGGCGACGTGTTCAAGGCGGCTCTTCCAGCCGGACTGAAGGCCGAAGACGGCTATCGTCCGAAGACAGTTCGCTGCGTCACGTTGCCAGCCAATCTGCGCACAGAGCATTCGCTGCACATAGCCATGACCGCATTGACCAGTGCGCTGAAGCAGCAGCAGACCTTCTGCAAGTATCTTGAGCTGTCGCACTGGGACCAGATTGACGGCGAAACGCCTCCCGAGCACATACAGGAGGTGGCTTGCGACGAACTGCAGAATGCCGCCAACGCCTCCGATGCCATATTGCGCCAACTCACGTCGCGCCGCTTTCTTGAGGTGTATCATCGTGAAGTGGGACGCATAGGGGGTGGGGGAGAATACTCGCCCGAGAACATTCAGCCGCTTAGTGAGGCACAGCAGGACGCCATGAACAAGATTGGCGTTCAGTTTATGAGCAAGAATGTGGTGTTGCTGCACGGCGTCACGTCGAGCGGCAAGACCGAAATATACATCCATCTCATTCAGAAAGCCATCGAAGAGGGCCGCCAGGTGCTCTATCTCTTGCCCGAGATAGCCCTCACCGTGCAGATGACACGCCGACTGCAGCGTGTGTTCGGATCGCGACTCGGCATCTATCATTCGCGATATAGCGATGCCGAGCGTGTGGAGATATGGAAAAAACAACTATCAGACGAGCCTTACGACGTAATACTTGGTGCACGTTCGGCTGTGTTTCTGCCCTTCAGCCGTCTCGGACTGGTCATTGTCGACGAGGAACACGAGACATCCTTCAAGCAGCAAGACCCCGCTCCGCGCTATCATGCACGTTCGGCTGCCATCATGCTGGCACGCATGTACGATGGAGCCAAGGTGCTGTTGGGCACAGCCACGCCCTCGATGGAGAGCTACAACAATGCGCTTACGGGCAAGTATGGCTACGTCAGTCTGACAACACGATACAAGGACGTGGCCCTGCCCGACATACATGTGGTGGACATCAAGGACCTTTATCGCCGTAAGATGATGCGCGGACCCTTCTCGCCCGAACTTTTGGACGCCATGCGTGCCGCCTTGAAGCAGCACAAGCAGATCATCCTGTTTCAGAATCGCCGCGGTTTCGCTCCGATGGTTGAGTGTAAGGTGTGTGGATGGGTGCCCAAGTGCAAGAACTGTGACGTTTCGCTCACCTATCACCGCTCGATGAACGTTCTGACATGCCACTATTGTGGCTACACATACGCCGTGCCTCATCAGTGTCCCAGCTGCGAGAGCACCGAACTTCTGGGTCGTGGCTACGGCACAGAGAAGATAGAAGACCGCGTGCGCGAGCTGTTTCCCGATGCACGCATAGCACGCATGGACCTCGACACTACACGTTCGGCAGGTGCCTATCAGCGTATCATAGGCGACTTCTCGTCTGGTCGCACCGACATACTCATCGGAACGCAGATGATTTCGAAAGGACTTGACTTCTCGGGCGTGACGGTTGTGGGCATACTCAATGCCGACACCATGCTCAACTATCCCGACTTCCGTGCCTACGAACACGCCTATATGATGCTGACGCAGGTGAGCGGACGTGCCGGACGACGTGGCGAGCGCGGACTTGTTATACTTCAGACCAAGAGTCCTGACCTGCCCGTGATACAACAGGTAGTGAGCGGCGACTTCAAGACGTTCGCCTCCGACCTGATGGACGAGCGTCGTATGTTCCACTATCCGCCCTTCTACCATCTTGTGTACGTCTATCTGCGCTATCGCAACGAACCCGTGGTAGAGTCGGCAGCTATCGAGATGGCTTCACGATTGCGCCAACAGTTTGGCGAACGGGTGCTCGGCCCCGACAAGCCAGCCGTAGCGCGCGTCAAGACCGAGTCGATACGCAAGATAGTGGTGAAGCTCGAGCAGGGCATCGACCTTGCTCTGGCGCGCCGTTGCATGTCGGCATCGCGCACAGCATTGCTGCAAGACAAGCGCTATGCAGCCATGAGCGTGTTCTTCGACGTTGATCCACTGTAGCATTCGTATAGGTTGTGCAACGGTCGGAATAGGTTAACTATTCCTAACAAAGTGCCTTAATGTGTAGTAAATTCATTATTTTTGCACTCTATATAAGTGAGATGAGTAACAGAACAAGTTATAAGAGTGACACAAAAAAAGGAACTCAACTAAATAAAAATACAAAATGAAAGCAAGAACATTAATCTTAGCAGCTTCGCTCGCAGCCGCAATGTCGGCAGGAGCGCAGACATCTAAGGGCATCAATCCTGCCTATATGAACACGGCAGTGAAACCCGGCAACGACTTTTATGAGTATGCTATCGGCGGTTGGCGCAAGGCTCATCCGCTGGATGCAGAACATGCGCGCAACGGTTCGTTCATCGATCTCGACGAATTGAACCAGAAACGCATCTTCGACCTTATACAGGAGTATTCGTCAAAGCCGCAGACCAAGGGCTCGCTCGGACAGAAAATCGGTTCGCTCTACAATCTCGCTATGGACAGCGTGCGCCGCAACCGTGAGGCTGCCGAGCCTCTTAAGCCAATCCTTAAGACCATCAACAGCATTCAGGACCGTCGCGAATATCAGATAGTAACGGCTCAGCTCGACATGCGTGGAGTGGGTTGTACAATGTTCGGAGTAGGTGTAGGTGCCGACATGAAGGATGCCGCCAACAACCTTGTTAGTGTTGGACAGGGCGGACTCGGCTTGGGCGACCGCGACTACTATCTCTCTGACGACGCACAGATTAAAGCCGTGCGTGTCGCTTATGCCAATTATCTGAAGATGGTGCTCTATCTTGCAGGCAACACTGAGCCCGATGCCCAGCGCAAGGCCGACGCAACTATGCGCATAGAGACTCGCATAGCCAAGGCAAGCAAGGGCAAAGTGGAGCTGCGCGACATTCTGGGCAACTACCACAAGATGACCTATGCCGCAATGGTGAAGGAATTCCCGGGCATCGACTGGGGCAACATATTCCTCATGCAGGGCTTCCCTGCATTCTCGCATGTAGACGTAAGCCAGATAGAACCGATACACGAGGTGGAGAAGATACTTGCCGACGAGCCGCTCGACGACCTCAAGGCTTATGCCGAAGCACACGCCATATCAAGCGTTTCGGGCTATCTCGACGACAATTTCCGCAAGGCCGACTTCGAGTTGAGCCGCGTAATGTCGGGTGTTCAGCAGGACCGTCCGCGCTGGAAGCGTGCCACATCACTCGTAAGCGGTGTGCTTGGCGAGGCAATAGGCAAGCTCTATGTCGAGAAATACTTCCCTGCATCGAGCAAGGAGAAGATGCTCAAGCTCGTAAAGAACCTTCAGACAGCTCTGTCGCAGCGCATCAGCGAGGCAACATGGATGTCGCCGGCTACAAAGGCGCAGGCTCAGGACAAGCTCGCCAACTTCATTGTGAAGATAGGCTATCCTGATACATGGAAGGACTACACCAACCTGAACATCGACGAGTCGCTCTCGCTCCTCGAGAACATGCAGAACGTGTCTGAGTTTATGACACGCGACTACATCTCACGCAAGGTAAACAAGCCGGTAGACAAGACCGAATGGCACATGACTCCGCAGACTGTCAACGCTTATTACAATCCTACCACCAACGAGATCTGCTTCCCGGCAGCCATCCTGCAGCCTCCCTTCTTCGACCCCAACGTCGATGAGGCTGTCAACTATGGTGGCATTGGTGGCGTAATCGGCCATGAGATGTCGCACGGATTTGACGACCAGGGCTCACAGTTTGACAAGTACGGCAATCAGAAGAACTGGTGGACCGAAGCCGACAAGAAGAACTTCGATGCACGTACAAAGGTATTGGTAGACTACTTCTCAAAGGTTGAGGCTCTGCCAGGCAAGTACATCAACGGCAAGCTTACACTTGGCGAGAACATCGGTGACAACGGTGGACTGAACATCGCATTCCGTGCAATGGAGAATGAGTTCAAGGCCAATCCTTCAGCAGCCAAGACCATCGACGGATTCACACCCGAACAGCGTTTCTTCCTGTCATGGGCTACCGTTTGGGCAGGCAATGCACGCCCTGAATTCATCGACCGTCAGATCAACACCGACCCTCACTCACCTGCTGAGGCTCGCGTAAACGCTGCCCTTCCGCAGATTGACGCTTGGTATAAGGCATTCAACGTGAAGAAGAGCGACAAGCTCTTCATCCCGAAGAACAAGCGTGCACAGATTTGGTAATAGCAAGTAGATGGTTATTCCATAACCCAAAACAATAATTCGCCCAGTAATGGCAAAAGCATTAACTATTAATACTTTTGCCATTACTGGGCGTTTTGTTTTTATCTATTAGTACACTTATAGTGCAATCTTGGGCTATGTGTTCCTACAATATGCAGGAGTACGGCATACTACTCCCCTCCCTTCGGGGGAGGGGTTGGGGGGTAGGGCTTATATGCAAATATAATCTATGCAGTAAAAAAGTGTTACAAATAAAAAATCGATTATAGAGATTTCTATAGCCGGTTTTATTGCATTTCCAAGCCTTCATCATCGCTTTTTTCATCATTCTAAGCCTCTTTCTTGTCCAAAAGGACTACAATTGCAATGCAAAACGAATACACTTACAATGCAAAACGAATACATCTGCAATGCAAAAGGGGTACATTCGGATGGCAAAAGTTGTCCTTTTGCAGTAAAAAGGAGCTTTTTTGAGTTTGCGTATTTTGCTGATTTTGCTGCTTATAGGCATAACTCTCTGTGTATAAGCAATATAACTAAAATGACTCAAAACTCGAGAATTTTGAGCCAATGATTTCCTTGTGCGCTCAGCGCGTAGTTTTGAGCGGTTAGAAATGCAAATATTGTTTGGATTGAACGATTGATTTCTGTGGAGACGTAGACCTCTGCTACTATATAAGCCTGTCGCTCCGTGATGATAAATTAATGTTAAGTGCAAAATAATTTTCTTACGATATGCAGGATAGCGCAAAATAAATTATCGATATATTTATTCCAACCTATTGGTTTTTCTGATAATTATCTATAACTTTGCGTAAGAATAATCCTTTAATAACTAACAATTTAAAACGGCAAAATATGGATAGACACATTAAGAATGGAATGATATCCATGGGAGTATGGATACTTTTCCTTGTTGTTTTGTTTGGTTCGTTCATGACCTTTACAGATTCTCCTTTCAGTGATCTCTTGGATGAGGAAACGGGAGGCTTTATTTCTGGAGCTTTCTTCCTTGCATGGGCACTTATATGGTTTGCCATAGGCAAGCACTACAGTCGTGACTATGAACTTAAGAAACAAGCCTTCATAAAGAAGTATGAAGCTATTGACGGGAATATTGTACGTTCGATGTTCAAAAAGGCTTATTTCTCAGATATAGCACGTATGTTGTCTCGGGTGTTTTTCATTGCCGTGCCTTTCTATGTTGCGGCAAACGTTAAAGACACAGTGACCTTAAGGAACTGCATCTATATCGGGATACTTATGATTATTTCCATTGTCTTGTATGGATACTATAAGAAGAATGGCACAAAGGAAATTTTCAATAATTAGTCATTATGAACCATGTAAACAATAGAGTTGTCATACTTTTCTTAATGCTGGTAAACGTAGCATTTTCACATGCCCAAAATGTATTTC
>ULYE01004764.1_pt1 | contig 13099 bp, 13 predicted proteins | sample 1961921 | NCBI WGS metagenome assembly ULYE01 (sample SAMEA4835856, study PRJEB28245) | human gut metagenome | biome: gut microbiome; material: fecal sample | place: Denmark | collected 2008 | reverse complement strand
GACAGGAATAGTTCATCTGAAGCATGTGGTGCTTGTCGGCGCGCCGGTTGTGCTCCGTGTCGCGCGCCAGTCGGTATTCGGTCTCGTTGGCGACGGGGCGCATAAGCTTCGCCCCGTCTTTGTAATATATGATAAACGCACTCATTTTTGAATTTTGAGTTTTGAGTTTTGAGTTTTGAATTATCGGCAAAGCCGATTTTGAATTTTGAATTTTGAGTTTTGAGTTGTTTACTTTGATTTTTGACTTAGGAATTCTCAATTCTAAATTGAACAATTCCTAATGCGCGTAGTGCACAATTCAAAATTCAAAACTCAAAATTCAAAATTGCATCGGCTGCTTCTGCACTTTCAACGACTATTGCCTCCGCAATATTAATGTCCTCGTTTGGTGTCACTCTTAGCGTGAGCTGAATAGCCTTATCCTTGGTGATGCTGATTCTGCCGTGCGCTAACTTTTTTATCAGTAGTGATTGTGACTTTGCCTTTGGAGTGGGTACAAAGTCAAACGTGCCGTCTGTCATTTGCTGTGCCACGCCACGCATACGCCTCATGCGCTGCACAAGATAGGGCGTAGGCTCGTCGGGCGAAAACATGAAGTAGTTGCTCTCGTCGTAATAAGCCTGTCCATTGAGTTGCACGTTGTGGCAGTTGTTAATCTGCACGTTGTTAGTCTGAGCCTTGTTGGGCTTTGTTTTGTTAGACTTTGTGTTGGTCTTATTGTAATTTTTCTTTGTCATAATACGAATTGATTTTGCGAGAAGGAAACATTGGAATGTTGCGCGCTTTACCATGGAATATCCTCCGCAATTCAACTCAAGGTTTTATATTATTTCTGAGTTCGTGTGTCAAAAGGTACAAAACAGGATTTAGTGAATACAAAACACATGGATTTTTCACTTTTCACTTTTCCCTTTTCACTGAATCTTCGCAATGTCCGTCACCAAGATATCTTGATAATGTGCCCCATTATACTCCCTCGTGGTGAACCTCAGCGTCACCGCCACGAGTTGCCCCGGGCTGAACTTGCATTGCGCCAAGTTGCCGAGCATTGCCGCAACGTACTGGTTCTCATACTTACCGCCCATCTCCTGAAGCATGATGTTGCACTTCATAGTCTGGCCGCTCTCCGTCTTCTGACTCTGCACAGCGAAGGCCTCGCCCTGCTGCACCACACGCATAATCTTTGTTTCCATTGTTTTTTAGTCTTTTTTGTTCTTTACACTACTGTTAACACTCACGCTGAAAGAATACTTCCAGACAGAAAAATTGAAATAAATACTCATTGTTTAAAAGTAAAATATAAGTTCCCTTAACTATTGGATTCCCGCCAAGCAGAACCAAGGCTCACCCTTCTTGTCACTCACCGTCCTGATCTGTCCGAACTCAGGATTCTCGAAAATCTTAATCTCATTCATAATAACAATTTATTTTTCAGTTAATGCCACAGCACACACACGACGCTCATATCTCATTGAAAGCGAGTGTTATGTTCTGTTTTACGAGTGCAAAGATACGAGCAATAGTTCAGCCCTCAATGGCTTTTGAAAGGGCTGTCACCGTTTATCCCTTTTTATCCCCTTTTATCCCTTTTTATCCCCTTTTATCCCTCACTTTTTTTTGCCAAACAGCAAAAGAAAATGGAACATGCGTGCAAAAAAAAACGGCTGACCCTTGACAAAACCGTCAAACGCCAGCCGCTTGCTTAAAATCCCAGGCAATGGATTCTTCGCCTGTCATATCAAATGAGTCACTTTTATCTTCTTATACATCTTTCCACCCAAGCCTAACATTGCCATCATTGTATCCTTGATGATAAGCTCTCCCTTCTGCAGCCCAGCAATTTCAGATTTGATTTCCTGAAACTCTCGACCTGAGACTCCGAAGAGGTCTTTTATTATACTATCAGAAATGCTCTGCTGCTTCATGATCAACGGATATTGGGCATTAGCCAAGAAATCAAAGTATTTACTCTTGAAGCTATCCATGTTTTGGGTAGCGAGAATTATGCTTAATCCCTTATTTCTGCCAACAGCGATAAGATTGCGCAACGGCTGATTGTCGAAGTCCAGCATATAATGAGCTTCGTCAATGATAGTGAAATGACGGATCTGAACATAGTCGTCATTCACTGCCTGTTTAGGTAGCTGCTCATAGATGTTATTCAGTTTCGATATAACGAAATACACAATAGCCTTAGCTATAGGACCGTCTTTCGGGAAAGCATCCATCTTTATGATGAAACATTCTTCTGTAAGATTTACGCTATCAGTATCAGCAAAAAGGTGGTTGCGAACCAACTGCTTCAGAACAGATGTTACGCTATCATCATTGTCTGGGTTGGTCATCTTACTCTGATAATGTTGCAATATCAGCCCAAAAGTAACAGGCTTACCGTTTGTTTTCTTGTATGCGTTGACAATAGCCTCACTTAGCCTGTTGCTCATCTTTGCGCTAATACTTGTCCTTTCGATAGCACAGAGAGCATTAGCCATTTCTGTAGAGTACAGATTTACCTCGTTTATACTCCTGCCGCTGAAGTCCTTGAACGGCGAGAATGGCAACGGCTGTTGCACGGGGTCGAGTATGCATGAACGGTCAACGTCAAACAGAGCCAGCCAACTGTTATTGGCAGGATCAGAGAACTCGCCTTTGTAGTCAAACAAAAGGAAATTCACTGGATATGGCGTGTCAGTAGACAGCGACCGCATCTGTTGTATAAGAACAGAAAGGAGATTGGTCTTACCCGAACCAGTAGTACCTGCCACAAGCACTTGCGCATTGGCTACCGAGCGACCGTTAATGTTAAGAGTCGCTTCCATGTCGTCGCAATATTCACCGATAAGAAGTTCAAGTGGCGGTATGCTGTTAGAAGAGCGGCGGCGTCCATTCTGAACAAAGAGAAACGAGTTCAAATTGTCCTCGTCCATAAGGTATTTCATGCCTCGATACATCTCTTTTGCCACGATTCTGCTGACAAAAGAAGAGTCTTGCCAATCTACATCACAGTCTTTATATCTCAGTTTCAGCAAGGCTGAAAACAATGATTTGTTGTTGTCCTTAGTGAAAAAGCTGGGCATAATACGCATACTATTTTTAGACAACTGTATGTTTTTAAGCTCATCTATCTCTCGCTTTTCCGACAAACCAAGACTTGCAATAAGACAGATACGCATAATCTTGTTCATTGTAAAAACAAGCTGTTTGCCACCGTTCACTTGTCGGGAAAGGTTGAAACGGCGTTCCATCAATTCTTTTAATGGCAATATATCCTCAGTTATACCTTCTGCTTGGCGTATATTTTCTAAAGCTACTTCCATAGTTCTTTTTTTTCTTAATCGTTAAGTGGTGTGCCAAAATATCCTTCCTCCACATGAGTACTCTGCAATTCAACATCACGTATGAGAGTGTATGTGCGCGATACAAAAGGCTCAAGCTTCGGATAATCCTTGTCTTTTCTTATCTCCGAGGTGGTGCAGAGGAGGATGGTCTGGTCGGCCAGTCCCGGGAAATACTCTTCCATCAGCACGTCGCGACTTTCCTCGTCGAGCACGCCCATCACCGTGTCTATCATTACAGGAGGATTGTAGTCGCCCAAATTGCGCAGAACCTTCAGCAGCACCTGTATGAAAATCTGCTTTGACGCAGCGTTAAGCTGATTAAGCGAAATCTCGTTTCCTGCTTTGTGGAACAAACGTATGGTGAAGTTCTCCATCGAGTCGCTCAGTTCCACCTTAGCAATGCAGCCCTTGTATGAAATGAGCAGCTTGTTAAGCTGTTCTTTCATATCCTCTTCAATCTTCATCTTCTTGCGCTTAAGCAGAGAGTCTGCCACATCCTCAAAGAGCGGTTTCAGCTTGACGAGAGTATCGAATTTTACATCCGGCTCCTGTTGTATCTGCACATCATACTGATGTATGCGACGTTCCAGTTTCTCTACAGCAAGCTTCCTGTCATCTTGTTCCTTCTTTAAGGTCTCAAGCTGACGGCTATTGTCCTCATAAGCCTTGATAATCTCGCCATTGCCGCTCACGAGGCTGCGACGCAGAATGTCGATCTGCTTCTGCTGATTGTCATAGTTTTCGATTCGCTTCTCCAAATCATAGTGCAGATCATTCAGCTGCAAGAACTCATTTACAGAGTTAGCGTTTAAGAGATTTTTAAGGGCTTCAAACTCTGTATCATCAAGAAAAGCATATTCGTCTTTTCTATTAAGGCTTTCCTGCTGGTTGGCAAGGAAAGACACCACCGTTTCATTATCAACATTAGGAACGCATAAAGCCTTTGCCTTAAGGAACGATATGATTTTAGCTGTAACATCGCGCATCTGCTCTAACGACAGAATGCCTTGTCGTTCACGTTTCAAAGCGTCTTTCTGACGTATAATATCATTTATCTCATTGCTTATGCCCAGCGCCAGCTTCGGGAAGAACACATTTATCTCCAGTGTGTCAACCACCTGCTTAAGCTGTTCGTTGTATCGCTGTGCCAAGTCGTGCGTCCGCTTGATGTCAGCCTCCAGCGCCTCTATCTTTCTGTTTATTTCAGCCGAACTCTTAGCACCCTCCTTTGCAGCATCATACTCCTCTTGTATTGAAGTCAGGTATTTGTATATCTTATCCTGCTCTTCTATATTTCGGTTCTGTTCCTCAATCATCAGGTTGCGCTGCTCGCAAAGGCCATTATATTCCTCAGCCTCCTTTTGCGCTTCAAGTCGTCTTGCCGCCCATTCCTGCTGCAAGTGCTCAGCAGCATTTTTCAGGAGAATGTATTTGTTGAAGCCCATCACGTTCTGTATATTATCCTTGATGATCTGGGCGAACACGTTTTCCTTCAGCAACTCGCTCGACTGCATGGCATCAAACAGGAAATACTGCGACAGCTCCTGCGGAAGGTTTGCCTTGATAATCTTGTTGACCTGCTGTTCGGCCATGGCACGCTGCTGCAAGGGCATGGCTGTGCCATATACGAATGTGTTGCCATTCATATTCAGCGTCACGCTTTCCACGGGCTTGTCGCTGGGGTTGAGAGCATATGTGCGTCGAAGCATATATTTTTGTGTTTGCCCCAATACAACACCGTCGAAAGCCAGTTCAAGCATTATCTGCGGAGCGACTTTGCCAACGGCTCCATTGTTCAGAAGCTCCATGAAGTGGGCTTTGTCCTTAATCTTCAGTCCATAGAGTGCGCCACAAATCGCTTCAAACAGCGTGGTCTTGCCGCCGCCGTTCATGCCTCCTATGAGGATGATAGGCTGGTCAGGACGCACGGTGAGGTCAAGGTCGAGTGACAGATAAGTCTTATAGTTGCTTATCTTGATACGTCGTATAATCATCTTCTACAGTCCTCCATTTTTTTACTTTATCAGAGCGATTGCATCGGCAATAATAGCTTGAGTGTCGGCATCGCTCATTTCTATCTTGTCCACTCGCGCAGCATGAAACCTGCGCAATATTTCTTCCTTCAACCAGTCAAAGTCTACCTGGTGCTTTTCGCACAAAGTGCTGATAAGCATCAAGTCGTCCTGCCGGATACCATAGTTGATAAACTTTCCATCAAGTCCTTTTCCCATAGTGTGCTTTTATTCTTTATAGTCGGAAGGATAGAAGCAGTCCCAGTTTATGATGTCGGTAGTGTTTTCTATCTTCATGGGTGAGTATTTCCAGTTGCTGCCGTCGGCTATTATCACGCCGCCTTTGAGGTGCTTGTCTTGGTTTTCCTCGCTTGCCATATAGTCGACAAGGGCATTGTGCTTGGCAGGCGCGTCGCCATCGCTGCCCACGCTCTTTGTGTCGAAGAGGAATATCTGTCCGTTCTTCATGCGGATAACGAAGTCAACATAGAACAAAGCCTTCGCTCCTGTTCCATCCACATAGCTCACGGCATAATGCTGCTTGCCGCTGTCGCCGTTCTTATACCACCAATCAATATACTCTGTGTTGGCTTCGAGGAAAGCCTCAAACATACGTTCAGGTGAAGAAGCCGTGCGCAGCTGCACGAAGGGCATAAGCGCATGGTTGCTCACATCCTCTGCAACAACGTTGTTATCCTCTTTGTAGAGACGGTCAGCCGGAACCTCCCATTCGTACTTCACAAACGACTTCTCCGACTTCTCTTTCTGTCGTTGTGTAAGAATTGTGAGATAACGATTAAGCGCACGTGAAATGATGTCCTCAAAGCGAGGGCGGTTTTTGTGATAGAGTATCACCTTCACCGCATCCGTCTCAAACAAGCCGAAGAGCTGTTCCATCGCCTCCTTCAGCGCTGTGCCGAGTGTAGGAATACTTACCTTCTCAAATTGCGAGCCAATAAGTCGGGCACAGAACACATTGAAGGTAGCGTTAAGCTCCTGCATGGTGCGTATATACTTAGCCTTGTTTGCAGCGAGAGTCTGTCCTACTTCTCCCGTAATGTTCAAGTCCTCGATAATCTCCACACCGATACTCTGCACCTTAAACTCTATCTTGTCCATCACCGCACGGCGATTTTTTGATATTTGGCTCTCGTGTTCAGATCCGTCCTCCTCAGGAAGAGGCTCGTCGCCAAACAACTCCTCCTCGGTGAAGAGCGAAAGCTGCCTGTTTTTAATCTGCAACAGCTCCTCAAACACCTTAATGAGCAGAGGCAGGAAGTCGCTGCCAAGACGCTTACGGCCTATGGCAGGGCGTTCACAATATTCCGACTGCAACGAAACGTTGCACAGATTCTCTCTTCTTATAGCATGGATTGTAGAGAGATAATCCATGTCGTCAGGTTCTATCTTTACAAGATTCTGGCTGATGTTGGTATATACATAGCCCTTATTCAAACGGTCGTCCTGATAGAATTTCTGTTCGGGCATACGCAGAATGCGTCCTACGGTCTGAGCGCCGAAAGTGAAGCTTTCTATTTTGCGGAAGATAAGCAATACGGCTGCACGCGGACAGTCCCAACCGAGTGCTATCGCTTGTTTGAAAAGCAAAGCTTCGGTCATGTTGTCGTTACGCTCCAAGCCGTCCACATTCACCTTTTCACCGCTTAACCATACCGCAAGGCGGTTGTTGGTAGTGTTGATGCCATGAATAGTGTCGAGATACTGGGTCACCTCGTCCTTGATGCTTGTGTCCTCTGTGCTCATAGATTCAGAGCCGTCGTTGGGCAGCTGGATAAGCAGCAACGGATTTATGTTGACTCCCAGTCGCTTGTAGGCATCCGCAAGTTCTTTGCGCTTCTTAAGAGCCAAACTTACAAGATGCTGCGTGAGCGACATTTCGGGAGATGTGAAGTCGAGTGCGGGATTGATCACCACGCCTTCCTTTATCATCTGTTCTTCGATAACATGCTGGCGATGCACCTTGACCTTCTCCTCAGGGTGAGCCGTGATAGGTGTGGCAGAGATGCGTATCTCCAGTTTCGGCATGATATTCTGCAACACTTTTTCCGACTTCTTAGCATTCCTTCCTGCAAACATGTGTTCCTCGTCGATGATGACGATGAGCGGTATTTCATGTTCTATCTGGGTGCGGCGCGTAAGATCGTAGAGCGATGCACTCTGTTCCGTGTCGCGAATCATAAGCGCATTGTCCTTGTTGATGCTCTCCCAGTTGACAAACAGGATTTCGCCTGGATGTATGTATCCGTTGGCAGAATGGTCCATATCGTCGTAGACAACGGGATGAAGTTCGCGTGTTTCGGTGAAGAAGGTCTTCATCTTGAAGTAGCTCTGTTCGTGCAGCTTGTTGGGGGCTATCCACATGAACGCCACTTCAGAGCATGGAGAGTCGGCACGCTCAGTCAGTTCGGTGCATAGGCGCATAAGCATCTCAGATGCCATGATGGTCTTACCGGCGCCAGTAGGTGCTTCAAAAACAATGGTGTGTCGCTGTCCTGCAAGCGACAGCAACTCGATAGACTTATCAACTAATTCTTGAACAGCCTTTTGCTGATATTTCAGTACTTTCATGCTTCGCCTCCTTCCTCATTCATGTTGTCGTTTTCTTCTCCAAAATCAAGTGTCTGTTGCACGCTTGCTTCCGTTTCAGCCTGTGTTTTCATTTCCTGCAACGCTTCGTCAAGGAATTTTGGCTTGCGCTTGGGCAGAACTCGCTTGTATGCTTCATATATTGCAGATGGCAGGGCGCATAGCTTTACACGCTCGGCAATGTCTTCAAAATCGTCTGTGTAGGGGTCGGCTCCTGGCGAGAACACGTAGACCATGGTCTTGATGCCGTCGTCCTCGGTTTGCGCCATGAGCTGCACCAACAGCTGTATGGCACGCTCCTCGTAAATCACAAGCATATGGTTTCCTTGTCCGTTATCAAAATAGCGGGCAATATTAGGATTGATTTTCTTTCCGCAGAATTCTGCTTCTGTATAAACATCGTTCTTGATGCAAAGCATATCTGTAGCGAGACGCACAAGCTGGCGCATGTTCTTTACGCTCTTGTCACGAGAGAGGAAGTTGGTGCGGTAGTAGCGAAGGTTGTTGTCGTGCAAGCCTTCCACTTCCTCACCCTTGGGTGTGGTGTAGCCTTGGATTACTCGCTTGTTGCGCTCGTAGGTCACTTCCTCACAGATGTTGTTCTCATTGTTGGTAACAAGGATACACTTGCGGTGTCCACCATCCTCAGCGTTGAGCTGCATGGTGGCGTGAAGGGTGGTGCCAGAGCCAGCGAAGAAGTCAAGGATGAGGGAGTCTTTATTCGTACTTAAATCAAATACTCTTCTTAATAAACGAGTTGGCTTTGGTGTATCAAAAGGTGCGTCCCCAAATATTCTTATCAATTCTTTTTTAGCTTCATCTGTATGACCAGTTTCTTCATAAGGCCAATAATTAGTTGCAATACGACCTCCTACACTATCCAAATATACTTTTCGACGAATACCCCCTTTTCCTTTATTTGTAAAATAGAATCTTGGCCAAGGTCCTTTGTCAAACACTGCTTTTGCTCGCTTTCTGGATGTTTCCAAATCATTGACCAAAACTATAGCTTTTACATTTGGTTTTATTTTTGAAACGGCAATTCCACAAACTTTTGCACGTTCCTCATCGTCATGTAAATCTTCAAGTTTGTATTCACACCAACCATTCATATATTCAAGCATTTGATCTTGAGCATATCGCCAATGAGCACGAGAAGAAGGATAAACCAATGCACCCGTAAATGGATGCTGAATTGCATAAACCATACCTTGATGAGTTGACGCATCAGAAGCAACGGGCGATCCACTCATCCATGCACATCTATCATTGTCTGGATTAGAATAAGAAGAATTCATTTCCTCTGTACGAGGTAATTTATTGGGCTGCCATTGATTACATTTACTAAAAACAAGTAAATGCTCAACCTCTGATGGCATACCCTTTGAGTCATTACGAATAGAATAAGTTCTTTGCCAAGAAACATCTCCAACAAAGTTATCTTCGCCCAAAATCTCATCGCACAACAACTTCAGTTGTGCCTGTTCATTATCATCAATAGAGATGAAAATTACCCCCCCCGAAGCAAGTAAAGACTTCGCAATCTGAAGTCTTTTGTTCATAAAAGAAAGCCACTTTGAGTGACGGTATCCGTCCTCACGGTCTACAAAAGAATCGTTGTATACAAAATCCTTATTGCCTGTATTGTAAGGCGGATCGATATATATCACGTCAATCTTGCCCTCGTGAGTATAAGCGAGAGCGGTGAGCGCTTCGAGGTTGTCACCCTCGATAAGGATATGGTTGGGCGCATCGGGAGCATCGCTCACGATGGCACGCTCGGTCACTTCGGTAAGGACGGGCAGTTCGTCCACAAGACGTGTTTCTATTTCTTCCGGCTTGTCCTCCCACACCAAGCCGTACTTCTTCTGAGAACGAAGAAGCTCAACAAGCGAAGCCTTCTCTTCGTTTGTCAAGCCTTCGAGCTGCGTTATCTTTTTCGCAAGTTCATATTTGTTCATATCGTGCGTTATAGTTGGTTTAAAAAACGATTTGCAAAGTTAATTGATTCAAGTGGAATGAAGAACGAAAATCCCCAAAAATCCCCTCTTAGCTCATGAGATTTTTGTTTTCTCGCTTTCGCTTTTCATCCCTTTTTATAATATTTGCTAAACGCCTTATAGTCAAATCCGCCCTTGTCTACGGGCATCCCCAACCGCACAAGCTCGTCATAAGCCTTCGTCCCGATGATAGGTAGCAGCACTTTGCCCTTGGCGGCAAGGCGGTCCAAGTGGGCGCAGATGTCTTGAATGTGGGTGCGGCTCACCAGCCGCCTTATCTCCTTCTCTATCCTGTAGCCCTCGTCGTCGTCGATGGCAGGATGGATAAGCAAGCTGAGCTTGTAGTGGGGGGGCATTTGGCTATTGTCGGCGTGTGGCGGCGTGGCGGCGTGGGCAGCGTGTCTGTCCTTTGCCGCCGGCGCCACCTTCACCTCGCCCGAGTTTGCCACCTGCATGTTCATGTCCTTGTCGAAGTGGGCCTCTATCTTGTCGACGTGGGCTATTTGCTCTCCCACGGGGGCGTAGAAGTTCATGGTTTGCGTCACCTGGGTTTTAGCCTCCGAGGCGGCCCTTATGAGTTGTTCTATTTCTTCGGATGTCATAATAGGTTGGGTTTTTATGTGATTTTTCGACTGTTTCTTTTGTTTATGCGTTTCTTCCGACTGTTACTGTTTTTCAGAATCTGTTCACGACGTCGGCCTTTGCCACCACCTGCCCCACAGGGCTGTTGAAGTTGAGGCATGGCTGCCCGTCGGCGGAGAGCTCCAGGTTCATCGTGGCGGTCATGTTGCGGTGGATGTTGTAGAGCCTGTCCACCTCGTCCTGATACTTGTGGCCGTGGCAGTCGTTGAACCGGCTGAGCACGAGCAGCATGTTCTTTGTGGCGTCGGGGTCGATGGTCTTGGCAATGTCTATGAGGTTGGCCACAGTTTTCCTCACAGCCTCGTCGCCCTCCAGCGCGGCGCTCTCCAGCTCGTAGGCCATGAGGTTGGCGCGTTTGCCCGCGTTCAGCCTCTCCTCCTCCTTCTTGCCGGCAGCGCGCATCATGGGATAGAAGAGCGGATGGCCGCTGCAGCGCATTATCAGCGCCCTGGCAATCTCCTGGTATATAGGCTCCGCGCTGTGGCTCTTGGCGAGCACTGTGACGATAGCCGCCGCCACCACGCTTATAATCATGGCTTCGTCGTCGCCGTTGGCGCCGGCGATGCTGCTGGCCTCGTCGGCGAGATTGTCCACCTCGTCGTCCACCGCCTCGTCCACCTCGTCCATGGTGAGCAAGGTGGCAGCCAGACGCTTTGCCGAGAGAAACACCTCGGGCGGCGTGAGTGCCGTCGCGCCCTCGCTGTGCAGCTGCTTAAGGCAGCGGTTGAACGTGATGAACACAATGTCGCCGCTGCCCAGCATCAGTCTTTGCCGCCACATGTTGGCCTCGTCCTTGTTCAAGCGCACTATCATGCCACGTCCTCCTCTTCAGCGTCCTCCGATTCGTGCTTCATGCCGTTCATCATCTCCACCACCATGCCTTCGGCCTTGGCCATTTCCTCGGCGCTCGCCTCCTCACCGCCGGGCTTCCTGCCATTGAAGAGCATTGCGAGCAGGCGGTCGTCGAAGGAGTGGTGCACAATCTTGTCGGTGTTGTCGTCGTCCGACTCCACGAAGCAGCGGAATTTAGTGCCGCCCTTCACTATGATCTCCACCGGCTCGTTGGCTGCGCGCGCCAGTGTGATCAGGTTCTTCATGTAGGTGGAGGTCTTGTCTACATACAGGGCCGTTTTTTTGTTGGCAGGCATCACCATAAGCCTGTCTTTGTATTGCGCCCTTTTGCCCTCAGCCGCAAAGCCAAGCATCATCGGGATGAATGTGTCGTCGAAGTAGGACTTGCCCTGTGTCTTCAGCTCCGCGACCTTCTGCATTATCTCCTCGTCGCTCATTTCGAACGTTGTGGGGAAGCTGAGCGCCATCGCCCTCTCCTGCTGCTCCTCCCATGCCTTGAAGAGGTCCTCGGGGTAGTATTCGGGCAGTATCTGCAGCGAGTAGCAATGCTCGCGATAGAGCGTGCTGCTGATTTTGGCTGCCATCATGTCGGCCACACGCTTGGGTGCGCTGAACGCCCTTTGGCGGTTTTGTATGGCCACGGCGCGCATTCCCTCGCGGTTGTCGATGATGACGAAGAGCGACGGCTCGTCTCTCACCACTCTTTCCTCGAACTTGTTTTCCAGCGGAACGTCGATGGAGTTGGCAATCTGCATCACAATGATGTTGGGGTTTGCCTTGAGGTGATACACCCTGTGGTCGAACACACGCCGATAGGGGATTCTTTGGGCTTTTTGTTCCTCTGTGGGGTCGCCTTGACCAAAGACAATGCTCTTGTCGTCGACGAAGAGCGAGCCAAGGTGCTTCTGGCGGTCGCCCCAATCATGCGGGCCAAAGTCGTGTTTGTATCTAAAGTAATATGTTGCAAATCGTGCCATAATGTCTGGGTTTAAGATTGTTAACACGCAAAGTTACTTTTTTTTTGCCAACTGGCATAATAAATCGGGATGAAAATGCAAGGATATTTCGTTTTTTGGCTGGCAGGCGCAGGCTAAGAATGTCATTAAGGTCAACTATGTCACGAATGTCATTATGGTTGAAGAAGAGGAAAAAAAGTGCTATGGTATAATATAAATAAAATATTATTTTATTTATATTATACCATAGGGTGGTGACAGCCACTTTTTTCCTACTAATGACATTCGTGACATAGTTGACCTTCATGACATTCTGAGTGTGGAATGTGGAGTGTTGAATGCGCAACATTCATATATGCTACTTCGCCACAAATGCCCTGCTACTCCTCCACAACTATTGCAAGAGCGGCCAACATTTCGTAACTTTGCAATCGTAAAACAAAAACAAAAAAAAACTCTCTCGACAGGGAGAATTTTTTCCCTCGGGAGGAAAAAAATTTTTGAGTTTTGAATGTTGAATTTTGAATTATCGGCAAAGCCGATTTTGAATTATTCAATTTTGAATTGTGAGTTGGAGATGAACACGGAATCTAAGTGGAAAATCAAAACTCAACGACTCAAAGTCAAAACTCAAAAAAAACTTGAACACAAAACTTGAACACAAAAACTTGAACACAAAAACTTGAACACAA
>ULYE01010674.1_pt1 | contig 13103 bp, 9 predicted proteins | sample 1961921 | NCBI WGS metagenome assembly ULYE01 (sample SAMEA4835856, study PRJEB28245) | human gut metagenome | biome: gut microbiome; material: fecal sample | place: Denmark | collected 2008 | reverse complement strand
ATTATTAATATTTCTTATTTATTTCTCGCTCTATTTTAGTTGTTTTGTATGCCTAGTTTGTGTTGTCTTGAATAAACACGCTTAGGTTATCCAAATTCCTTTGGCAAAGATAATAAATATTGAGAAACTATCGTCCTAATTAAGAAGTTTTAACGAGATATTGGCTCATTTTTTACCAATATCTCGCTTTTTTCTTACAAATTGACCTTTTTAAATGGACTCTTTTCTCCTATTTTTATTTCAATTTGCTCAGAGCTTCCTTGATGCGGCGGATTGCCTCTACGATGTTTTCATCGCTTGTAGCATAGCTCATGCGGAAGCAGTCTGGATCACCGAAGGCATCTCCACCTACTGTGGCTACGTGAGCCTCCTCCAGGAGGTACATTGCGAAATCTGTAGAGTTGTTGATGGTCTTCTCACCATTGCTCTTGCCGAAGTAGCTGTTGCACTTAGGGAAGAGATAAAAGGCACCCTGTGGCATATTGACCTCAAGTCCTGGAACCTCCTTGGCGAGCTTCACGATGAGGTTGCGGCGACGCTCGAAAGCTACGCGCATCTCCTCTACAGCACCCTGATCGAGTGTGTAGGCTGCCTCAGCAGCCTTCTGGCTTACTGAGCAGGTACCGCTGGTATATTGACCCTGCAACTTGTTGCATCCCTTGATGATCCACTCTGGACCAGCGAGGAAACCGATTCTCCATCCTGTCATGGCGTATGCCTTGGATACACCATTGGCGATGATCACCTGCTCCTTCATGCCTGGCTCCTGTGCAATGCTGTGATGCTTGCCGATATAGTTGATGTGCTCGTAGATCTCGTCTGCCAACACAAATACCTCTGGGTGCTTCTTCAGAACTTCTGCCAATGCAGCCAGTTCCTCCTTGGAATATACACTTCCGGTAGGGTTGCTTGGTGAGCAGAGAATGAGCATCTTGGTCTTTTCGGTGATTGCGTTCTCAAGCTGCTCGGCTGTCATCTTGAAGTCCTGGTCGAAACCTGCGTTTACGATGACTGGAGTACCGCCTGCCAATTTCACCATCTGTGGGTAGCTTACCCAATATGGTGCTGGGATGATTACCTCGTCGCCAGGGTTTACGAGAGCCAGTACGGCGTTGCATACGCACTGCTTGCCACCGGTGCCCACGATTACCTCGTTGACTGTGTAGTCAAGTCCGTTTTCTTTTTTCAATTTGGCAACAATAGCTTTTCGCAAGTCAGGATAACCAGGAACTGGTGAGTAACGTGAGAAGTTCTCATCAATAGCCTTCTTCGCAGCCTCCTTGATATTGTCAGGCGTGTTGAAGTCTGGTTCACCTACACTCATGTTAATTACATCGATACCCTGAGCTTTCATTTCACTACTCTTCTGTGACATCGCCAGCGTTGCTGATGGTGCCAATCTGTTAAGACGATCAGATAATTGTGCCATAATTCTATTTTATTGTTAATTAATCGTGTGCAAAATTAAGCATTTTATTTCTTTTTCGGAAGAAAATCATTCGATATTTCGCGATTTGATGCAAAATAATAACATAATTTACATTATCAGAGGTGTAAAGTGTGCCCCATGCGGTCTCTTTTGGTCTTGAGATAGCGCTCGTTGTACTCATTTGGTACTACTTCGATAGGCACATTCTCTGTGATTTCGAGTCCATAAGCCTCCAGGCCAACACGCTTTACAGGGTTGTTGGTGAGCAGGCGCATCTTGTGCACGCCGAGGTGGCGGAGCATCTGTGCGCCGCATCCGTAGTCACGCTCATCTGGCTTGAAACCGAGGTGTACGTTGGCATCTACGGTATCGTATCCTTCTTCCTGCAGCTTGTAGGCTGCAATCTTGTTCATCAATCCGATGCCTCGGCCTTCCTGCTGCATGTAGATGACTACACCCTTTCCGGCTTTCTCGATCATCTGCATCGCCTTGTGCAGCTGCTGTCCGCAGTCGCATCGCTTGCTTCCGAGAATGTCGCCTGTGGCGCAAGATGAGTGTACACGGACCATGATAGGCTCATCTTCCTTCCATTCGCCCTTGATGAGTGCCATGTGTTCAAGTCCGTTGCTTGCCTGGCGGAAAGGAATCAGGCGGAAGTGTCCGTATTCTGTAGGCATATCTACCTCTTCGCCCACCTCGATGAGCGATTCCTTCTTGAGTCTGTACTCGATCATATCCTTGATAGAGATGATCTTGAGGTTCCATTCCTTTGCCATCTCCATCAACTGTGGAAGGCGTGCCATGGTTCCATCTTCGTTCATGATCTCCATGAGGGCGCCTGCAGGATAGAGACCTGCCATTCTGCAGAGGTCAATGGCTGCCTCGGTATGTCCGCTTCTTCTCAAAACGCCGTTGTCCTGGGCATAGAGAGGATTGATGTGACCAGGGCGACCGAATGTCTGTGGGGTAGATGCCGGATCAGCAAGAGCCTTGATGGTCTCTGCGCGGTCGTGGGCTGATACTCCTGTTGAGCAGCCCTCCAGCTTATCCACGGTAACGGTGAATGGGGTGCCGAGCATGGATGTGTTGTCTGATACCTGGTGAGGCAAGTCGAGTTCCTCGCATCGGCTCAGGGTGATAGGGGCACAGAGCACACCTCTTGCATTCTTGAGCATGAAGTTTACCTTCTCCGCGTCGATTTTTTCAGCGGCGATGATGAGGTCGCCCTCGTTTTCGCGATCTTCGTCATCTACAACGATGACAAACTTACCTTTCTGGAAGTCCTTTACTGCATCTTCGATGCTATTGAGTTTGATATCTGCCATTTGTTTGATACTTTTTATAGTTACATTTCTTTTATCTGACTGATGATGTTTGCATTACTCTGCTTGATGGTGTTCAGGTCTCGGTAGAGTCGGATTCTGAATCGCCACATTCTCAGGTAGAGTACGATGCCCACAGGTACGATGATGGCTGCAAGGATGTTGAGCCACTGGCGTTCGAATGGGCGGGTATGAGCCTTCGTCGCAAGAATAGGGTAGAGGTTGAGATTGTGAAGGATGACCTTGTTCCTGGTATTGGTCAGATCCTCTATCACGTTTTCAAGCTCATCGCTAATGCGTTCAATCTCGTTGTCGGGCTGGTATTTGAAGAACACATTGATGAAGTTTGGAAGCTTCTTCAGCTCGTGTACCTTATTATATATATAGATATCGCTGTTGAGCTTTTCCAGTCGCTGTGCATCTTCTGTATATTTCGGCTCTTCGATGATAACCTCCTTGCCGAAGACGTGGCGTTTGATACGGAGGCCGAGCAGTTTCATGAAGAACATCTTATACATCTCCATATTGAACACCGTAGAGTCGTTGGTTGCCTTGTAGGTGACGAATATGGCGATTGGTGCCAGTACGGCTGGAGCCAGTCCTTGACCGAACCAGATGGTCCAGGTTCCCAGTCTCGACATTCGGTAGCCCGTATTGTCGAGGATGTAGAAGATGATGAACACGAATACGGAGATGATGACCGGGAATCCCAATCCACCCTTTCGGATGATGGCACCCAGTGGGGCTCCGATGAAGAAGAAGATCAGGCAGGAGAGTGCCAGCGTGAACTTCTTGATAGCTTCTATCTTGTGTTGCCTGATGATATAGTCGGCATCGCTCGTAACCATTGCCTTGAAGTCGAGGTCGGTGAGCTCCTGCTGTGCTGTCATTTGTGCATCATTGAGTGCCCGAAGTTTCTTGTCGTTCGAGAGCTTATTATATAAGGTGTCAAAATTCTCCGTTTGTCCCTTCTTGATTTCCTTCAGCGAATCTACCTTGTTTACCTGTGTCGTGCGGTAGAATCGGGCATTTGCCTCCGAAAGATAGTTCTTTCCTATGGAATCATACAGTCCGTTGATGGAGTCGATGGAGTGGAAGATCTCCGACAGACTTTTTCCCTTGGCATTGTTGGCAAGCGACGAGGCATCGGTAAGGTTGAAGTCGGCATCAAAGTCGAGCACGATCTTCTTGGAAACGAAGGTCTCTCTTCTGTATGGTACGGCAGCACTGTTGCCGAATTCGCTGCTCTTCATATTCTCAAACCATTCTCCGCTGTAGAGACTCAACACGAGGTGCTTCTTCTCGGCAGTACTTTGCAGCATTCCCGAGTCGGCAAGGATGATGGCGGCATCTTCGTAGCTGTCTGTCATGCGATAGATCATGATGCCGTAGAGCTTTCCTGTATTCATATCCTTCTTCTGCACATAGAGGTTGCAGTTCGGGATTCCATCGTAGAAGATGCCTTCCGGGATTTCCAGTTCTGGACTCTTCTGCTTCATGGATATGAGGAGTTGTGCCAGCTTCTGGTTGGAGTGAGGACCTACATTATTCTGGAAGTAGAAGGATCCGAACATGATGATGACGGTGATGACGATGAGCGAGCGGAAAGCCTGCATCAGAGAGATGCCGGCAGCCTTGATGGCAGTGAGCTCCGAACTTTCGCCGAGATTACCGAAAGTCATCAGTGAGGAGAGGAGGATGGCAAGCGGCAAAGCCTGAGGTACGAGCATCAGACCCATGTACCAGAAGAACTGCGCCATCACGTCCATCGAGATTCCCTTTCCGATGAGATCGTCGATATATCGCCACAGGAACTGCATCATCAGCACAAACTGGCAGATGAAGAAAGTTCCCATGAAGAGAAGTCCAAATTGCTTGGCTATAAATATGTCTAATTTCTTAATTCTAAGCATTTCTTTTTTTCTAGTAAGCTGTTTTCTCATCATTTCGAGGTGAACAGCTATCGTTTCAGCCTGCAAAGTTACACAAAAAAATTAGAAATCCTTTCTTTTTCGCTTTTTTTATATATATAATAGGTGTAAATAGGTTGAGATTTGAGCAAAAAAAAGAAAAAACAAACTTTTTTCGAAAATTTCTCCGAAAAAATTTGGTGGAACCAAATAATTGTTGTACCTTTGCACCCGCAAATCAGAAATGACTTGTAAAGGATGGCGGGATAGCTCAGCTGGTTAGAGCGTCGGATTCATAATCCGGAGGTCGAGGGATCGTGGCCCCCTCCCGCTACATTGAGACACTAACTTTTTAGTTAGTGTCTTTTTTGTGCGCCAAACTTTTCCACATTTTTCCACAAAAGTCTTGATAAAGTTTTCCACAGGGGTGTTGATAACTGTGGAAAAGAAATATAAGTACCTGATAATCAGTTTAGCCTTGTTTGGATAACGATTGTTGATAACCGAATCTGCTAGAAGTTCTTCACATTTTTTATCCATACTTTTCTTGCATTTTTCAAAAATATGTTGTAAATTTGCCCCCGACTAAAAATTTAGGTCTCTATGAAGCAGCAACAAGTTTACAATTTAAAAGAGTTTGCCGCTCGCCATCATCTTGAAAGTATCTTTGGGGCTTATGCCGCACATATTTATATAGACGATCTATGCGAAAAGGATTTTATAGAGATGGCTTACGAGCGCACCCTGTTCACGAAACTCGTGTTGGTGACCAGGGGAAACATTAATATGGGGGTACTTCGGCAAAGTACTGAAGCCAATAATTCCGACAGGCCGCTTTCTGCAGGTGAATTGCTGGTCGTCTCGCCCAAGCATGTCATTGCTTTTTCCGAGATGTCGGCGGATTTTGAGGCTGAGTGCATCCTGGTGGATGAGGAGATTACTGCCGATGTGGTGTATCAGTTATCGGATGACAAGCAGAAAGCTGCCATCGATATCTTTCACATGATTCGTGATATTGTGCGTCATCAGCACATCTACAAGGTAGAGATGATCCAGTCGATGGTGAATGTCCTGAAGCTTCTGGTTTCGGAACTTCCTTACGAGAATGTATCGGTGACTCGTGATTTACGTCACAAGAAGGAAGTTTATGAGATTTTCCTTCATCTTCTGTATCGTCATTTCAAGACCGAGCGGCAGATCAGGTTCTATGCCGACAAGTTGAATGTCTCTGCACCTTATCTATCTAGGATGATCAAGGATATTTCGGGAACCACCGTGAATGATCACATCACCTCCCTGCTCTATAAGGAAATCTGTAATCTCCTGAAGCAATCGGACATGACGATGGGAGAAATAGCAGACCATCTGCATTTCAGCGATCAGAGTGCTATGACGAATTTCTTTAAGATGAGAGCGGGAATGACGCCGCTGGCATATCGGAACCAAGGCTGATGTTGAAGGCTTTTGCCCTTACACGGCATTTAAGCTTTATGTATAAAAATAACCTGTAAGCTATATTCTTTTGGTGAGAATACGCTTACAGGTTTTTTGTTTGTCAGCTAATCAGCTGACTGGTTATGGAAAAATTTATTTCAGGGTAAATTTGTGTGACTGCAACATCTCCTTAGGATCGAGTGCCTTGTCAAGCTCTTCCTTGCTCAGAATGCCCTGTTCGATGACGATGTCATAAACGGAACGGCCTGTGGCGTGAGCTTCCTTAGCAACCTTAGTACTTTTCTTGTAGCCGATGATAGGATTGAGGGCAGTAACGATACCGATACTGTTCTTTACCATCTCGTAGCAGCGCTCCTTGTTGACGGTGATGCCGAGGATACACTCAGAAGTCAAAGTCTCGATAGCGTTCTTCATCCATGTCAAGCTCTCGAAGAGGCTCTCGGTGATGATAGGCTCCATTACGTTCAACTCCAACTGACCAGCCTCTGCTGCGAAGCTTACAGTAGCATCGTTACCGATTACCTTGAAGCAAACCTGGTTGGTTACCTCAGGGATAACAGGGTTCACCTTACCCGGCATGATGGAAGAACCTGGTGCCTTGGCAGGGAGATTGATTTCGTTCAGACCGCAGCGAGGACCAGAAGCCATCAAGCGGAGGTCGTTACAGATCTTAGACAGCTTGATTGCCAAGCGCTTCAGAGCTGAAGAGTAGCTTACGTAAGCACCGGTATCAGGGGTAGCCTCTACCAGGTCGGTAGCTGTTTCGAAGTTTTCGCCAGTCAACTTGCTGAGGTTGGCAGCACAAAGCTTGGCAAAGCCAGGAACCGCGTTCAAACCTGTACCGATAGCAGTACCGCCCATATTGATCTCATGCAAGAGCTTCACGTTGCGCTCCAGATTGAGGATTTCCTCTTCCAGGTTGTTGGCGTATGCATTGAATTCCTGACCGAAAGACATTGGAACTGCATCCTGCAACTGGGTACGGCCCATCTTGATAACGTCTGCATATTCGTCTGCCTTGTAGCGGAATGCGCTGATCAAACCAGTCAAAGCACCTACCAGGTGTGTATTCATGCGAATCAAAGCCAAACGGATAGAGGTTGGGTAAACGTCGTTGGTGCTCTGTCCACAGTTGCAATGGTCGTTAGGAGAGCAGAACTGATAGTCACCCTTCTCGTGACCCATGATTTCGAGTGCACGGTTAGCTATCACCTCGTTGGCATTCATGTTTACAGAAGTACCAGCACCACCCTGTACCATGTCGATAGGGAAGTTCTCATGCCATTTGCCTTCGATGATCTCGCGGCAAGCCTGAGAGATAGAACCCGAAATTTCATCGTTGATCACACCGAGGGTATGGTTGGTCTCGATAGCTGCCAACTTCACGTAAGCGATAGCGATGATGAAATCAGGGTAAGCTCTCATAGTCTTACGGGAAATGTGATAGTTGTTGATGCCGCGCTGTGTCTGTACACCGTAAAGTGCTTCAGCAGGAACTTTGAGTTCACCTAAAAGGTCTGACTCTACTCTAAAATTTTTAACTTCAGCCATGATATAGTTAGTTTTGTTGTTTATACTAATGTTATCAATTCTCTAGTTATTGTATTATTTTTATTGATTCTCTGTTTTCGGAAGAAAGAGTTGTTTCCTTTATCCGCTGCAAAGATACGATGATTTCTGTAGATTCTCTTTATAAAAAATGAACCTTAATTTGTAAAAAACGCACCAAATGCGCTAAAATTCAAAAAAAAATAGTAAATTTGCACCGAAACTCTTGTAGAGGCAACTCTTTTAGAGCCTATCAATCTATAAATTTAAACAATACAATATATATGAAACGATATTTATACCTTATTATATATATAGGTTTGGGACTTTCTTTGGCAGCATGCAAACAGCAGCCAAAGAAGTTTGTCATTGGCGTATCCCAATGCTCCGAGGATAACTGGCGCAACAAGCTCAATGATGAGCTGAAGATGGGAGAATATCTCAATGATTCGATTATCGTGAAGCTTGCTTCCTCGAATGATGACAATGTGTTGCAGAACAAACAGGTTAATCAGTTCGTGGATGAGGGCGTGGACTTGCTGGTCATCTCTCCTAATCAGTTGAGTGCGATTTCCAAGGCGGTTGAGCGTGCCTACGAGAAGGGAATCCCGGTGATTCTGTATGATCGTATCTCCAATACCGATAAATATACTGCATTCATCGGCTGCGACAACTATCATATCGGTAAGTCGATGGGTACCTTTATAGCTCAAAAGCTTCAGGGTAAGGGACGCATTGTTGAAATTTGTGGATTGGATGGATCTTCGCCTGCCATGGAGCGCCATCTTGGTTTCATGGATGCCATTAAACCATATCCGGGTATCCAGGTGATTGCTTCTGAAGAAGGCAACTGGAAGGAGGAAGGAGGCGTTCAGGCAATGAAGCGCATCCTGAAGAAGACACAGGGTTTTGATTATGTCTTTGCTCACAGCGATCGTCTGGCATGGGGTGCCTACGAGGCTGCCAAGCAGATGGGGCTGCAGCATCGTTATAAATTTACGGGTGTTGATGGAATGGCTACCAAGGGTGGTGGCCTGGAGCTGGTGCGCGATGGCATCTTCGAAGCTTCCTATCTTTATCCTACCAAGGGGGATGAGGTAATTGCCTTGGCGATGAAGATCCTGAAGCATCAGCCTTTTGAGCGGAAAAACTATCTCAGTACATCTATCATTACCCAGGAAAATGCGGAACTTACGTTGATGGAAGCCAGAGACGCTGAACGACAGGCTCATAATCTGAAGGCTTTGCATAAACAGGTGGATCGGTATCTTTCTGACTATAATTCCCAGAAAGTGATGTTGATAGGCTTGTGCCTGTTCCTGCTGGTTTGTATTGTCGCTGCTGCTATGATTTTCCGCAGTTATGTGGTGAAGGCTAAACTGAATGAGGAATTGGCGAGAACCAATGGAGAGTTGAAAAGAGTGAATGGGGAATTGGAAAGCAAGAACGCGGAGTTGAAACGACTGAACGAGGAGGTGTTGGAACTCACCCATTCCCGTCTGGTGTTCTTTACGAATATCAGTCATGAGCTCCGTACTCCATTGACATTGATTGCCGATCCTGTGGAAATGCTGCTGGAGGACAGTGGTATCAAGGGAAAGAGTCGTGAGCTCTTAAAGATGGTGAAGCGTAATGCGGTAGCTCTGCAGCAACTGGTGAGCAGTATCCTCGATTTCCGAAAGATTCAGAACGGAAAGATGGAGTTGATTCTCTATCGCTTCGATCTGGTAAAAGCATTGAAAGTGTGGGTAGGCGATTTCCAGCTTACTGCTGAACGTAAGCAAATCAAGCTCCATTTGGATATAGCTGACTCTGTTGGTTCTCAGGAGGTGGTTGCAGATAAGGAGAAGATAGCTCGTGTTGTCTTCAATCTTCTGAGCAATGCCTTGAAATATACACCTGCCGGTGGCGATATTTTCGTATCTCTGAAAGATGAGAATGGAAAGTTCCGCCTGGATGTAAGGGATACCGGTAAGGGTATCTCGCAGGAAGAGGCTGGCAAGATTTTCGAACGTTTCTTCCAGGCTAAGGGAGCTGCAAGCGGTACGGGCATCGGCTTGGCTTTGGTGAAATCGTTTGTTGAATTGCATCATGGCGAGGCTTGTGTAGAAAGTGAATTGGGTAAGGGATCCGACTTTTTCGTGGTGATTCCTCGTGAGCAGGAGGATAAGTCGCTAGTTATCCACACAGATGTGGATAATGTGGATAACTCTGTAAATGCTTCTTTATCAGAATGTAAAACTTTGATTAATGAGTCAGAACTGCAATATATCGACGATGGAGAGAGAAAAAGTGGAAAAGTACAGCAGTTGCTGAGCGAACATGCGAATAAGCCAACCGTCTTGGTTATCGATGACAACAATGATATCCGTCAGTATGAGCATACCCTTCTGCAGGATGATTATATCGTTCTGGAAGCTGCTGATGGTAAGGAAGGACTGGATGTTGCCAAGAAGGAAGTTCCCGACCTGGTGATTTGTGATGTGATGATGCCGGTGATGGACGGTTTGGAGTTTACCCAGAATCTGAAGACCCATACGGCAACCTCTCATATCCCTGTCATCATGCTTACGGCGAAGAATCTGGAAGAGCATCGTGCCGAGGGGTATGAACATGGTGCCGATTCCTACATCACCAAGCCATTCCACAGCAAGGTGCTCCTGGCACGTATAGAGAATCTGTTGAAGCAGCGCAAACTTCTGAAGCATCTTTTCCAGGGCACTCTGGAGGCAGAGCAGGAAATCGCCGATTCTCATCTGGAAGATCGTGATAAGCAGTTTATGAAACAGCTTCACGCCATCATTCAGAAGAATCTCTCGAATAGCGAGTTTGGCGTCGAGGATATCGGTAAGCAGATAGGCTTGAGCCGCGTCCAGCTTTATCGCAAGGTGAAGGCGATGACGGGTTCTTCTGTCGTTGATCTGCTCCGCAAGGCTCGCTTGGCGAAAGCAAAGCGTTTGCTGGAATCCCGCAGTATGAGTGTCTCCGAGGTTGCCTATGATGTGGGCTTCTCTGCTCCTTCTTATTTCACCAAGTGTTTTAAGGATGAGTATGGCATTTTACCGGGAGATGTAGGAAATGTATAATATGACATCATATAATTTACGTAGTTTCTAATAATAACTAATTTTCAGAAGAAAATGAAAAGAAAATCACTTTTGTTACTATTTGTATGTCTCACCTTGCTGGCACATGCAGTCAAGGTGAACGTAAAGAATGCCGTAGATTTAGTCAATCCACTCGTGGGTTCAGATTCCAACCCCGAGCTTTCTACAGGAAATACTTATCCAGCACGCCATCTATCTCTATGGCTATAGCGGTCAGCCTTGGAAGACTCAGTACTGGATTCGCCAGGTGATGGACAAGCTCTATACGCCAGCTCTAGATGGTTATTGTGGTGTATCGCCTTTCTGAGCAACCAAACTTGCAGCGAGGTACTCAAGAAGATGATGCTCCTTACTCTTTTTCTAGGAAATAACTGATAGCGATTCAAAAAATCGTTCGGGAAAGGTGCAAAAATCGTTCATTTTCGATGAAAAGAGTGCAAAGTACCTTTTTTTTCTAGTTTTTGAACGATAATTATCCATGACTTTCGCTAAATCTTCATACTTTTGCACCAGAAATTTGAAGTAAATAAATTGTTTCAAGTATTTGAGGTAGTAATATTTGCAAGTTTTTAAGTTTAGGTTTTAATGGTTTATAAGTTTAAGGTTTAGTAAGTTCATAGGTTTAGTAAGTATATAGGTTTTAGTTATTTAGGTTTATAGGATTGTTTTTCAGAGGTAATTAGTTTCTTTTAGGTAAAAGATTGTTTTGGGAAAATGTTAGTTAGTTGTTTAAGATAGGTTTATGTTAGTTTTGGGAAAATGAATAGTTAGTTTTTGGAAAAAAACAGTAAAAATGAAAAAGCAGCTGCAGGAATATGCCTGTCAGCTGCTTTTCACTTTCTATTCGGGGCTTATCTCCTTTTCTTCTTTCATTTCATCTCCTTCTCATCACCTTTCTCATTCTTTCCATTCCTCAAACTCGAGTTCCAACTCCCGGTACTCAGGTTTCAGGGTACTGTTCTCCTTGTCTTCCTTCCGGGCTTCTTCTGAGGTGGCATTGCTTACGGATAGGCCCAACAGACGAATGGGACGGCTCGAAGAGTAATTTACCAGTTGAAGCAGTCGCTTGGCAAGGGGAAGGATATCGTCCTTTTTCGTCAGAATCTTCTCCTGAGAGATGCTGCGGGTAATCTGGGTGAAATCCGAGAACTTCACCTTTAGTGTTAAGGTCCTTCCTTCGAAACCGCTCTTGGCGATTCGCTCCAGCAGTTCAAGAACCGTATGGTAGAGTTCGATAATCACTGCCGACTTGGCATAGATATCCTCCAGGAAAGTCTGTTCGCATCCCACAGATTTGCGTTCCCGATAGGTGATGACGGGGCGTTCGTCTATACCTCTTGCAAAATGGTAGAAGATATGTCCGGCTTTCCCGAATACTTCTACAAGATGTTCTTCGGATACTTTCCGTAGGTCGGCACCATTGTAGATGCCCATGAAGTGCATCTTCTGTAGGGTCTTCTTGCCTACGCCCCAGAAATCCTCTACAGGGAGCTGGGCGATGAAATCGAGAGCCTTATCGGGATGGATGGTGCAGATGCCGTCTGGCTTCCGGTAATCGGATGCCACCTTGGCGAGAAACTTGCAGTAGCTGATACCTGCCGAGGCAGTGAGACCTGTTGCCTCCTTGATACGGACCTTGATTTCCTTGGCGATATCCACCGCCAGTTCTATCCCTTTCTTGTTGTGAGTGACATCCAGAAAGGCTTCATCAATGGAGATGGGTTCAATGAGATCGGTGTATTCCTGGAATATCTGATGTATCTGATGAGATATTTCTGCATAATAAGAATGCCGGCACGGCACGATGATGAGATCTGGACAGCGCTGCTTGGCTTGAGCAATGGATTGCGCCGAGTGAACGCCCCATTTTCGAGCTTCATAGCTGGCTGTAGAAACCACACCGCGAGGTCCGTCGAAGCCCACCGCTACCGGTTTGCCCCGAAGTTCCGGATTGTCTCTCTGCTCTACAGCCGCAAAGAAGGCATCCATGTCGATATGTATGATCTTTCGCTCTTCCATTGTCTGATATATTATGCTCTTATTATTAAAAGTTTGTTTTATGTATCTGCGTGAATTCAACAAGCCAGTGCAAAATTACGAATTATTTCTTTTTTATGCAAATCTTTCTTCTTGTTCTTGATAATAATCGTTCATCAGCTAGTAATTATGTTACAATGAACGGTTTTTTTTATTTAATGATATGAATTTTAAAGCCTTAGATGATACTTTTATATAATTTTGCAGTAGAAATAAAAAATAGGATTAACTAATTAGAAATTTTAAGTATGCACAACTTTTTAAATGGAAAGAGCGCAGCTATGATGCTTGCACT
>ULYE01000999.1_pt1 | contig 13165 bp, 10 predicted proteins | sample 1961921 | NCBI WGS metagenome assembly ULYE01 (sample SAMEA4835856, study PRJEB28245) | human gut metagenome | biome: gut microbiome; material: fecal sample | place: Denmark | collected 2008 | reverse complement strand
CCCTCCCCGCTTCACCCTGCACACGCATCTGCAGAGCCTTCTCGGCGAACCTCCGGGGTTCGTACGCGTCCTCAACCAGCATCATGAGCTCGCCGGGCTCCAGCTCCCACCAGCGAGAATCCTCAAGCGCGGCGATCGTCTCGCCGTCGAAGCGCTTCCGCCGCTCCCTCGCGGGCGCGCCCGTCACGATCGAGTAAGGCTCCACATCGTGCGTCACGATGCTGCCCGCGCCTATCACTGCGCCGTTGCCTATGCGATTGCAACCCGAAGTAATGATTGAGCCATAGCCGACCCAGACATCGTTACCGATCGCGAGCCCGCTCCGCTCAACGTCGTAATCCGACACCCCAGTGAATGTGGGGTTGTAGAGCAAGGGCGACATGACGGCCCGCTCCGTCGGGTGGTTCGCTCCAAAGTAGCGGACGTTCCCGGCGAAGGAGCAGTATCGGCCGACGAGGATAGACCCCCCTCCGCCGTTGAACGCGTCATCGAAGCAGGAGCCGTACGTATGGAGGTCGACGTCGACGCCGTGCAGACTCTTCGCAGAGGCACGCAGCTCGCTCGACGTCATCTGCCACTCAACGGAACCGCGCCATTTGTACTTCAGTTTTATTGCCAACGCCTTAGCGTTCATGGTACATGTCTCCTTTGGCTCAATACTGCACTTACAGCGCCCGCTAATGCTTGACGCCTTTTCTTCTTCTGAGTAGCTTCAACAAGGCACGTATCTCGCTTTTCGCTTGGGCGGCCTGAAGCGCGACGACCGCGAGCGCGCATGCGCCGGCCAAAAAGGTGTAGTTCTCCACATTCAACGCTGCCAAGACCGCCTGAAAGATCAAGAGGGCCACGCAGGTGTAAAACACCAACCAATTAGTGCGCACATCGACGGCGCGGGCGGCCCCGCGCATCCTCGACAGCATTACGAGAAAGTTGCTGACCACATCGGCTATGCAGGCTCCTAGAAGGCCGAGCGTCGGAACCAGAGCCCAGCAACCCGCCATGGTCGCGACCGCACCGATCATCGTCGTAACGAACAGCCTTTTTGTATCCATACTAGCGGAGTAAATAGTTCCGTAGAAAGAGAAAATCGTGTTGAAGAAGAAGGCGACCAGGAGAAGCGGGATGTACCTCCACGCGGAATAGAAGCTACTTTGCAGGAGCAACGAGGCGAGGAGTGGAGTGACCGCAGCGAGCAGAGCGGCACAGGAGAACATGATGAACTGGAGTGCCGAAAAGACCGTCGTGAAGAAGTCTCCGGCCCCCTCTTTTTTGAACTCCTGATATGCCGAGATCTGCCATGCCTGCTGAAAGATCTGAAACACGGCGTTCAACAGATTTGGAATCTTGCTTGCCGCAGCGTACAGCCCGTTCGAGGCAATTCCCAGAAACCCCGTCACGAAAAACCTACTGATGCTATTGTTTACCCACCAAAAGAGCGTGTTGGGTGTCAGAGGAATCGCGTAGGACATCATCTTCTTCAGGTCGACGCGAAGGTCGCTCATCCCAACATGCAGCAAATGGTCGCGGTGTTTGCCAAGGGCCTCGTATACCAACGACCCGCAGACACCCCCGAGTATCGTCGCGATGAAGTACCCCTCGACACCCAGCCTCAGCTGCGCGATGAACACAAAGGCGCCGATAAGGGTGGCCAGCGAGGAAATCCCAGCGGCAAAGGGAATGATGCGCACCTGGTCGAGCGCCCGCGCGACGTTGCTTTGGTACGTCAGCATGGCATTGCTCGCATAGGCCGCCAAGAACCAGAGCTTGTAATCGCCAAGCCCCCCGAAGATGCCAAGATCGAGCAGTGGAAGCATGACGGTGACGATTGCGAAGCTCACGAGGACAATCGCCAGCCCCGCAGTCACGTAGCGGTCGGTGTTCTTCGAGTCATCGATGACGAACCGCAGCACCGCATCAGAAATCGAAAGCGTCGCGAGGGGCACCATAAGCGTGATGACCGTCAGCGACATGTCGGTGATTCCGTACTCGCCCTCGCTCAGGTAGTAAGTGTAGAGCGGAACAAGCGCGAAGGCTATAAGCTTCGTCGCAACGGAGTTGACAGCGAAAAGGACTATGTTCTGCGCAAGGCTCTTGTATTTGTTCAAACCCGTCTCCAAGCTAAGCTCTACTCGATCTTGCCCGACGCGATGCGTCGGAGCGTGCCAAGGAACATTTTGCAGCGAACGGCGAGTGGCAGCCGCTTTTGCCAGCAGGCAAGCTGCCTGAGCGAGTAACTCGGCGTTTGTTTACGTGCAAGCCTCATTGCGAGGATAAACGAGTGCATCGCCGACTTGCGCATGCACTGACCGGGCTGCATCTCATTCACCACCTCAAGATCCTCCAAGGGAGACGTCTCCAGAACGCCCGCAGCGACGGCGGAGCGGAGCAGCTCTTCTCCGGCTTTTGTACGGGCAAACGTCACGTTGCGGCCATCCGCTTCCTTAAAAGATGGGTGGCCGCCGACAAGGTACCAGCCATCGCCGCAGCTGAGGTCAGCGGCCTCGCCGGTTCCCTCCCAGCAAAAGCGGCACACTTCCTGAAGATCCCTGCCGAGTATTTGACCCCAGGACTTCTCGTATTCCATCTCGGCCGCCGTGCCGCCCTCGAAGGCGGCGGTAGTCATGCCGGGCCAGCCACAGCCCCTGTAGCGAAAGCTCGACAGGTTATCGCGGCTGCCGCCCATCGAGGCCAGCAGCCGGTCGTTGGCCTGTGCCGTCGGGGTTCCCCCACAGAAGAACGAGAGTAAGTAGGGGAAGGTATTTTTCCAGTCGGCATTGCCGACAAGCCATGAGCGTAGAACACGGATGTCACACGGCTTAGCGACGACCGCGTAGCGCTTGCCTTGGTCGACTCTATTGAAAAGGCCGACATAGGGTGACGAGGCGGTGTAGCGAGACCCCGCGCAGGCCAGCACCTCGTCAGGCGTCTCAGAGACCACTGTCGTGGTCCTCATGGGGTCTTCGGGGTCGGTGGAAACTTGGACGACCCCGTCCACCATCCCGTTCCGGAGGAGGTGAGCGCAAAGCGCCGTGAGCGTACCACCGGAAGAGGCGGCGTGACGCACATCAGGATTAGAAGACCAGCTGTAGCACGCGGTGAGGAGCGGGCCCCAGGGAGCGGAGGGGTTCCCCGCCCCGGTCAGGCTGTTGCAATAGCAGACGGAGGTATCGAAGCCCGATTCCTCCGGGTCGGAGGTCGGACGATAGTACCCGCGAGCATCGATATGGTGATCGCAAACTCCGCTGCACAGGCCGCACCCGCAGCAATATCTTTCTACACGCGAAGCCATCATGCCAGCCCCGCCGCCTTGGCGAAACCCTCGCAGTAGCGTGACAAACCGTCGAGGTAAACAGGCTTGGCTCTTTCGACTGCCTTGGCGAGCTCGTCCCTTCGCCCGAAGTAGTCGAAAAACAGATCGAGGGCACCGTCGATGGTAAGGTCGGCCTTGGCGTCAATGAGATAGGGATAGCCAAGAGTGCCGTACAGCCCGTTGAACTTCCGGCTATAGGCGACGGGAACGACCGGGACGCCGCTCGAGATCGCCCCAATGGTCGAGTGCATGCGCGCCCCGGAGAAGAAGTCCAGGGAAGAGATGTAGGACTTCGCCTCACTCGCCGATTCGAAAGGCTCCGGAAGAATGACTCCGGGGTGACGGGAGCGAAGGTCCACGCAGGCGGAGTAGTCGTCATCCACGCCGCCCTCTCCACCGTCTGAGGCGACGACATGGGGCACGAGGTGGACGGCGATACCTTCGTCGTCACTCAGCCTCCGCACGAGCTCGTCGACGAAGTCGCGATAGGAGAAGGAGAGGCCGAAGTAATTCTTGTGGTCGTATCCGCCGGAATACAGGAGGCCGGAGACGTTGAGGCCGACGTTGAGCTTGCCGTTGCTCTGCTCGCGTTTCTCGAAAGGCAGGGCGAATGCGACGTCAATTACCTGCTGGAGCGGGACGTCGATGCCGAGCTCGCGGCAGCACGCAAGCGACTTGTCGTCGCGAACGAAGATCGCGGCAAGCTTACCAAGCTCCCTCTTGGCAACGGCGCTTCCCAACCTTGTGTTGAATGGGCCTATTGTCTGGGGCGCAAACACGATGGGGGCACCATGCGCTTTGGCGTGCTCTATGGCCAGAGACTCGGCGATAAGCCGCGTGATGCCGTAGTTGTCTGTATAGCCATCCCCTCCGCAAAGGTCGACGACGAGGTCGCAGCCGTCAAAGGCATCGCTCTTCCGGATGAGCGAGGGGTTTTTGATGGTCGCCTTTAGGCGCGGGTAGGTGCGGTACTCGTACGGATTGGACGTCACGCCCACAAGCGAGGTATACGAAGCGAGATCCACGGGGTATCTGGGCTCGGACAAGATCACCCTATAGCAGGGTTGCACATCGTACTCGGCGAAAACCGAATCCATAAGACGGATGTTCGAGACAGCGAGCGCCGAGCATCCAAGGTTGTAGTCTCTTACAAGGTGGGAAACCAATCCCACGGTCATTTTACGCATCACTAGCAGTGCTCCTCTCTGCGAACGGGGCAAGGCCCCGCTCTTTTCTGGAAATAATGACGTATGCAATCAACAGGGCGATAAGCTCGAAGTGGAGCCTCGCCAAATCGGTCTCCTGCACCCCGAACTGCGCGATGTAGTAGAGCGCGAAGACGATGAAGGCTATGCCGCCGAACGTGAACCGGCCTTCCCCCTCAATGCGGCACCCACGATGCCGCCATGCGTAGCGAAGGTTGCCGACATAGAAAACAATGAGCGCGATAAGACCGATGACGCCACATTGCAGGTAGATGTACAGGTAGTTGACCTCGACGGAGGTCTTCGTCGTCCACTGATTGAGAACATGGCTGAACTCCGCCTTGACGCCGAGGCCGGCAAGCCAGTTATCGCCCACGTAATCAATGACCCACGCATACAGATCAAAGCGGTTCCCAAACCCCACCACGCTCGAGTTCTGAGACTGAGCGGTACCGGCCAACATCGAAAGGACGGCGGAAGCGAAATCACTGAAAGCCTTCGAGAAGAGGCTGAGGTCGAAGCCCAGTGCGTCACTGCCCAACACGAGGACGCATAACCCCAGGCATAATTCCGCGATTACGGAGAGCACCTTGCCCGCGCCGGAGCGCAGGATCAAAATTGAATTGGCGGCAACAAAAACGCAGATACCGAGACGGGATACGGATAGGATCATGCTCACGACGAGCGGCACATATGCCAACACGAGCGCCCTCTTGCGCGCCTTGCTCACCCTGGTTGTGAGGCGGTAGGCGACCAAGACCGAAGCTATAGCCTCGAACAGGCCGAGGTTTATCGGCGAACCGAACGTGCCGGTGCACCGCAGCACCCCATAGCGCAACCCTGTACTGCCGTCCGCGGGATTCATCAAAGCCCCTTGCACGAAATACTGCCCCGTCAGCGACTCGGCAATCCCGAGCATGCCAAGAAGTACCGCAGCGTAGATGATGCCGTCTATCGCCCTGAAAAAGTCCCGCCTATCCTCGATGGAGAAGACGATGGCGACGCACGCAAGGAGCTCGGCGAAGAGCCAAGCGACGCCGTTCATGAAGCTGGCAGTGACGAAGTTGAAGATCGTGTATACGGCGAGGTAGAGCCATACCGTCCAGTCCTCTTTAAAGACCTTGGCGTCGAAGTTCCGAAGTCTAAAAACGAAGAAGAACAAGACGAGCAGCAGCCCGCAGAAATTAGCATAGCTAAGCGGCCCGAGGTAGTAGTTGAGGGGCATGATCGGATAGAGCATGAGCACGGACATAAAGAAGAACTTGTTCGGCTTCCTTCGGTTGCCGGCAGAGTCGCGAAGGAGAATCTGCGCGTAGGGCACGCTAGGGGCTTCCGTCATCGCGCACCGCCGTTCTCTTCGCCGAGCGCACGCCAAACCGCGTCGAGGTATGCATAGCCGAAGAACCTGTCGGGTTCGAGGTATGCTCCCTCACCCCACTCGTTCCATGCGTTTATGAACACAATCCTGTCGTCTAAGGCAGGGTTCCCAACGACGCCTGAAATGACGTCCGCAAGCCAAGTCCGGAAGAGATCCGGCGTTGACCCGTGGAAGATCGTGCCCCGGTGATTCCTTCTTGCCGTGTTATCCCACATGGGCATTACGGCTGGGTACACCTTTCCGCTCCGATTCTTACTCGAGTTATATCTGCCGTTCTCTACAAGATCCTTGTAGTCGTAAACGTTCCCGCCAAAGTCGGTTCGAAGCGGTCGGACATCCTTAGTGATGTTCTTGCAGCTATGTTCAACCTGTTTGGGCTGGAACTCAGATTCGGCATCATAGCCCTGAGCAACCCAATCCGTCGTCGTATCTCGCTCCTGAATCGCGATCACATACAGATTGGTTCCGAGCTCTTCTTGGGCCTTTTTACGCCAATACCTAAGAACCCTCTCGGTATCCGGGACCATGGAAGGCCGATACACCGATAGAACCGGTCTGCCATCAATACGGTAATAGCGGCTGTCCTTGAAATCAGCCAGAACATCCTCAATGAAGCTCTGATAGCTTTCCACCGTGGGCTCGATGGCCATGAGCACGTCGGCATTCGTTCCCGAGAACCGCTTCGTCCAGTTCTCATTTGCCCAACAGTAGAAAAACGGCATGTCGAGTGACTGATTATTAAGGAATTTATTGAGAGGATACTCAAGCAAACGCTTTCCGTTAAACCAGTAGTAGTAAAAGCAGAATGCTCCGACGCCATAGTTCTTGGCAATTTCGACCTGTCGAGCCATCACGTCATCCACACGCAGGTCATAATAGCCAAGCTCGCCTGGCCTACGCGGCTGATAGTGACCCACAAACTGCGGGACTGCCTGATCAACGTTATTCCACTCGGTCGTCCCCCTCCCCCACCATTCATCGTTGTAATGGTTCGGATGGAACTGGGTCAGGTAGTACGCAACGAGCGTCACGTCTGACTTGCGAGCCTCATGCTCGGTGTATTCGCGATACCACTCCGAGCGCTTTCCGCAGCTGGAGAGCACGTACTCGGCATACTCTTTCAGCAGCTCGGCATCATCAAAAACGGGCGTATCGCCACGGGCGTCAGCCTTCGCCTCTTTTGCCAAGATCCGCTCATAGCGCTTGGCACTCAGCTTGTTCTTGAACTCGCTGCTCAGCGGCAGCTTCCAGTATGCCTTCTTCAGCACATCCTTCAGCACACATAGCTCCTTACTTAGATTGTTCGATCAACTGTGCATACGTTTGTTCAAGCGCGCGAGCATGCTCTCGAATGGTCGGTACTTTGAATGAATCGCAAATTGCTTTGCTCATGCTCTCAATTCGGTTAGGAGATGCAATGATGGATCCAATGCTCTCGGCGAGATCCTCTGGGGTTGATTGGCACACAATACCATTAACTCCGTCTGTTATCAGATCCTTTGCTCCCGCGCTATCCGAGATAACAACGGGTACGCCGAAGCTCATTGCCTCAAGCGCCGTGAATCCAAAGGTCTCGTAGCGCGTGCTCGGCACCACCACGAGATCCAGATCGGCCATGACCACAGGAAGGTCCTCGTAACGATAGGGATCATGAGAGATGAGATACTCACGCTCCCCCTCGCCCTGACGGAAGAACACGTGCAAGGCAAAGGACCTAGGATAGTTGGCTTCAAGGAGATCAAGAGCATCCCGAAGAACGAAATAGCCCTTTAAATCCATTCGAGGTCCCAAGTAACCAATCTGGAGTACGGGATGCGCGCTATGAAACTGCTTTTTATCCTCAATTGCCCCATGAGTAACATTGAGCACGACGGTGGATCTTGGCCTAACGTAACGCTCAAACACCTCAAGCGTCATGGAGCTGTTACCAAGCGTGAGATCGAAAGCCTCAAGGAGCTTGGCATAATAGCTTCGAAGTGCCCTGTAGCCTGAAGCATATCGACTAGCTTCTTCAGCTACATGTTGGACATCAGACCGTACAGAAGGATCACCAAGTCCCTCATTGTTTTTTTGTCGGAGCGCCTTAATCGGTTTACTCTCCTTAAGTAAACGATACACCCCTGACTGAATCAAACAAAGCTTCGCCTTTGACAACGCACCGGCGTTGCACGACCAACAATCGGCACAACCGTGATCGTCAACACAGGGAGCTCCCTGCTTCTCAAGGGAGACCATCGAACAAATTCCAAAGAAATCGTGCGTGGTGAAGACCGTTTTCACACCAAGGGTCCTACAGGCCTCCAGCGCCTCAAGAGGTAATCCCTGCAAAGTATGCACGTGAAAGACATCCGCCTCAACACGCTTGAAGAAGTTAATGAACGCTGATTTACTCTTCTTATGAGAGAAAAGCTCAACATCCCGAATCCCATTAAGCAAAGGAACGGGTAACGGATTTACCAGCTCAAAACTCGCAATTGAATCGCACCTCATAGATTTAAAAGGTGGGCGCTTAACTATTGAGCACTTTGAACCAAAATCTTTCAGAACGCCAGGCCACAGCAACATGACATCGTTCCCAAGCTTGATTTGTTCAAGAATCAGATCAATGCAGTACGTCGTCATGCCACCCCTTCTAAAGGGTGGAAAGCCTAATGAATAATGAACTATGCGCATGATACGGCACCGTTAGACGATAGAAGATCACTGTAGATACGAACCATACATGCCTTAGACTCTTCAAGGCTGAAGCTCTTCACGCTCTCATATCCAGCGGAACCAAGCTTTGCTCTATAAGCGTAATCCGAATACAGATGCTGAAGAGCATCGGCCCAAGTGTCGATGCTCCACGGATCGCAAAGCACACCGTTATACCCATCAATAAGATAATCAGGAATACCATGGACATCCGACCCAATGAGGGGAAGACCGGAAGCGAGCATTTCAATGCCAGCAAGTCCGAGACCTTCGCGCGTGGAAGGCAGTACTCCAACATCAGAACACTTACAGATCTCAGGAATATCCGGACGACGCCCCAAGAATCGAACGTCCACACCGTTCTGTCGAGCAAGCTCCTCGACGCTCTCTTTAGTGTCAGCTCCGTTGATGTAGTTACCACAGACGACAAATACCGCATGGGATATTGGTTTTCTCGCAAGAGCCTCAACAATTATGCGTTGGTTTTTACGAGCGGAAATCTCACCAACAGCCAAAATAACAAAGTCATCAGGCTTCAGATTCAACGAAGCCCTATACACATCTCGTTTTATCTGAACGCCATGAAACTTATCAATATCAACTCCGACGCCCGGAATATACCGAACGTCATCACAATGCATCTTCAGCGCATTTCCGTAATCCTCGCGGTTGATCGTAATCATGACATCGCTCCAGCGCGACATCAAATCTTCAACGGGATAGAAACACGCCCATGCCTTGCGGCTTGCTCGATTATGAAAATAGAAACCGTGGGTGGTGTAAGCGACTTTCGTTTGACCTTCTTTACGGCATTTCCTGAAGACCGTTCGACAAAGAGCGCCCGCTATTGGCGTGTGGCAATGAACGAAATCGAAGGATTCAGAGGCGGCAAGCTTCTTTAGCTGCCCAAAGGCAGTAAGCGTATCTTTGGAGACGGGCTTGTTCGAAGAAAAATCAACCTGATGGTAGATAACGCCCCGACTCTCAAGGAATTCAACGACGTCATTTGCTCCCGCATGATTCGCGTTTGCAGCGCAATGTACCTCAAAACCCATGCTCTGAAGGGTTGCGATGTCTGGCATAAGGAAACTTCGGATAAAGCCTGCCAACGCAGTTACGATCAGCGCCTTCCGGGGAGTCGCAGAGTTAAGGCGGCTCACTCCGCCACCTCGCCCTTCACGGCCTGCGGCCCCTCAAGGAACAGGCGCTCGTACTCGTTGGCGATGTGCTGCCAGCTGTAGGCAGTGGCGACACGCGACTTGGAGCGACGACCCAGCTCGGCAATCACGACCGCGCCCATGGCATCTGCCCGCTCAATCAGCGCAGCAAGATTGCCAGGCTCCTTGGTCCAGTAGAGAGCCGCGTCTTCTGCCACCTCACGGTTGAACCCTACATTGAGGAGCAGATTCAGGTCGGTGGAACCCAGAGCCTCGAGCAGGCTCGGGTTCGTGCCGCCCACCTCGTGGCCGTGGAAATAGCCGTAGGCCTGCTCACGGATCTTCGCGAGGAGGTCACGGTCGTAGACCGTGCCCACGAACTTAATGCGGGAGTCGCGGCTGTAGTGCGTCCGCTCCTCAAGCTCGGCGAGGAACTTGTCGTTGACGTTGGTAATCAAGGCGAAGTCGCGCTCGGTGCCGCTCGACATGAACTCGCGGATCATCGTCTCGTAGTTGTTCTCCGGCACAAAGCGGCCAACCACGAGGTAGTAGCCCTTGGGCGAAAGCCCGTGCTCGGCGCACCAGCCAGTAAACTTCGGGGCGTCGTCCGCAAGCGGGCTCCTATGTGTATCCGCACCGTAAGCGATAAACGTAGTGGCCGGTCTATAGATCGGCGAATCGTACTCCTCGTGGATGTACCTCTCGATGTTCTTAGAGTCGCAGACCAGCAGATCGCAATTGCGGACCATCATGGACTCGGAGGCCTTCCAGTAGCGGCGCACGGGGGCGCTCCACTTGGCGCGCTTCCACTCGTGCCCGTCTGGGTTCACGTATAGTCTTCCGCCTAAAGCGTGGATACGCTTCTGGAAGTGGGCGCAGAAGGGACCGATGCGGCACGCCAAGACGTAAACAATCGGGTGCTCGACGTGGTTGTCCTCGACGTAGCGGCAGACGCTGCCGAGCGCCGCAACGTCGTACCAGATGGCCTGGGCGGGCCCCACGTCGGGAACCTTCACGTTGAAGCAGCGAGCGCCGTGATACTCGAACTCGCCATCCTCGCGGGCCTTGCAAGCTACATGATACCTGATGCGGTGGTTGCCCTCGTGCGACTCGGTCAACCGATCGACAAAGGTCTCGTAGCCACCGTAATTGCCCGGGATGCCCTTGGAGCCGACGATGAAGATGTGTTGCGTTTTCGACATTAAGCCGCACCGTCCCCAGATATCATGGTCTTCAACGTACCGATAATCAACCGCAGGTCCTGCCCCAGGCTGCGACGCTCGATGTAATCCAGGTCGAGGGTGACCATCTCGTCAAACCCCAAATGGCTCCTGCCCATTACCTGCCAGGGGCCGCTGCAGCCGGGCTTTACCGCCAGGCGCTTCATGTCGTGCTCGCTGTACAGGGCAACCTCGCGCGGCAGGCCGGGGCGCGGGCCAATGAGGTTCATTTGGCCCAAGAACACGTTGATGAGCTGGGGCAGCTCGTCGATGCTGTGCTTGCGAATGAAGTTGCCGACACCGGGAATAATGCGCGGGTCGTGCTTCATCTTAAACATGGGGCCGGTGGCCTCGTTTTGAGCCTGCAAGTCCTTGAGCATTTGGTCTGCGTTAGGTACCATGCTGCGGAACTTGTAGATCTTAAACAGGTAGAACGTGCCGTCTTTGCGCACGCGGCCCACGCGCCACTGCGAATATAGGGGGCTGGCGCCCGGACTCTTTATGCAAATGACCGCGCTCAGAATTACCCCGGGAATAAAGAGCAACACCAAGGCTCCGCCGGCGGCGGCAATATCCACCGTACGCTTAACAACGCGGTAGACTCTGCGCCCAAGCTTGGGCTTCACTCCGGAGTTAGCACCGCGCAGCATCTTGTACGCTTGTTCGTTTGTAAGGTAATCCCCCGCAGAACCCGCTGCGGCAGGGATAGAGTTCGCCGTGGCGTCGGTGCACGTCTCCCGCGCGCCCTGTTCCATGGTCATCATCGTAGGCTCCAAGAGCCCTCCCCCGTTACTTTTTTCCTTCGATCGTCTGCTTGCAAACTTGCAGCTAGGCGATTGCTTTTCTGTGATTGCGCATGACGCGCTGCTCGTTTGAAAGCACCGCGAGGCCGACGCGGGTGGTTACGCGTCGGCCGCACAGGTTGAGCTCCAAAAAGGCAGTGCTCTTGCGTCTGTTAATGGTTTTGATAAGGGCCTCGTGGCCTAGCAGCGGACCTGCCGTTACTACGACCTGGTCTCCATCCTTTAGAGCCTCGCTCATGGGCACTACGCGGTCTCCCCTATTGGTAAAGCTGCCAATGAGCTGGGTCTCTTCTTTTGCCAGCGGCACAAACTGACCGTCCTGGGAAAGCACCCGAGCAAAGTCGTCCATGCGCAGCAGATACTGTTGCACGGTGCGAGGATCTGCCGTATCGCAAATGAGATAACCGGGAAAGAGCGGCTTGGGTGCGCTGACCCATTCGCCGTGTACCTTGATCTCGGTTTGATATTGGGGATAAAAGAGCTCCTGCATGGCACCAGCCGGCACCATGCGCTCGATGCGCTCGCGCATAACGTCTTCGCGACCGTTAGTGACCTGGATCACATACCACACGAGCACCACCCCCTTGCTGTCTTACGTGTGGCTCACGGGGTTTGGGTATGGCTACGCCAGGGCGCTTGTGCGCGAAGGCGCTCCATATTCAAACCCTGAGCCCAGTTAGACAAGCACGTGGCTCTGCCCCACCGTGAACGGTATGTATGAGTGCAGTGGCTAGAGACGCGGACGTGTATCGCAAAAATGCCCGCGACTCCAGCTGGCTGCGTGCGAACCAGTCAAGCGGGAACAAAACTGGACCGCACGCAAACAGCTGTAGGACTGCTTGGTTTGCCGCAACAACTTACTCCACTTCCCAATGCGAACTTTTAAATGCCCGCAAAAGTAAATGCAAAATAGCGCATGGCAATCGATATTGGAGCTCGTGGTTTTTCTAACACCGCCGTTACGGCCGGATGCTGATCGACCCTGTGCTTTATGGCTTTCTGAAACCCTGAGCACAGTTGAACTCATGTAGCGTTAAGTATCCTAGCACAAGGAATTGTCGAAACCGATTTGGGCTGTGTTGAACAACATATGCGACAAATCCGAGCTTGAGGGGGTTATTTGCCTAAGTTGTTCACGTTGACGCAGGTAATAGCAATGCGAGCAGTGGTATAGGACATTCCAGAAGCCCAAATGGAGCGTCGAGCTGCACCGATAATCGCGCTTGGCTAACAAATTATGTACTGACATGGGAATAAATTGTGCAACTTTTTGTTGGCGTAGGTGGGGCTTGTGGCGCAAGGTATATCGGAATGAAAAAGGCCTTCGGAATTCCGAAGGCCTTTGCATTCACGATGGTGGAGACGAGGGGGATCGAACCCCTGACCTCTTGACTGCCA
>ULYE01030565.1_pt1 | contig 13178 bp, 6 predicted proteins | sample 1961921 | NCBI WGS metagenome assembly ULYE01 (sample SAMEA4835856, study PRJEB28245) | human gut metagenome | biome: gut microbiome; material: fecal sample | place: Denmark | collected 2008 | reverse complement strand
GGACTCGTTTTGCAACCCAAAAGGACTCCTTTTCAAAACGACCTCGAAACATAGCAATCTGTAGGAGAACTGTTACTTATAATAATACTTTCGTATTTGATTTGGCACGGTATTGTTTTTTATTCTTTTTTCGATTTTAGTTAAATTCTCTGCTATATTCTTTGCTTCTTGTCGGGACATTTTGTATATTTGCAAAACGATAAAGCCAATGAAAAGCGATATCAAATGTAGCGACGTGAAAAGATACATTTTCTGATGCAGAAATAACTAAAGCCTAAAAGAGAACCGAAAAAGCAAAAGAAAAAAAGTTTAATTTTGTTCAACGAACATACAAAAACGTACTAAAAACAAAGAAAAAGCACTTTTTGTACCCAAAAAGAACTTATATGTATTATACTAAACCCACACGCGACATTACTATATTAAATTTGCAGACGAGAACCCGAACAAACAACAATTAATATAATCTTTAAACCTTCAAGAAATGAAAATTAGAGTAAAAATCCAAACAATCAAGACTCTGGTATTCTTGCTTATGATGATTTTCGCTACATCGCTCACTGCAATGGCGCAGGAAAAGGTGTCGGGAATTGTCAAGGACGATACCGGCGAAACAATGCCGGGAGTTAGCATCAAGGTGAAGGGCAACAACAATGTTGGAGCCGTTACCGACATCGACGGTGCATTCACCATCAACGTGAAGCGCGGCACTGTGCTGCAGTTCTCTTTCCTCGGATACAACACCAAGGAAGAAAAGGCTACACCGGGTAAGATAATGCAGATCGTACTGGAAGAAGACAAGAAGACTCTTGGTGAAATCGTAGTTGTGGGCTATCAGCCGGTTCGTCAGCGCGACCTTACGGGTTCGGTTGCCAAGGCTGACGTAAGCCAGCTCACCAACACTCCGGTGTCATCAATCGACCAGACTCTTGGTGGACGTATTGCCGGTGTCAACGTATCTTCAGGCGAAGGTATGCCGGGTGGACAGATGAACATCACCATCCGTGGTAACAACTCACTGACACAGGCCAACACCCCTCTCTATGTCATCGACGGATTCCCAGTTGAGAATGCTTCGGTAGCAGCCAGCATCAACCCTAACGATATCAAGTCGCTCAACATTCTTAAGGATGCATCGGCATCGGCTATCTACGGTGCACGTGGTGCCAACGGTGTTGTCATCATCACCACAAAGAGCGGTCAGACCGGTAAGGCTAAGGTCACATACGACGGCAGCTATGGCTGGCAGACTGTATCAAAGAAGATGGAAATGATGGACGCTTACGAATTCGTTAAGCTCCAGAACGAAATGTATCCCGACGCTGTTGCTACTACATACCTCAAGGAATATGAGGGCAAGCAGTGGACTCTCGACGACTATCGCAACATAGCCCAGTACAACTGGCAGGATATGATTTTCCACTCGGCTCCTATCCAGAGCCACAACGTGAGCCTCACTGGTGGTAGCCAGGACATCCGCTACAACGCTTCATTGTCTTACTTTGACCAGGATGGTGTTGTAATCAACTCAAACTACAACCGCGTTCAGGGCCGTATGGGCACCAACATCAAGAAGAACAAGCTGCGCATCAACCTCAACGTCAACTACTCTCGTACAAACCAGGAGGGTGCTTCGCCTTCGCAGAGCGCCAGCTCGGGTATGAACAACTTGTTCTACAGCGTATGGGGCTACCGTCCGGTAACACAGCCGGGTACTCCGCTGTCATACCTTCTTAACAATGGTGTCGACGAATCGGTAAGCACATCTACCGACTACCGTTTCAACCCATACATGGACCTCAACAACGCTTATAACCATACTCTGAACACATACGTACAGTTCAACGGTTTCTTGGAGTATGAGATTATGAAGGGTATGAAGCTGAAGGTTTCGGGCGGTTATACCGACACTGGCTACAACAACGACAACTTCAACAACTCGAAGAGCCGCTACGGTGGACCGCTTTCGAATGATAAGGTGAACGCTCGCGTCACACGCTCTTCGCGCTCTACATGGCTCAACGAGAACACCCTGACATATCAGACCAACATCAAGAAGAAGCACTTCTTCAACACATTGCTCGGTTTCTCATTGCAGAACTCTGACTACGACTACTATTCATACAAGACCATCAACATCCCCAACGAAAGTCTCGGTATGTCGGGCATGGACCAGGGTACTCCTACAGGCGCTTCTTCACTGAAGAGCTCATGGTCAATGATGTCTTACTTCGGACGCTTCAACTACAACTACAAGTCGTGTTACTACGCTACATTCACAATGCGTGCCGACGGTTCGTCTAAGTTCAGCAAGGGCAACCGCTTCGGCTACTTCCCTTCAGGCTCATTGGCATGGAACGTGGCTGAGGAAGGCTTCATGAAGCCATATAATAAATATGTGAACAATGCCAAGATTCGTCTGTCGTGGGGTCTTACCGGTAACAACCGTGTAGGCGAGTACGACTCATACGGACTCTACAAGGTAGTTAAGCAGTGGAACGGTCAGGTTTACCTTGGTGCTACTCCAAGCGGTGTATTCCCAGAGGGCAGCAACGTGAACAACGTAGGTACAGTACCTTCTACTCTGCGCAACCACGACCTCAAGTGGGAGACAACAGAACAGTGGAACCTCGGTTTCGACCTCGGATTCCTCAACGACCGCATCGGCGTGACACTCGACCTCTATAGCAAGACCACACGCGACCTTCTGCTCAACGCCAACATGCCGCTTTCTTCTGGCTACGTAAGCGCTATGAAGAACATCGGTAAGGTACGCAACCAGGGTATCGAGTTCACCCTCAACACCGTCAACATCAAGAACAAGAAGTTCACTTGGGAGACCAACTTCAACATCGCATTCAACAAGAATAAGGTGTTGGCACTGACCGAAGGACAGACCACTCTGACTACAGCTGCTTCGTTCGACCAGAACTTCAACACACAGCAGAGCTACATCGCTAAGGTGGGCCAGTCAATGGGCTCTATGTACGGATTCATCTACGAGGGCACATACAAGTATGACGACTTCGACAAGTCGGGCGACACATACACATTGAAGCCTACTGTAGCTCACTACACCAGCGAGAACAACACTCAGCCGGGTATGCCTAAATACCGCGACCTCAACGGCGACGGTATCATCGACGACAACGACCGCACCATCATCGGTAATGGTCTGCCAGTACACACAGGTGGTTTCACCAACAACTTCACATATGGTGACTTCGACCTCAGCATCTTCTTCCAGTGGTCGTACGGCAACGACGTGCTCAATGCCAACCGCCTCTTCTTCGAGTCAAGCTGGAACAAGGCTCGCGAGCTCAACCAGTTTGCATCGTACGCCGACCGTTGGACAGAGGACAATCCGTACAGCGACATTCCTCGTGCTACTACATCAAGCTCAAACCGCGTGTTCTCAAGCCGCGTTATCGAGGATGGCTCATTCCTGCGTCTGAAGACCCTCACATTGGGCTATACAGTACCGAAGAAGTTGCTCACACGATTCCGCATCGACAACCTGCGCGTTTACTTCGCAGCTCAGAACCTTTGGACTATCACCAACTATAGCGGTTACGATCCTGAAGTATCTATCCGCAACAGCGCCCTTACTCCGGGACTCGACTTCTCGGCTTATCCACGCGCTCGTCAGTTCAGCTTCGGTGTAAGCCTCGGTTTCTAAGAAGTTAAAATGCATTACTATTAAACACATATTATATATATGAAATCAATTAAAACAACTATCATATTGCTCGCAGCGCTGCTCTCACTGGGCAGCTGCGACTTCCTTGACAAGGAACCGACAAGCGCTACGTCGGACACCTATCTCAAGACAGAAACCGAGGCTGCTTCGTTTCTGAACGGCATCTACGCCATCCTCACCCAGCAGTCGTACTACGGTGGCAACTACTTCTACCTCGTAGGTGGCGACGACTTGGAACACTATGGTGGCGCTAACCGTGCTCCAATGAACGGTGGCTTGATTTGCAACAACGCTACATCGAGCGACTCATACGTAGCTTCGTTCTGGTATACACTCTATGCTGGTGTGAACCGCGCCAACATACTGCTCGACCAGATCAACAATATCCAAGGCATGAACGCTGCCAACCTCAAGCGCTATACAGCCGAGGCTCGCTTCCTTCGTGCTTTCTACTACTTCAACCTCGTAGAGTGCTGGGGCGACGTACCTTTCTATACAGAGCCTGTGCTTGACGTGAAGAATCTGCAGCGTGCAGTGACACCGAGAGCCACTATCTACGACTTCATCTGCAAAGAAATGGAAGAGAGCGCAGAAGACCTTCCTACAGCATCAGCACTCGGCTATGAGCCGGGACGCATATCAAAGTCGGCAGCATGGGGCATTCTGGCACGTGTATATATGTTCCGCGCCGGCGAATTCCACCGTATGAAGGTGGCTGAGAACAAGGCTGACACAAAGAAGTACTTCACCGAGGCTGGCAAATTTGCCAAGATGGTAATGACCCAGGGACACGATCTTGCCCCTAACTATTGGGACTACTTCATCGACCAGTGTGCCGACCGCTACAACTCTACAGCCCCCGAGAGCATCTGGGAGGCTGAGTTTGCAGGCGATGGCAAGGGTACAATGGCAACAGAAGGTCGTGTAGGCAACATTATCGGCATTCAGGGTCCAGATCTCTCAAGCAATACTGCACTTGTAGGCAAGAAAGACCCGGGCTTCGGCTACGCATTCTTCTGGAGCACACCGAAACTTTATGAACTCTATACTGAGAACAACGACATCAACCGTATGAACTGGTCAATCGCTCCGTTCAAATATACACAGTCGGTAAAGGGTGGCGCTGTTGACGGTCGCGAGTTTGAGGTTGGCAAGCTTGCTGAGGTTAAGGATCAGTATTGGGATGAGTCATTCCAGTATGGCGAGACAGAACCGGGTGCAACTATCGGCGACCGTGAGAAAGACCCGAAGAAAGCTTCTAAGTTCTACGACCGCAACTGTGGCAAGTGGCGCCGCGAGTATGAGGCTGACAAGAAGAACAAGAACCTCACAGCTATTAACTTCCCGATTCTACGCTACTCTGACGTTCTGCTTATGATTGCCGAGTGTGAGAACGAAATTAACGCTGCTCCAACTGATTTGGCTTACGATTGCATCAACGAGGTACGTGAACGTGCAGGCATCAAAGTCATCGATAAGGGTAGCATGAACACTGAAGACTTCCGTCAGGCAATTAAGGACGAGCGTGCTATGGAGCTTTGCTTCGAAATGACACGTCGCTTCGACCTTATCCGTTGGGGTGAGTATGTACAGAACATGAACGCTCTTGTACAGCGTGCACAGTCGGGAGAGAACTGGAATCTCGGTCCTAACAACGTTCACACATACTTCAACATATCTGAAGCATACAACTACTTCCCCATCCCTGCCTTGGAGCTGTCTGTAAACAAGCTCATCAAGGATAATAACCCAGGATGGTAAAGTATTAGTTACTTGAAAATCAAACCAGTAAAAAAACAGAAAAATGAAGAAAATTAAATATTATATATTCTTCCTGCTCGGTGCCGCAATGATTGCAAGTTGCGACAACGAGCTGACAGAAGACGTCAAGATGGGCATCCGCGTTGAACAGGACGGCGTGTCAATGCAGGGCGACGTCGTAACAGTAAAGGCTGGCACACCAGTAGTGTTCAACTTCTCAGGCGACCCCGACAACATTATGTTCTACAGTGGCGAACCGGGTTCTGTATACGCTCATCGTCAGCGCACAGAAGTAGCTCCTGAGGATATCGAATCAGCAATACTGCACTTCAAGATAGGCACACAGTACGGCAAGACATACGAGAATACTCTCGAAATGTTAGTAAGCGACAAGTTTGAAGGCCTTGCAAAGAACGACTTCAAGAAGGACTCTGTACTCGTTGAGAAGTTTGCATGGGACGAACTCGTGGCTAAGAGCGAGCTTCCAGACAAGCCAAGCGCGAAGAAAGAATACACTGTCGACGTAACAAAGTATCTTGGCAAGCCTATGACACTGGCTATACACTACCAGGCAACTGACGACACCAAGAATTCAATGCCACGTTACAACTTCTCGGAGATGTACATCGAGAACGTACGCAAGGATGGTATCGTATCGAAGTTCATGCCGAGCCAGTACGGATTTACAGCTGTCAACATGATGTGCAATCACCACCTCAAGAGCCAGGCAGGCATGAAGACCAACCGCGAGTATGGCACAATGACCAACAATACAGCCGGTATCTGGAACGTGGTAAATGCACAGAACGGTGGCTTCTACATCGCTGGCGGTGGCAAAAATACTGGCAATAAGAACGGCTGGCTCGTTTCTGACGGTCTGATTACCACATACTGTGAACCTGACCAGGGCACTGTCATCAAGAACATAACACAGAATGTTGAGTCATATACCCATACATATAATAAGGTGGGCGAATACAAGGCAACATTCATAGCAACAAGAGTCAACTACAAGCATGATTCAAGAATGATGAAGGAGTTGACCATTAAGGTTGTTGAGTAATATTAAGAGAGGGTGTGTGTCAATCACACCCTCCTTTCCCCCCCTTAAGCTCATAAAAGAAACGAAATCCGATATTAAAATGAACCTAAAGAACAACATACTCGCCACTGTCATCGGCTTAAGCGGCATATGTGCAACAGCACAAGCCCAGATGTACGACGACCCTCGTATGTTCTCGTTTGAGAACAAGCAGGAACTCTCGTATATCAAGACCAGCAAGTCGGCCGTTGAACTGAGTGACGCGCATTGGAGAAACGGCAAGACTTCATTGCAGTGGACATTCCAGCCGGGTGCCTCACTGTCGATAAAGAAGGACTTGCAGTTTGAGCCGCTTGACAAGAGCGGTGTCGACAATTATCTGTCGGCTTTCATCGTGTGGGTGTACAACGAACAACCTCAGAAGGACAAACAAATAAGATTCAACTTCCTTAAGGACGGCAAACAGTGCACCTCATTTCCCGTCAACATCAACTTCCGTGGTTGGCGCGGTATATGGGTTTGCTACGAACGCGACATGGATGGCACACCCGAAGTGGGCATGAACGAGATACGTATCGACGCTCCCGACGTTAAGGGCAAGCTCTACTTCGACCATCTCATCACTGCCACTAAGGTAGACCCACGTCAGCAGACTGCCGATATGCAGATTCCTTTTGTCAACAAGAAGACAAAGACCCATTGGCTTGTTGTATTGAAGAACTACAATACTCAGCCCGATATTCCGTTGACCGAACTCACACAGCAAAACCGCCAACAGATAAAGGTTATCGAAGAGCGATTCCGCGAACTCATCTATACACCAAGCAAGTTGTACCCGAAGCACATGGACGAGCTTCGATCTAAGTTTGCCAAGTACAACATCAGCCGCAAGAACGGCAACATCACCGGTACACCTATCTGGTATGTACGCCACGCCGAGGCTTACGAGCGCATCATCAAGCCGTGGGACAAGAACATATTGACCCGCACAGGTTTTGAAATGCTTGAGTATTTCAATCTTATGCAGAAGATTGCCTTCGCCTGGAACAACGCTACCGAAGCTGCCGACAAGGCCGAACTGAAGAAGATGTTCCTCCTCATGTACGACAACATCACCGACCAGGGTGTGTGCTGGGGCAGCTGCTGGGGCAATGTACACCACTACGGCTACTCGCTGCGCAACATGTATTCAGCCTACTTCCTTATGAAGGATGTGCTGCGCGAGGAAGGTAAGCTTGAAGAGGCTGTGAACACCATGATATGGTACTCGCAGACCAACGAGCTGTACACCAAGCCTGTAGCTAACGGTTTGGACATGGACACATTCAATACCGCCGCACAGGGTTGCATTGCAAGCATATTGCTTATGGACGATTCACCCGAGAAATTGCGCTATCTGCGCTCTTGCAGCCGCTGGCTCGACTGGGGTTGCCGTCCGGCACAAGGATTGAACGACTCATTCAAGATTGATGGTTCGGCTTACCATCACTGCAACAACTATCCTGCATACGCCATCGGAGGTCTGAGCGGAGCTGCACAGATGATATACCTGTTCAGCGGAACTGATTTTGCAGTAGGCGAACTGGCTCATCAGACTGTAAAGAACGCGCTTCTGGCTATGCGTTTCTACTGCAACAAGCTGGAGTTCCCACTCTCAATGTCGGGCAGACATCCCGACGGCAAGGGCAAGCTCATGCCGATACATTATGGCTACATGGCACTCTCAGGCACACCCGACGGCAAGCAGCAGTTCGACCGCGAAATGGGTAACGCCTATCTACGACTTGCCACTAACGTAAAGAACGTGCTCGACAAGAAGATAAAGCAGAAGATTGTTACGATGGGAAGTACTCCCGAAGACGATCCGCAAGGCAATATGGCACTTGGCTATGCCTGTGTATCGGTACAGAGACGCAACAACTGGTCGGCAGTGGTACGCGGACACAGCCGCTATCTGTGGGATGCCGAGCACTACATCGGCGAGAACCTTTACGGTCGCTACCTCGGTTTCGGAAGCTTGCAGATTCTGACTGCACCTACAGGAACCGACGTTACACCGAAGACAAGCGGATGGCAACAGCCTGGATTTGACTGGAACCGCATACCAGGTACTACATCTATCCATCTGCCTTGGGCAGAACTGAAGGCTCAGGTACGCAACGTGGACACCTTCTCGGGTGTAGAAGAAATGCTGCTATCGGACGAAGCCTTTGCAGGCGGACTCTCACAGCGTGGCGTAAACGGCAACTTTGGAATGAAGCTGCACGAGCATGACAAGTACGACGGATCGCATAGAGCACGCAAGTCGTTCCACTTCTTCGACAACGTGATTGTTTGTCTCGGCACTGGCATTGAGAATACCGACTCTAAGCACAACACTGAGACAACAGTATTCCAGATGGCTGCTACTGACGGCAAGGCACAGAACTATTGGAAGAACTACGCTGTAGGCAACGGCAAGTCATGGCTCGACCACGCTGGCACGGGATATTATACTCCGCAACCGGTTAAGTTCACAGGTCTTGTAAAGCAGGAATCACGTATGCAGAACACCGACAAGCAGACCGAAGGACAGTGGGCATCGCTCTACTTCGACCACGGTAAGGCTCCGAAGAACGCTTCGTACGAGTATGCTGTTATCCCTCAGACCACACGCGAGAAGATTGACGCCTTCGCTGCCGCTCCTACATATAAGGTGTTGCGCGCCGACAATGAGGCTCATATCGTAAGCTCGGATGCTACTCACACCGTATCGTATGTACTGTTTGAGACTCCGAAGAATGTATTGCCAGGCGGTCCGCTGCTCAAGGCAGACACCACATGTCTGGCAATGGTACGCATGATAAACTCAAAGAAGATGCTGCTCACAGTGACACAGCCCGACTTGGCTCTATATCGCGGACCAAACGACGACATCTACAAGGACGGCATTCGTGTGGAGCGTAGCGTGTACAGCCGCAAATGGCGTAGCGAAGCAAGCAAAGAGATTCCAGTTCGCATTACACTGCGTGGCAAGTGGAACTTCACCGGCAACGAAGCCATCAAACTCGTAGAGCAGACCAAGAAGTCGACAACTATCGAGTTTGTATGCACCGACGGACTGAGTTTCAACGTAGAGTTGGAGAAATAAATAGAAATAAAAAAACTAATAACAAAACAAATGAATAACATTAACAAGACTATTGCTGCCTTATTCATGGCAGCAACATTCCTCCCGATGTCTGCACAGACAACAGCCAAGAAAGAGTGCTGCAAGGAGAAGACAGAGTGTGGCAAGACATTGTGCTGCAAGACTGGCTGCGAGAAAATGAAGCAGCGCATGGACAAGACAGCAAGCGACGACGTTAACTTCGCTACTCGTCAGTACACTCTCATGCTCGACCAGGTAGGTCGTAAGGGCAAGGTGAACAACCCACGTACTATAGATAAGTTGGGCCGTCTGGTTTGTGTTCCTATCGACGACTGGTGCTCAGGATTCTTCGCTGGCGACCTCTGGGAAATGTACAAGCTCACAAACGACAAGCAGTGGGCAGTACAGGCTAAGCGATTCACTGAGAACCTCGACTCTATACAGTACCTCACATGGCACCACGACGTTGGCTTCATGATTGGCAGCAGCTACCTCAACGGCTACCGCATCAATCCTTCAAAGGCTTACAAGAAGGTAATCGTTCAGACAGCCAAGTCACTCAGCACACGTTTCCGCAAGGGAGCTGGCGTTATCCAGTCATGGAACGTAGACCGCGGATGGCAGTCGAAGCGCGGATGGACTTGTCCTGTTATCATCGACAACATGATGAACCTTGAGCTTTTGTTTGAGGCAACAAAGCTTAGCGGCGACTCTACATACTGGAAGGTGGCAACAAGCCACGCTGACGCTACTCTGAAGAACCACTTCCGTGCGGACGGCAGCTGCTATCACGTAATCGACTACAACCCCAACACAGGTGAGGTTCTGCACAAGCACACTGCTCAGGGCTACGCTCACGAGAGTGTGTGGGCACGCGGACAGGCTTGGGCTATCTACGGCTTCACAGTTTGCTACCGCTACACCAAGAACCAGAAGTATCTCGACCAGGCTGTACGCACACTCAACATGATGTTGCGCCACCCGAACATGCCGAACGACCTCGTTCCTTACTGGGATCTCAATGCTCCTAACATCCCTAACGAGCCGCGCGACGTTTCTACAGCAGCTTGCATCGCTTCTGCTCTGTATGAGATGGACAAGTATCTGCCCGAGAACGGTTACCACAGCCTTGCTGACCGCATCATGACTTCGCTCTCTTCGCCTGCTTACCTCGCTGAGCTTGGCAAAAACGGATGCTGGTTGCTTATGCACTCTGTAGGTAGTATTCCTCACGGTGCCGAAATCGACGTTCCTCTGAACTATGCCGACTACTACTTCTTGGAGGCTTTGAACAGAAGATAATAAACAAATAAAACCAAAAGCCCCACCCCCTGACCCCTCCCCAGTAGGGAGGGGAGTGATGTGTGTCATTTGCTCACAGTTGTTTTTGTGACTTGAATTTATTAAGATATGATTGTAAATGATAAATTGTTGTCACAAGTGGCAAGACATTTCACTCCCCTCCCTGCGGGGGAGGGGTCAGGGGGTGGGGCTTTTTTTTTTACTTATGAAGAAACTATTTACCATTCTATTTGCGGCTTTGTCCGCCACAACTTCGCTTCATGCCCAAACCACCACACCGGCATGGCAGAAGTTTGTGAACAATGCAGACGACAACGTACTGCTTGACTTCTCTTATGCCGGATATCACCATGGCACAGAACTGCCTGTTGACGAAAAAGACGTGAATGTACTTGCACAGAAACTTGGCTATAAAGTATATAATGTATGCGACTACGGAGCTGTGCCTGATGACGGAAAGTCTGACCGTAAAGCATTGGAGGATATTATTGAAAAGATTTGTGGTAGAAACAAAACAACAGGCAAGCTCAATGCAAAACCCAAAGCCAAAGCCATCATCTATTTCCCCGAGGGTGAGTATATTCTGCACTCTAAAGACGACAATACAACGAACGCAGAAACGGGTAAGGTGACATCAAACACCTTAAACCTCGTAATGGGATACGTTATCATCAAGGGTGCCGGACGCGACAAAACTTTCATAAAAATGGAAGACCCAATGCAGCCTACTAACCCCAATATTATGTACAGTTCGCCAAAAATGATTTCAATCCGACACAATGGTGGTGGCGACAATAACATACTCGCCACAGTAACAGGCTCTGCTAAGAAGGGTGATATGTCGATTGAGGTAGATGATGCTTCGAAAATAAAGGTTGGCGATTGGGTGAAACTCTTCTTGCTTAGCAAAGACAAAAATGCCATAAAAGAGGAGCTTTATCCATATGACGTACAAGCATCTATGTCTAACATTAATGGAAGTGGAGAAAAAGAAGGTGTTAACGTAGTAGACCGCCATCAAATAAAGGCTATCGAAGGAAACCGCGTCATCTTTGAAGAGCCTATAATGCATGCTGTCAATCCTGCATACGGTTGGGATATCCGCACCTACGCTCACTATGAAGAAGTAGGCGTTGAAGACCTCACATTCAAAGGAAAAGCCAAGGACAATTTCCATCACCACGCAGGCTGGCAAGACGACGGAGCATACAAGCCGCTCGACTTTATGCGACAAGTTAACTCATGGGTTCGCCGCGTAGACTACGTCAGCATCAGCGAATGTATGACATTCTCAGAATGTGCCAACTGCTTATTCCTCGACTCTGAGATAAGCGGCAACCGTGGACATTCATCGGTACGCATGCAATATTCTGCACGCGGATTTATTGGCAAGGTTTGGGATCATAGCAACGGCTATCTGAATGACGACAAAAATTTTACCGAGTACAAGGAGAATCTCGGACAGTATCACGCTTGCGGCATCTCAAAGCAGAGCATAGGCAACGTGATATGGCAATGCCATTGGGGCGACGACTCATGCTTTGAGAGTCACGCAACTCAGCCACGTGCTTCACTCTTCGACCAGTGCTGTGGTGGATTTATGCAGTTCCGTATGGGTGGTGACATTAACCAGTTGCCCAATCACCTTGATGACCTTACAATGTGGAACTTCAACTGCCTCGCCATTAATCCTAACGACCCAGTTCCTTTCAACTGGTGGGTTAAAAACACATGGAATGGTTGGTACAAGACTCTTCCTCCAACACTCGTAGGATTCCACGGCAAGAAAGTTTCTTTCAAGGAAGACGAGATGAAGCTTAATGAGAACCAGGGTAAGGAAGTATTGCCAGGTTCGCTTTATGAAGCACAGCTTACACGTCGACTGGGAAGCACACCGCAATGGCTTATCGATGCAAAGAAGATAACAACTGGTATCGAGTCGGTTAAAACAATTGAGAATACCGACAACTCAGACAACAAGACATACGATCTGAACGGTATGCCTGTAGGCAAGAACTATAAGGGCGTTGTCGTGAAGAAAGGAAAGAAAATGCTTAACGGTGTTATATAAACGTTGCTGGCATTACATATTGAACTTTTTTGTAATGCAAAAAGTAGGAGGCTATGGCGTCCTCGCCGTAGCCTGAGCAAGCAAATAACACCTGACTGCTCAGGAGGGCGTGTCAAAACTCCCAATATAAATAATCGAGTAGGAGGAAAACGAAGTAGTTTTCTTCCTACTT
>ULYE01024619.1_pt1 | contig 13205 bp, 11 predicted proteins | sample 1961921 | NCBI WGS metagenome assembly ULYE01 (sample SAMEA4835856, study PRJEB28245) | human gut metagenome | biome: gut microbiome; material: fecal sample | place: Denmark | collected 2008 | reverse complement strand
AAACCTGACCGATAACCTTCCAACGGTTGAACCATACCTTACCATTCCAACCGAATGTCTGCATTGCACTCCAGAAACCGTGTGTGAGGTGCAACCAGAGAGCTACGAGCCATACGATGTAGAGAACAACGTAAACCGGGTTGGCAAATGTCTCCTTGATCCAGCCGAAACCGTCTGCAGGTGCACATACGCCCTCGAAGCCCATAAGCTCGGCAAACATCATGTTGTACCAGAAGTTGAACAAGTGGAGCAACAAGCCGAGAACTACGATGATACCGAGAACGAGCATGTTCTGAGATGCCCACTCTACACCCTTAGGCTTTGCTGTTACCTCGTAACGAGAGTTGCCACGGGCTGCGCGGTTCTGCATCGTGAGCCAGAAGGCAAACACGAAGTGGAGTACGCAGAGGGCGCCCAAACCGATTGTTGCAACTACGGCATACCAGTTGGCGCCGAGGAACTCACAGATCATGTTGTAAGCGTCTCCAGAGAAGAGAGCTGCAACATTCATTGACATGTGGAATGTCAAGAATAGAACAAGGGCGATACCAGTCAAGGCCATCACCACCTTTCTACCGATGGATGAATTGATTAACCACATAAATGATTTGAATTAAAAAAATTATTAAATGTTAGAATTATTGATTCCAATATTTGGAGGCTTCGCCGTCGCGGCGGTGCCATAATAAGGTTGCGGCTCACTTTCTTCACGGAGAGATTCCGGTTAGGGAACATATAACATAACACGTAATTTTGAGCTATACTATATAATAGGTATAAGCCGTATCCTTACAGACTGCAAAAATACTGAAAATTGATGATAAATCAAACTATTTCTCTCCAAAAATCATTTTTTATTCTTAATTTTGCGAGGGGAAACTTATTAGGTACTAAATTGAGCCGTACCACACAAAATATTATCGACAATCAATATATGAATTTCAATTACGACGTTATCGTTATAGGCGGCGGACACGCCGGTTGTGAGGCTGCCGCGGCGGCTGCCCGAATGGGTGCCAAGACGTGCCTCATAACGATGGACATGAACAAGATAGGACAGATGAGCTGCAACCCTGCCGTTGGCGGCATTGCCAAGGGACAGATAGTGCGCGAGATTGACGCCTTAGGCGGCGAGATGGGCCTTGTTACCGACGCCACATCCATACAGTTCCGTATGCTCAACCGAGGCAAGGGTCCTGCCGTATGGAGTCCGAGGGCACAATGCGACCGCGGCAAGTTTATCTGGGAGTGGCGCTCACGTCTCGACCGCATCGACGGCCTTGACATCTGGCAGGACGAAGCCTGCGAGCTGCTTGTGGAGAATGGCGAGGCTGTAGGTGTAGAGACGGTGTGGGGTGTGACGTTCCGCGCCAAGGCGGTAATAATAACGGCCGGAACATTCCTCAACGGACTGATGCACGTTGGCAGACGCAAGGTGCCGGGAGGCCGATGCGCCGAACCTGCCGTGCTGCACTTCACAGAGAGCATTACACGACACGGCATAACCTCGGCAAGAATGAAGACGGGAACACCGGTGCGTATAGACCGCCGCTCGGTTCACTTTGAGGATATGGAGTGCCAACCTGGCGAGACCGACTACCACGGATTTTCGTACATGACGGCTCCGCGACACCTTAAGCAGCTTCCGTGCTGGACCACATACACCAACAAGGAGGTGCACGACACGCTGCGCGACGCCATTGCCGACTCCCCACTCTACAACGGACAGATTCAGTCGACCGGACCTCGCTACTGTCCGTCTATCGAGACCAAGCTCGTTACGTTCCCCGACAAGGACCAGCACCCGCTGTTTCTCGAACCCGAAGGCGAGGACACCAACGAGATGTACCTTAACGGATTCTCCTCGTCGATGCCGATGGACGTACAGCTTGCAGCCTTGAAGAAGATTAAGGCATTCAGAGATATCAAGGTTTACCGACCAGGTTATGCCATCGAGTACGACTACTTCGACCCTACCCAGCTCAAGCCGTCGTTGGAGTCGAAGATTGTCAAGGGCCTCTTCTTTGCCGGACAGGTCAACGGAACCACCGGATACGAGGAGGCAGGCGGACAGGGTACGATGGCGGGCATCAACGCTGCCCTACTCTGCGGCGGCTCCAATCCGTTCATTATGAAGCGCGACGAGGGCTACATCGGTGTCTTGATAGACGACCTTACGACGAAGGGTGTTGACGAGCCTTACCGCATGTTCACCTCCAGAGCCGAGTATCGCATACTTCTACGACAGGACAATGCCGACGCACGACTCACAGAACGTGCCTACAACTTAGGCCTTGCTTCTCGCGAACGCTACGACCTATGGCTTAAGAAGAAGGCAGAAACCGAACGTATCATCAACTTCTGCAACTCTACCAACGTTAAGCCTCGCGACATAAACGCGGCTCTCGAATCGTTCGGCACCACACCAATGCAGTTTGGCGCTACAATAGCAAGCCTTGTGGCTCGTCCACAATTAAGCATCAAGCAGCTCGCCTCTGCCATTCCTTCCCTCAAGGCGGCGCTCGAAACAGACGACGCAAGACAGGAGGAGATTGTGGAAGCAGCCGAAGTATTGATAAAGTACGACGGTTACATAAAGCGCGAACGGCAGATTGCCGACAAGATGCACCGACTGGAGGACATCCGCATCAAGGGACACTTCAACTACGAGCAACTTCACGAGATATCAACAGAGGGCAGACAGAAGCTTATGCGCATCAACCCCGAAACTCTCGGACAGGCATCACGCATCCCCGGCGTATCGCCAAGCGACATCAACGTACTGCTTGTACTGATGCACAGGTAAAGTTCCACGTGAAACAAAAAGAACAACAAACATATAATAAACAACTGAAAATGAACAACAAACTATTGCTTGACAATCTGCGTTGCATACCAGATTGGCCAAAGAAGGGAGTAAACTTCCGTGACGTTACCACACTCTTCAAGAACAACAAATGCCTGCAAGAGATTTGCGATGAAATGTACGATCTTTACAAAGACAAGGGTATAACCAAGATTGTCGGCATCGAGTCGCGCGGCTTCGTTATGTCGTCTGCCCTCGCCCTTCGTTTAGGTGCAGGTGTGGTTCTTTGCCGCAAGCCGGGCAAGCTGCCTTGCGATACAGTACAGGAGAGCTATGCCAAGGAGTATGGCAAGGACACTATAGAGATTCATAAGGATGCCATCGATGAAAACGACGTTATCCTTCTGCACGACGACCTCCTTGCAACAGGCGGAACAATGAAGGCTGCTTGCAACCTCGTCAAGAAGTTCAACCCTAAAAAGGTATACGCCAACTTCATCATCGAGCTTGTAAACGAGGGTCTCAACGGACGCAAAGGTTTTGACGAGGATATCGAGATCTCATCGCTGATACAGATCTAACAGGAACAGGAGCCGTACAGGCTACCGACAAGCATCAGCACAGGCAACCAACAGGAAAGAGCAGTACAGACTTTGAGACAGGAACAGGCGCGACAGGCTACAGGCCTGCCGCGCCTTTGCATAAAAACAAGGAAACAGAAGAGAAATGCTCTACCGTTACACACCTTATAGTTCCACGTGAAACGATAAAGCTCAAACCTCTTAGTTTCAAAGCACTTACAGGCTGCACAGGCAAAACATAACAACAGGCAAGGCTGTACAACAACAGGCAGCCGAGCGTCATAACAACAGGCAACCCCACATACAAGCAACAGGCAACAATGACAAAGGAAGAAAACGCAAAGCGCATAGAGCGTCTTAAGAACATCGTGCTCAACATGCCCGAGAAACCGGGCAGCTACCAATTCTACGATGCGAGCCACACCATTATATATGTGGGCAAGGCCAAGCGTCTTAAGCAGCGCGTGTCAAGCTACTTTCACAAGGAGGTAGACAGGTTCAAGACCAAGGTGCTGGTGTCGAAGATTGAGGACATCAGCTACACCGTCGTCAACACCGAGGAAGATGCTCTGCTGCTTGAGAACAGTCTTATAAAGAAGTACAACCCGCGCTACAACGTTCTGCTTAAGGACGGCAAGACCTACCCCAGCATCTGCGTTACCAACGAGTATCTGCCACGTGTATTCAAGACCCGACAAATAAACAAGAAGTTCGGAACCTTCTTCGGTCCCTACTCCAACACAGGCAGTATGTTTGCCGTGCTCGAACTTATACACAAGCTCTACAAGCCGCGCACCTGCCGTATGCCCATAACCAAGGAGGGCATCGAACAGGGCAAGTACAAGCCGTGCCTCGAATACCACATACACAACTGCAAAGCTCCATGTTGCGGCAAGCAATCGTTGGAAGATTATCAAGCTTCCATCGCACAGGCTCGTGAGATACTGAAAGGCAACACGCGCCAACTGTCGCAGCACGTGTACGAGGAAATGCAGCGAAAAGCAGAGGAACTTAAGTTTGAGGAAGCCGAAGAGTTGAAACAAAAGTACCTTCTCATCGAAGGATTCTGTGCCAAGAGCGAGGTTGTGAGCCACACCATAACCGACGTCGACGTCTTCACTATCGTCGACGACGATATAAGCCGAACTGCCTTCATCAACTACATACACGTAAAGAATGGCGCCGTAAACCAGAGTTTCACCTTCGAGTACAAACGCAAGCTCGATGAAACCGACCGCGAGCTGCTGCTTACAGCCATACCCGAGATACGCGAGAGATTCAAAAGCAAGGCTAAGGAGATTATCGTTCCGTTTGAGATGGACTGGCAGCTCACCGAGGCAACGTTCTTCGTACCGCAACGTGGCGACAAGAAGCACCTTCTCGAGCTTGGCGAGATGAACTGCAAGCAGTATAAGTTCGACCGATTAAAGCAGGCCGAAAAGCTCAACCCAGAGCAGAAGCAGACACGTCTGATGAAGGAACTACAGCAGAAGCTGCAACTGCAGAAGCTGCCGTACCAGATAGAGTGTTTCGACAACTCCAACATATCGGGTACTGATGCCGTGGCTGGCTGCGTTGTGTTCAAGGGCATGAAACCCTCGAAGAAGGACTACCGAAAGTACAACATCAAGACCGTTGCCGGTCCCGACGACTATGCATCGATGCAGGAGGTGGTGCGCCGACGCTACTCGCGCATGATTGAAGAAGGCGCTACCCTGCCCGACCTCATCATTACCGACGGTGGACAGGGACAAATGAGCGTCGTGAGAGAGGTTGTTGAGGGCGAGCTGCACCTCAACATTCCTATCGCCGGACTTGCCAAGAACGACCGCCACCGCACCAACGAGCTGCTCTTTGGCAACCCGCCAATGACCATAGCCCTTAAAACCGACTCGGAGCTGTTTCACGTCCTGACGCAGATACAGGACGAGGTGCACCGCTATGCCATAACCTTTCACCGCGACAAGCGGTCGAAGCACGCCCTGCACAGTGCGCTCGACGACATACCGGGCATAGGACCCGCCACACGCGACCGTCTGCTCAAGGCCTTCAAGAGCGTAAAGCGCATACAAGAGGCGCCTATCGAAGAGATAGAAAAAGTAGTGGGAACAGCCAAGGCTACGAAGATAAAAGAAGCCTTGAACAAGACATAAAAAATGCGCCAAGATCTCACGACCATAGCGCACACACAGAGAAGATTATGTAAATCTTCCTTGCCTGCTACGACTCTCACGAGCCACGAACAAGCCAATCCTTATATCAAATTATACTAAAAACTAAAAGTCTTTACCTAATCTGTAGTTCATACTTTATATTATACGTAAAATTACTATTCTGTTTCACTTTGCAAATTTATCAAATTCCTATGAAATTTCAAAGGAAAAGGGATAAAAATCGAAAACAAATTGATAGTAATTTATATGATTTTTGATTATTGCTTGCCCGTATCGGAATTTTATAATATCTTTGTATAGTAAAGTGGTAAAAGGCACTATGCCCAAACCACACACATCAAACAACCCAAATATAAAACAACAAACTGATATATGAGAACTGTTATACAGCGTGTACAGCACGCATCTGTCACGATAGACGGCACCGTTAAGTCGAGCATCGGCAAGGGATACCTCCTACTCCTCGGCGTTGAGGATAGCGATACATCCGAGGATGTGGATTGGCTGGTAAGGAAGGTGGCTGCCCTGCGCGTGTTCGACGACGACAACGGCGTTATGAACCGCTCCATACTCGACGTCCAGGGCGAGGCATTGGTGGTTAGCCAGTTTACGCTATACGCATCCTACAAGAAGGGCAACCGCCCCTCATGGTTCCGTGCTGCAAGCCACGAGATATCTGTACCGCTTTACGAGGAGTTCTGCAGCAAGCTTTCGGAGGCTCTCGGCAAGCCGGTGGGCACGGGCGAATTTGGCGCCGACATGAAGGTGGAGCTGCTCAACGACGGCCCCGTAACCATCTGCATGGACACCAAAAACAAGGAATAAGCACCCCCAAAAAGTAGTAAGCTATGAAGAAATATCTACCTGCAACCGCATTTATTCTAAATGCTATAGGTTTAGTTATACTGTTCACCTGCAAGTCGTGGGGAGCAGAGATTGCATGGTATAAATTTACGGGATGTATGTTGATAATGATAGGTTTCAGTATTAATACCTACATTGAATTTCCCCACCCTTTCCGTGCAGCCAAAAGGTCGAAAAAGATAGGGGCAATATTCAGAATTTGTTTCATTGCGACGTTCGCCATCTGGCTTGTATACATCCTATTTATGAAGCTTATGGGACAGTCGTTGGAAATATAAATAGCACAATAAAGATATGACAATAAAGGAAGCACAAGAGGCGGTAGACCGTTGGATAAAAGAGTATGGCGTGCGCTATTTCTCCGAACTTACCAACATGGCTTGCCTTACAGAGGAAGTGGGCGAACTTGCCCGCATCATGGCTCGCCGCTACGGCGACCAGAGTTTCAAGGAGGGCGAATCGCACGACCCCTCCGAGGAGATGGCAGACATCCTTTGGGTGCTTATCTGCCTTGCCAACCAAACTGGTGTCGACCTTACCGAAGCCCTGCAAAAGAGCTTCGACAAGAAGACCAATCGCGACAAAGAACGCCATAAAAACAACCCCAAACTATATAAAGAATAGAATCTATAATATATAGAAAAAGAAGTAAACAACATACCAAATAACAACAAAATGGGAATTATTAAAGACATTATCCTGAACGATCAGGAGAACCAGAAGGCTCAGCAAACCCCGAGCAAGTATGAGGAGGCTCTCGCCAAGTACAACACCAACATCGACGACCAGGAGGTACGCGATGCCGTGCGCAAGATTATAGCCGAGAAGGTGCCCGAGAACGACAATATGGACGTTAAGCGTTTTCTCTTCGGAAGCATCGAGCTTACAACCCTCAAGACTACCGACAGCGACACCAGCGTACTGGCTTTCACAGAGCGCGTAAACGACTTCGACAACGAGTATCCTGACCTGCCCCACGTGGCTACCATCTGCGTATATCCTTGCTTTGCCAAGACCGTAGCCGAATCGCTTGAGGTAGACGGCGTAGAGATTGCTTGCGTGTCAGGCTCTTTCCCCTCTTCTCAGGCTCGTATCGAGGTTAAGGTGGCTGAGACATCTCTCGCCGTTGCCGACGGCGCTACAGAGATTGATATCGTTATGCCGGTGGGCAAGTTCCTCTCTGCCGACTACGAGGGCGTATGCGACGATATAGCCGAGCTTAAGGCTGCCTGCGGCGAGAGCGTAGCCATGAAGGTTATCCTCGAGACTGGTGCCCTCAAGACAGCCTCTAACATCAAGAAGGCTTCTATCCTCTCTATGTATGCAGGTGCCGACTACATCAAGACCTCTACCGGCAAGCTTGAGCCTGCAGCCACACCAGAGGCTGCCTACGTTATGTGCCAGGCCATTAAGGAGTACTACGACAAGACGGGCATACAGATAGGTTTCAAGCCCGCTGGCGGCATCAACAGCGTTATGGATGCTCTTATCTACTACACTATCGTCAAGGAGGTTCTGGGCAAGAAATGGCTCACCAACAAGTGGTTCCGCCTCGGAACATCACGCCTTGCCAACATGCTGCTTAGCGAGCTTAAGGGCGAGCAGATAAAGTTCTTCTAAAGAAGGATAAGCCTTTACAATAATAAAGCCTCTCTAAGAGACAAAAGCTCTTAGAGAGGCTTTATTATTGTAAAGAGGAGGCTTGCTTCTCTCCTACTTCGTCCTTTTTATCACAAAGTCGAGATAAGCCTGCAACGCCGCCTTGACGTCCGGCTGCTGCACCTTATCGTCCAAGAAGCGCTGCGCCTCGGCATGAAACTCCCACATACGGCGCTCGGCATACTCGATGCCACCCTTCTGCTTGGTGTAAGCCACAAGCTGGGCTATCTCCTCCGCCGACACCGCATGCTCCTTAACCTTAAGCGCAAGCTCCCTCATCGACTCGTCGCCGCCATTGTTTACGGCATATATCACGGGCAGCGTGAGCTTGCCCTCAGCCATATCGTTGCCTGTAGGCTTGCCTATCTCTGCAGAGTCGTAATAGTCGAAGATGTCGTCGCGTATCTGGAAGATAATGCCGAGGTTCTGACCAAAAAGCTTAGCCGCCTTGACATCCTCCTCCGAGGCTCCCGACGACAACGCTCCTATGCCCGAGCAAGCCTCAAACAGCGCCGCCGTCTTCTGCTTTATAACGTCATAATACACATCCTCCGATATGTCCTTGCGTCCGATGTTGGACAGCTGCAGTATCTCGCCGTCCGACAGTGTGCGTCCAAGCTCGGCAAGATAGGTCACAATCTGCTCCGAGTGGGTGCGAGCCACACACAGCAGAGCCGTAGAGAGGATATAGTCGCCCACCAGCACCGCCACCTTATTGTCGTATGTGGCATTGACCGAAGCCTGGCCGCGTCGTTCCTCGCTCTCGTCCACCACATCATCGTGTACGAGCGAGGCAGTGTGCAGCAGCTCCAAGCCCACAGCAGCGTTCTGTGTGGCGTGGTTTATCTGCCCAAAGTTCTTAGCCATTAGCAGTATCAGCATCGGACGCATACGCTTGCCCGCACGCTTGCGTATATGCTCAAGCGCACTGCCGAGCAAGCCGTCCTCATGCGATAGCGACTTGTTGAAAAGAGTTATAAAATCGGCGAGTTCCGCCTCTATGGGTTGCTTTATGATTGACAGATAATCCATTGTATTATAATATTTCGTACAAAGTTACGTATTTTGCCGTTATTAGTGACATTTTTTTTGTAATTTTACACCAAAACAATATTAAATACAATGAACAAGCTATTTCTTCTCGACGCCTATGCGCTTATCTACCGCGCCTACTACGCGTTTATAAAGAATCCACGTATAAACTCGAAGGGCATGAACACATCTGCCGTTATGGGCTTCGTCAATACCCTTAACGAGATTCTCACCAAAGAGCAGCCCACCCACATCGGCGTGGCTTTCGACCACGGCAAGACGTTCCGCGACGAGGCTTTCCCTGCCTACAAGGCGCAGCGAGAGGAAACCCCGGAGGACATTCGTGCCTCGGTGCCTATCATCAAGCAGATAATAAGCGCCATGCACATACCCGTGCTTCAGGTAGACGGATTCGAGGCCGACGACGTCATTGGCACCCTCGCCACCAAAGCCGGCAAGGCTGGCATAACCACCTACATGCTTACGCCCGACAAAGACTACGGTCAGCTGGTGTCCGACAACGTCTTTATGTTCCGCCCCCGACACGGTGGCGGCTACGAAACCATGGGACCTGCCGAGGTATGCCAGAAGTACGACCTCGCCTCCACCTCGCAGGTGATAGACCTCCTTGCGCTCATGGGCGACTCTGCCGACAACTTCCCCGGTTGCCCCGGTGTGGGACCTAAGACTGCCGCCAAGCTGATAGCCCAGTTTGGAAGCATCGACAACATGCTTGCCAACTCGTCCCAGATAAAGGGCAAGCTGCGCGAGAAGGTGGAGGTAGCCGTAGACGATATACGCATGTCGAAGTTTCTTGCCACCATCCGCACCGACGTACCCATCGACCTCAACCTCGACCAGCTTAAGGTAGAAGAGCCCGACACCGCCAAGCTTGCCGAGATATTCACCGAGCTGGAATTTAAGTCGCTTTTAGACAAGTTTGTCAAGAAGCCTCAACAACAGCCAAAAGTTGCCAATATGCAGCTCGATTTATTTGCCGAAAATCCGACCATCGATGCAGCTGCTCCCGAAATTTCGAGTTTTGAGAGCCTAAAAACCACCACACACGAATACCAACTCGTTGAAACAGAGGAAGATGCGCGTCGATTGTTTGACTTTTTTGTTACAAAACAAATTCTCAGTTTAGACACAGAGACCACTTCGGTCAATCCTATCGACGCCGAACTGGTAGGTTTGAGCTTCGCCGTGGAGGAAGGAAAGGCATTTTACGTGGCAATTCCGGCAGAACGTGAAAAAGCAGAAAGAATTGTTAATATATTTAAACCGCTATACGAGAGCACCCAAATCCTTAAGATAGGACAAAACATCAAGTACGACATGGAGGTGCTGATGAATTATGGTGTGCGCCTCGCCGCGCCCATGTTCGACACGATGATAGCCCACTACGTGCTGCAACCCGAACAGAAGCACAACATGGACATCCTTGCCGAAACATTGCTGGGCTACCAGACCATACACATCGACGAGCTTATCGGACCCAAGGGCAAGTCGCAAAAAAATATGCGCTCGCTCTCCCCTGCCGACATCTGCGACTATGCCGCCGAGGATGCCGACGTAACCCTGCGCCTATACAACGTGCTGAAGCCGCGCCTTAAGGAAGCCGATGTGGAAGACCTCTTCTACAACATAGAGATGCCCCTCGTGCCCGTGCTTGCCGAGATGGAGACGAACGGAGTGCTGCTCGACACCGATGCCCTTGCCGAGACGTCCAAGGTGCTAACCAGCCGAATGACGCAGATAGAGCAAGAGATATACAAGCTTGCCGGACACCAGTTCAACATAGCGTCGCCCAAGCAGGTGGGCGAGGTGCTATTTGGCGAGATGAAGATTGTGGACAAGCCCAAGAAAACCAAGACTGGCCAGTACGTCACATCCGAGGAGGTGCTGCAGCAGCTGCGCTCAAAGGCCCCCATCGTCGACCACATCCTCGAGCACCGCGGCCTAAAGAAGCTCCTCGGCACCTACGTCGATGCCCTGCCCAAACTAATAAACCCACGCACAGGCCATATACACACCTCCTTCAACCAGACTGTAACGGCTACGGGCCGCCTCTCGTCGTCCGACCCTAACCTGCAGAACATCCCCGTACGCGGCGAGGACGGCAAGGAGATACGCAAGTGTTTCATACCCGAGCCGGGCTGCCTCTTCTTCTCTGCCGACTACTCGCAGATAGAGCTGCGCGTCATGGCTCACCTCTCTGGCGACAAGAACATGATTGAGGCCTTCCGCGAGGGCTACGACATACACGCCGCCACTGCCGCACGCATATACAAGGAGAAGATAGACGACGTTAGCCGCGACCAGCGCACCAAGGCCAAGCGTGCCAACTTCGGCATAATATACGGCATAACCGTCTTTGGCTTGGCAGAGCGCCTGGACATAAGCCGCGACGAGGCCAAGCAGCTTATAGACGGCTACTTCGAGACATTCCCCGAGGTGCATGCCTATATGGAGAAAGCCAAGCAGCTGGCTCGAGAACACGGCTACGCCGAAACCTTCTTCCACCGCCGTCGCTATCTGCCCGACATCACATCGCACAACGCCACCGTGCGCAACTTTGCCGAGCGCAACGCCATCAACGCCCCGATACAAGGCTCTGCCGCCGACATCATCAAGATAGCGATGGTAAGGATATACGAGCGCTTCTGCCGGGAGGGCATCAAGTCGAAGATGATTCTGCAAGTACACGACGAACTAAACTTCTCTGTGCTGCCCGAGGAGAAGGAGCGGGTCGAGAAGATTGTGCTGGAGGAGATGCAGAATGCCTATCCGCTGCAGGTGCCGCTTGTGGCAGACTCGGGCTGGGGCGCCAACTGGCTGGAGGCACATTAAGGAGAGGGGGCACGGCACCCTCTTCTTGGTACAAACTAAATATAAAGATTATGGACAATATAAAGAACAAAGCAGAATATATAATTGCCTCTGTCAATGAGTTTGCCAAAAGACATAAACTGACAGATACACAAGCCTACCGTTATCTTAGAAGATTTAAGGGGATAGAAATGCTCGAACGCTTCTATGATGTTATGCATACACTTAGTTTTAAAGACACAACAGATAATCTTACCACTTTCTGTCATCGTAATGGAGGAAAATTAGTATGAAACTATATCATGGCTCAACTGAAATGTGTTTGAATTTGATGAAAGAAAACTATCTGACAGCTCTATAGAGGTTCTCAAGTTTGACGGTTACTCAAAAGAATGGGCAGATTTCGTATTTGCTAACCGCAATTCAAAGACCGGAGAGAGCATACACAACTACGATATTGTTGTAGGTCCTATTGCCAACGACCGTGTTGGTGTACAAGTACGTAGATACATGGAGCATGAAATATCATTAGAAACGTTTCTTGAAAACTTGAAGTATATGAAAGGCGTTACATTTCAGTATTTCTTTGGTACAGAGACAGCTATTAATTTATTAAGAAAGATATGAAAGACTTCGAATATATGGTAGAATGTATGGAGCGCGACCTTATTGTTATGCTAATGGAAAAACAAGGCATGACAATAATAGAGGCATTAGACGCTTTCTATAATTCAGAGACACATGAGAAACTATGTGATGCTCGCTCTGGGCTATATTTCCAAAGTCCAGGCTATGTATACAGTTTTCTTAATAATGAAATAAATTATGGCAAGTTCTTCTAAATAACCTTACTAATAAAGTGTTTTCTTGCGCAACCCGTCATTCTATCACTTCCACCGCCCCACACACGGTATAACACGCTGATAATCAGCTGTGTATATTTTAGACACCACAGCCAACCTATCACAGTTCTATCACACATCCAACACACACCCTACACTACGTCGGGCCAGTGTTAGATATGTGATAGGTGACGACACGAGGAGGCAACCTAACACTCCGGCAATGCGCTGTTGTCCAACGTATTACAAGCGTAGAGCACCCAAATAATGATAGAATGACGAGTTGCGAAAATAAAACATTTATATAGGAGGTACGGTCTCCGAACCGTACCACGCAAGTGGCTATATTATGCCAAAGAGCAGTTGCTTGAGTGAGGGTGTGTCAAAACTCAAACAATGCGGGCTGAAAGCCCAA
>ULYE01004235.1_pt1 | contig 13205 bp, 13 predicted proteins | sample 1961921 | NCBI WGS metagenome assembly ULYE01 (sample SAMEA4835856, study PRJEB28245) | human gut metagenome | biome: gut microbiome; material: fecal sample | place: Denmark | collected 2008 | reverse complement strand
CAGCCCCTGTTTATAAGTGGTTGGAAGCAATTGAGTGCTTACGTTTGACGTTGCAAAGGTACAATCCCGCAGAGCCGAAAAGCAAGTCTGTTGAAAGGCGTTGAAAAACGTTGGGAAACTATTGAAAAAAAGCAAGTAAATATTAAAAATCAACAGGCATCAAGGCCCTTTCAAGCCTTTTTTGCCCTTTAACATTCTAATTTTTCATTCATGGCAGATATGACATTGAATATCTACGGAGGCAATATCCAGATCCTCCCCAACGCCACTCAGGCAGTGCAGAACTTCTATGGCGATGAGTTCGCCCGTAAGGTGCTTATCAAGACAGTCCACCCCGTTGCTCCCCAGGAACAGCAATCCGACACCGAGCAGGAAGCCCCTGCAGACGTGTCGGATGAAGACGACTGTCGGCTCGCTATATATATAAGTAATGAGGAAGCCCTGCGAGAATATATCAAGCTCCTCCGCTCCTGCAGGACAGCGCGGGATTTGGGCGAGGTGGTGGCAACCATGTGCCAGAACGAATCCCAGATCAATGAGGAACTCATTGTGAAGAAGGACTTCATCGACCTCCTCCTCCCTTTTCTCACCAAATGGGCGAAGGGTCAGACCACTGACAACATCCGAATGGCAATCAACAACGCCTGGGCAGCCCGCAAGAGAGCCATCCGTCAGTCAGGCCTCTGAAAAGCCCGAAAAAAGTATCCAATGATACTTTGCCAAGTATCCAGTATTACTTTGCCAAGTATCCAGTATTACTTTGGGAAGTAACCAATGATGCCTTTTCAGGCCAGTTTTACAGGGACATTTCCCACCTCCCACCCAGCTCCCGCTTCTCTACCCAAACTGAATCAGTAGTCAGTATGGCAAAGTGCATACTGAAATGTGAGACGCTTGCGGGGGGAGTTTGGGAGATGCCCCTGTCTCCCAAGCGAGGACAGACAGATGAGAGCGTAAGCACTCAATTGATTCTGAGGCATTTTGCATGAACCAAGTTACCTTTGCACTGCAAAACATAAAAATACGCTTATGGTATTTCACTTATGTTTTCAGCAGACTTATAGAGGGTGAGAAGGACTACGAAAAGCTTCTCCCCAGTGCTGTCGCACGGTAAATTCAAATAAACAAAAGTTAAAACAAAAATAATCAATGGCTCTCCAGCCCATGTTTATAAGTGGTTGGAAGCAATTGAGTGCTTACTTATACTGTAATAATAGTTATTTTGACATGAAGAAAATAGTGTTATTTAATCATAAAGGAGGTGTTAGTAAGACGACCTCAACTTTTCATATAGGATGGATGCTTGCAAATTTGGGTAAAAAAGTATTGCTAGTTGATGCCGATCCTCAGTGTAATTTAACATCACTTTTTCTAGGCGATAAGTTTGATGAATATTTTGATGAAGATTCCCCAACAGTAAATAATAATATAAAGGATGGTGTTTGGCCTGCTTTTACAGGTTCTGCTACACAAATTCGTCCTTTTGAATGTCCAAAAGCAGAAAGAAACCATAATCTTTTTTTGTTGCCTGGACATATGAATCTCTCGGAATGTGATTCACCTCTTTCGTTTGCAATAACATCTAATTATATGCCATTGCAAAGCTTGCCTGGTTCTTTTAATGATTTAATTGAAAAATGTGCAGAACAATATAATATTGATTATGTATTCATAGATTTAAACCCAGGTTTAAGTGCAATCAATCAGATTTTATTCTTGTGTAGTGATGCTTTTATAGTGCCGACTAATCCTGATTCATTTTCGGTTATGTCTATTAAGAGTTTAGCTTCTATTTTACCTAGATGGGTAGAATGGAAAAACAGTAACATTTCTCATTATGCAACTTCACCTTATCCTTTGCCATTAAGTACGCCTTCTTTTATTGGTGTTATTCCTCAACGTTTTAATGTACGAAATGGTTCCGCGACAAAGCCCTTTAGAGAAAAAATAGCAGAACAAATAGACATAATTAAAACATTGTTTGTTCCGGAGTTGCAAAAAAAGGATATGATTTATTCTAATGCGGAATATGATAATGCAGGTATAGATAGAAAAACTTTCTGCTTGGAAGAAATAAAAGATTTTCTTACCTTATCACCTAAAAGCTTGCGTATAAATGTGCCTGTTTTTGAGCTTTCTGATGATGAACTTAGTGCAGTAGGTACAGTTTTAAAAAGTGCACAGGAAAACAGAGAAACATTTCGTGCAATATATTCTACAATCGCAGAAAAAATAATGAAAATATGTCATGATTAGTGTGTTGAGAGAGTTTGAAAATGCCATTTCGGGAGTACAAAACTTAAATGCGATTCATGACCATCTTTTGAATGATTTGCATTTAAACGTTGCTGCTTCCGAGATTCTTCGTTGTCAATTGGTATATACAGTTAGTGCTATGGATAGGTATTTTCATGAAATTGTCAGAGTTGGTTTTTTAGAAGAATATAATGGAGTTAGGATAAAAACAGATTCCTATTCTAAATGGAGTTTTTCTAACAAAAAACTTGCTGAAATAGTAAGATTTAGTAATCCATCGTTTGTCCCATCTTCTTATGTTGAAACTCCTGACTATGTAATAGAATCTGATGTTAGAGAGAAAAATGGAGTTTTGGCATTTCAGCAACCTGATAAGATAAAAGAGGCTTTGAGCCTTATTTGGAATTCTTCACACAAAATAGCCGAAATAGCAAAAACAATGGCGTTTGAACCAACAAGGTCAGAAAATGATAGAAAAAAACTTCTTGAACAGAAGATAAAATTAATAAGTATTCGTAGAAATCAAATTGTCCATGAGGGAGATATAGATCCGTTGACAACCAATAAAAGAGATGTTTTAAAGTCTGATGTTCTTGACTGTGTAGAGTTTATAAATAGTTTCGTTCATGCGATTCATACATTGATAACAGATTCAGGTTGTTATATTTCTTCATGATTTCCCCACAAGTATAACTATTTCTGTATTCTGTTTCATGATGTTAAACTAGGTGATTTAAAGTTGGATTATTATGGGAAAAATGAATGAATATGAACGGCATGCTTATTTGTATTCAGCATGGACGGCATTGCTTATGCCGTGTATGGTTACAATATGGGTTACGTGGAGTGTATTACCTAGTAAGCTATATACATTGCATATAATATTGAAAGCTTTGGGAGTTGTAGCATCTAGTGCTGTGGTATATGCTGCTTTAGGTTTTTATATCAGAGAGTTATTTCGTTGTACTTCTAAACTGATATTTCAGTTTCCAATGTTTAGGGAGGATGAAACAAAGATGCCTACTACAGAATACCTGATGTGGAAAAATAAGAAACTTTCACATACTCAGATAGAACAGGTTCATCATATAATGCAGTCACAATACAATTATATGATGCTTACAGCTCCGCAGGAGAATGATGATGAGCAGGAAGCGCGAAGAAACATAGTTGGAGCTGTTGGTATAATGAAAGAGGCAACGCGAGGAAACAAAATGTTACTCCAATGTAACTATAGATATGGCTATCAAAGAAATCTGCTAGGTGGACTTGTGTGGTCTTTTATGATAGTATTGCTTTTGCTAATTGCCAGTTATGTTTATAATTTGAAGTATATGGCTGGTTGTTGGCTAGCTTTGATATTAGTTCTCATTCAAGGGGTTGTTGCTTTCTTTTTTATGAAGTATGCTGCACGAAATTATGCAAGAACTTTGATAAATACATTTGTTTCCCAAAATAGTAAATAGTATGGAATATTACATTAATATTTTAAATGTAGGCGATGCGGATGCGATTGTAATAAACTATCGTGATGACAGTAATCGTTGGTGGACAATTGTGGTTGATGCGGGTAATGTTGGCGATGGTGCAAAGGTTAAAAGTTATATAAAACATGTAGTAAATGGCATGTACTATATTGATTATGCAGTTTGTACTCATCCAGACAAAGATCATAAAGGTGGATTTTTTGATTTATATGAAGATCGTACAGTTGTAATATCAAATTTCGTTTTTGCAAATCCTGAGGATATTTTATCTAAGGATTTTCGAAGGTTGATTTTTTCTACTGGGTACTTAGTCAATCAAGGAAAGAAAACCTATAACCATCCAAACTACAATACAAGGAACTTGATAGATATTATTAGAAGAAGAGGGACAAATATTTATCAATGGTCTAGTGGTGTTGACTTTGTTGGTGTTCCTTTGAAAATAGTAGGTCCTTCTGAACAGTTTTTAAAAGATTCTATTTATGAGATGGCTTTAAATTTTGCAGATTTATCAGATGAAACTGAGGCGGATTTGTATAATGAAGATGAAACTTTAACTGATGAAGAAGCTAAAAGCGTTATGGATACTGAGAAAGAAGATCGTCCGACCAATAAAGCAAGTTTGATACTTTTATTTCACCCGGCCAATAGAAAATACCTTTTAACTGGAGATGCTTGTGCTAAAAGTATACATGATGTCGCTGATGCTTATGACGAAGAGGTTAAGGGTTGTGTGTTGAAAGTCCCTCATCATGGCAGTAAGCACAATCTTACTACAGATGTGATAGATTTATTGGCTCCGACTAGTGCAACTATAAGTTGTAAGGGAAGTAAGAAACATCCTAATAGTGGTGTTGTATATTGGTTAAGTAAATATTGTAATGTCTATTCTACTGCAAAGTCAGGAACGCTGACATATCAGAGTGCTCCTGTGGAGCATCCTGCGATACCGCTTAAAAAGAAGCAATAAGAGTAAAATCTCAGATTATAGCAGAATAAGCGTTGCAAGGTGTAAAAAAACGATTGTGAGAATGTGGTAGATTATTATGATGCGCCAGCCGACAAATACTCGCAATTCTATTGCGTAAACAATCATTGGCAGCCCCTTGCGGGCACAGGCTTAGCTGACGATACCAGAACTCTGGCGGAGGCTATGGCGTAGCCAGCTACATCCTCTCGTCCCTGAGGGAAGAGAGGGTTGGAGAGAAAGGTGGAACCCTCTTAGGAAAGAGGGACGGGGTGATTCGAAAAAAAACAAGATAAATATTATGTCTCAAACATCAGATAAAAACAAGCGAATAGCGAAGAATACTTTGCTGTCGAATAGTAACTTATTGTATATGAGGCGATGTATATAGCAAGGATGTTGAAATGACAGAGTGTATTATGAGCGAGGAACAATACAACGAATTGCTGAAAGCCTACACAAAGGAAGCTTTGGCAAGTATGATAAAGGCTGATATACGCAGTAGGTTTCCCGAACCCTATACAGGTATGTATTGCCATCAATTTGATGATTTTAAAAATGTTGCAGACTTCTTGGAATTTGCTGCAAAGTAAATGAGGAGATAATACAATGAGCCAGAGGTTATAAGCAAATATGGTACGTTAACAATAGCTTCAATATATGAAGGACGAAAAATATAACAATATCGTTAAGGAGGCAGAGGTGTTATTTGATAGCATTCTGAAAGATTCCTTGCTGGTTCAAAAGGATACACTCTATGAAGGGTATCCAATGAATCCCACAATTAAGCATAATATAGAAGTTTGTGTAACTGATAATACTTGAAGTTATGGCATCATGGAATGAGATATTGGATAGATTTGGGCATATGCCTAGTCAATACGACTTGGTACGAAGAGAATATCTTAAACAGCTGAGTGATTATACGGGTAGAAATACAATACTCTATTATTCTGCATGGTTGCAAAAGTCTTTGATGGCTAACGGTACTTTTGACTTTGGAATCAATGATAATGATAAGACTGGTTTCATGACTTGTATATATCAGCTTGATAAAACCAAGGGACTGGATTTGATATTGCATACTCCTGGAGGTGATATATCTGCTACGGAATCTTTGGTAGTATATCTTCAAAGCATCTTTGGAAAAGATATTCGAGTTATAATCCCTCAAATGGCTATGTCTGCAGGTACTATGATTTCTTGTTGTGCAAAAGAGATAATCATGGGTAAACATTCTAATTTGGGACCGATAGATCCGCAGTACGGAATGTATAGAGCACATGGTATCATCGAGGAATTCGAAAATATCAAGCATGAGAATGTAGTTAATCCGGTAGGTACACAAGTTTGGGGGCCTATATTATCGAAATATACTCCAACTTTAGTGGGTGAATGCCAAAAGGTAATTGATTGGTCTAATGGCTTGGTTAAGCAATGGCTGATAGAAAATATGTTTGAAGGTCTTCCCGATGCCGAAGACAAAGCTAATAGTGTTGTTGAAAATATAGGAAGCCATGCTTTAACAAAATCTCATAGTCGCCATCTTCATATAGATTATCTTCGTAACCTAGGATTAAATATAACGGCATTAGAGGATGATGCAGAGTTACAAGATAAGGTACTGAGCATTCATCATTCTACAATGATTACTATAAGTAGCACTAAAGCTGCAAAAATCATAGAGAATCAAAATGGTGTGTCTTTCATCAATACTATTGGATAAAATGAAAGGCAAGGAGTATATTCTATAGAGGATGGAAAAATATAATTTCTAAGATTCATGAAACCAACATATAAAGTTTATTCTTTTGAAGAATCGTTAAGCGAAATAGAGCTTATTCTGGATGGTGATGTGACTACTGTTACAGAGCAAAATGCACTTCCTGGTGATTCGGAAAATATAATCAAAAAATCACTTTATGCCTATTGCTCAGTAATATATGTTGATATAAGGGTGATGCAAGATTGGATGGACGCAAGCAAACGTATCTTATACGCTAAATTATATAGGAGTCTGGTTACGCAGGTTTGTTCGCTGTTTGAATCTATCAAGTTATGCCAAGATATAAATAGTAGTGATAGTGCTATTTGGGGGATATTTGATACTCGATATAAAAATGATATTAATGAGCTGATAACTTTGGTTGCTCAACTGAACAGTTTACTCAAAATATTGAATTTCAAAATGTCGAAGAGACAATGGCCTACTTTCCGATGGGGGATAGGCGTATGTTACGACCGCATCTTGTTATTTGATGTGAAAGGTGATAGCGATACCATATCGAGAGCTTTCTTTGGGCCTGTTTTGAAAAATGCTACTAGATTGGCAAGTTATGGTAACAAGACATATTTTGATAATCCGATTATGATTTCGGAAATATTTTATTCGAATCTAAATGACGACAATAAAAAGCAGTTTAGGAATAATGCAGAACATGATTGTTATCATGGAAATATCACCAATGTTGAGATGGATGAATGGTATAAGAAAAATAACGTATAAGATATGGCAAAACCAAGAGTGTTTATAAGTTCTACCTTCTATGACTTGCGCCAAGTTCGTCAGGATTTAGATCAATTTATCATGTCCTTGGGATATGAACCTGTCAGAAATGAAGAGGGTGATATTCCTTATGGGAAAGATGCGGAATTAGAAAAATACTGCTACGACGAGACAAAAAACTGTGACATATTGGTGTCGATCATAGGTGGACGATTGGGTTCAGAATCCGTTACTGGTCCATATTCGATTTCTCAAATAGAATTGAAGACGGCTCTTAAGGAGAATAAGCAAATCTATATCTTTATAGAAAATTCCGTGCTAGCCGAGTATCAGACATATTTGTTGAATAAAGGTAATGACCAGATAAAGTATAAATATGTGGATTCTAGTAAGATTTATGAGTTCATTGAGGAAGTCAATAAGTTAAAGGTAAACAATAATATCAAGGCTTTTGAGAGTACTACAGATATAACAAAGTATTTGAAGGAACAATTTGCTGGGTTGTTTAAAAGATTTCTAGATGAGCAAAATAAAGTGAAGGAGGCCAATGTGATAGAGCAATTATTCAAAACCTCTCAGACACTCAATCAATTAGTTGATGTTTTTTCACAAAAGAATGAAGGAAAAACAGATCAACTAAGGGAAATATTATTATTGAATCATCCGTTGTTGTCCTTTCTTCAAGACAAGTTACATGTCAGTTACAAGTTTTATATAAATACTTTAGCTGATTTGGAAGCTTTGTTGTCGGCACGTGGTTATGTGAAATGTTTGAATATGACTCCATTGGATGATTATTATGAGTGGACTAATGATAATGGTGGAGATGGCAAGGTTGCAACCTTAAAAATAGCAACGTGTCTTTTTACGGGTTCAGAAGAATTATTGAAGTATGTGAATGTTAATGATTGGAATAGTCATTTTGCCACATATGAAGTTGCTGAAATGCGTGCTTCTGATGATTTGCCTTTTTGAGAAGAGAGCAGGCAATGTGCTTGAATCAAATAAGTGTCGTCCCTTCATACAACACCATTAGTCTGTATGTTGACTCACCTGATGGATTATTTGATAGAGTTCTTTCTTTTGCCGGAGATTGAGGATGCTACAATTTGGGAGAGTGATAGAAATGAGTATTTGAAATCAATTGAAAAGAAAAAGTAAATGTCAAATCAAACATCGGATAATAATAAGCGAATAGCGAAGAATACCTTGCTTCTTTACTTCCGAATGCTTCTAATAGTGGTTGTGACTTTGTTTACAAGCAGAGTCGTTCTATATAAATATAGGGGTAATGGATTGTGGTATTTGTAATGCTGTGGGCTGATGTGGCTTTGGAAGGACTGAAGTTGCGACTGCAGGAATGCGGTAAAGTCCAACAAGAATGCTCGTTTCACTGGACTTAAAGCAGCACTTGACAAAAGAATGGGATTTCATCAGAGTAATGGGAAGTACAGGGTTTAACGAAAACTTAAGATTTAGTTGGTATGAAAAATGGTAATATTATAGCTACTCAAGGTTCTACCGACCTGTTTAAAGATCAACCGGGTGTTGACTCAACAGAGAAAAAGATAGAGTTTGTAAAGACGAAACTCCGTGAGTTCTTCAACTTGAAGAATGTGAATTTCCTTTTGGGGGCAGGTGCCAGCAGCGGGGCTGTTGATACAATGACTCAACTTTACAAAAATTTGGAATTCAGTCGTGAGGAAAGTGATGAGAAAAACGAATTTGAGCGTATTGTTGACAAGGAAGACGAAAATTTAGAGAACATCCTTAAAGTGATGTACTCTGCCAGAAATTATTATAATGGTATCCCAGATGAGTGCGAAAGGGTAAAGTCCTATAAAGGATTATATGACAGACTTATAAAAAAGGTGGAGAAGCATATCTTTGACCGTATCAATATAAATTTCGCAGCGGAGAATAGTCAAAGGGTTCTAGGCTATTATACTGCCTTTTACCAAAAGTTGGCAATGCGAAACAAAGATTTGTCTCGCATACGGATTTTTACGACCAACAATGATTTGTTTAACGAGACAGCTCTTGATTCTCTGAATATCCATTATATCAATGGTTTTAGTGGCGGCTTGCGCAAGTTTTTCAATCCTGCTTTGTTCAACTATACTTGGTCAAAGCGAATGGATACAAGCATAGACAAATATGAGCCAATCGAAAATTTAGTATATTTGTATAAGATTCATGGTTCTATCAATTGGGTGGAATCGACTCCTCTGCCTGGCAACTATTTTGAAATTGAAGAAATTCATTCAAACGAGTTGACTTCTGATAAAGCATGCTTGATATATCCGACACCAACAAAGCAGGATAAGAGTTTGGGAGCACCATACGTTGATTTGTTTCGCGAGTTTCAAAACAAGCTACTGGAACCTCATTCTGTGTTGTTTGTAATAGGGTATGGTTTCAATGACCGCCATGTAAATGACATCATTTATAGAGCTCTCGCTACAAATTCAACCATCAATGTTGTGATATTTAGTAGCAAACCGGAACAAAAAGAAAGAGAGAAGAAACCTATTTTCTTTATCGATGATAATCGGATTTTCACTTTTTCTGGTCAAGTTTGGGATGTAGATGATGAAAAAAAGGAGGTTGAAGGTTCTAAGCATACAATAAATCATTTCGATTATATTGTGAATGAACTCCTACCGAATCTGGATGCCTTCAAGAAGGAAGACAGTTTAATGCAAGGCTTCGTAAAACGGTTGAATGAACTTACCAAGGACAAAAAATGAAGATAGGAAAAATCATATCTGTAGAATATGACAAGTTTAGAGTGAGACTATTTCATTCTACAAGGAATTCTACGGTAAATATAGATGGCAAGGTATATTACTTTGGTAATATCGGCAGCTATCTGAAAACTGCCAATTCTTCTGGAGATTCCATTCTTTGTGAAGTAACGGCAGTTATGGACAGGATAAATACTGAGAAAAGTTCTTATTCCAATTACGACCTTGATAGTTCTCGTGAAGTCATCATCAAACCAATAGGAACGTTAGTTGGGAAGGACTTCAAGATGGGAGTCGGTATTTTCCCATCTTTATATAGTGACGTTGAAATTGTAACGTATGATGATTTGGACAAAGTCCTTTCTCTTGCTGGAGGTAAGTCACAGAAAGGCATTCATACCAGCATAAATATCGGGCAAAGCAAAAGTTTGATTAACTACAACATCAACCTTGATATCAACAAACTGTTCAATATCCATACTGCAGTGTTAGGTAATAGTGGAAGTGGAAAATCAAACACCATTGCCCATATTTTACATGAGGTTTATCGAAAGACAGAAAATCATGCTAATGGAGCCAAGACAATAATATTTGATGCCAATGGCGAATATCCCATTGCTTTTGGTGAAAACAGTGGTCACTCTACAAATATAGACAAGGTTTGCTATAAGCCCAATCTCGAAGGTGAGAATGAAAATGGCATAACACCGTTGTATCTTCCTTACTATTTGATGAACCTTGACGAATGGTTGTCATTCTTGATGGCTTCAGAAAGAACACAAAAACCATTTTGGGACAAGGTCTTGCAAGAGTGTTTTAAGTTTTATAAGATTTTTAATCGTGAAGATGATGCAGAGCGATTTGCAAACTACGTAAAATGGAAACTATATCAAATGTTGTACATCATTGTCACAAGAATTGAAAGTGATACTTCCAAGATGACCGCAGCAAAGGGTGCTATAGCCAAAATGCAAGAAACTTGTACACAGATAATGCTAAAAGCAGATTCTGAGGTATTCAAGGATCTGAAAAATTATCTGGATATCTGTAGCAATCTCTGTTATGTCACATATGGTAACAACAATGATGCCTTGGCTAATGCACTTCACTATTTCATTAGCGATGGTGGAAATCCGCAGTATGCACAGCTTGACAATAATATGGAAATAGCCTTATATGATGAGGAGAAGAGACATAGCTTCAAACAAATCGATGAAGAAATGGCTATTGTTGTCAATGAAGAGAAGTTGAAAACTGGGCAATATTTTGATTATAAGTTTCTCAAAATTGCAACTGAGATTGTGCTTATGGAGGAAGAAGCAAGAGGCAATCTGCATATTCGCGATTTTATTTCCACGTTGTTAAGCCGTTTAGACTATTTTTTGGAGAACCAAGATTGTAAGTTCATGCGAGAACAAAAGAAAATATACCAAAGCTCCAACGATTATCTTGATAAAGTATTTGGAATATCAGATTCACAAGAACGGACAAAGCAACTCATTACTATCGATCTAAGCGAAGTTGGAACGGACGTATTGGAGTTGTTGACAAGTGTGTTGTCTCGCATGATATTCGATTATCGAAAGCAAAAATTGGGACATGACCGTCGTGAATGCCCAATACATTTGATACTCGATGAGGCACATCGTTATATTCGTAAGGATGCCAATTACATTATGCGTGAGAATATATTCGAGAAGATAGCACGAGAAGGTCGCAAATACTCACTTTATTTGATAATATCCTCACAGCGACCATCTGAGCTTTCACAAACAGTTCTGTCTCAGTGTGGCAACTACATCGTTCACCGCATACAGAATGAAGTGGATATGAAGTATATTTACTCCGTCTTGCCTTATTTTTCTGACGATTACATCACGAAGATTAAACAGACGATCCCTGGAGAGGCTTTAATCTTTGGTAATTGTGTTCCAATGCCTTTGATGGTGAAAGTGACAAAAGCCAATCCTGCTCCTAATAGCGACAATTGTATTATTAATGAGGAATGGTTTAGACTGGGAAAAGAAAACAAACCAATATAAAAGCATAAAACGTATGTACATAGGTAAAATCACCCCCCCCCCTTACCACCTCAACAGAGAGTTTTGTGTTTTCTGAAATCATATTCAGGAATAGCAATGATACTTGGCTGTATCTGTTTAAGTTGGGCTGTACTCTATAAGTTAGTGTTTCTTGAAATAGATGCACCTTGGCAATGGATGCCTGCATTGGGTGATGTCTTTTATGCCATCACACTATCCGTTGTCGCATCCGTTATATTTTATTTCATTACGACCTATTTCCCGAATAAGAAGCGTAAGGTAATAATAGACAGATTGATTTTAAAGTGGCTTCAACAATTGAATTGGTATGGAGAAATGATACTTGGAGATATAGCGGACTGTGGTTACAAAGAGGTTCTTGATAAAAGCAAAGAAGAATGGTTAAAAACATGTGACAAAAGACTTTCTTCAAAACCTTTATTGGGGAATTTATATATCCTTGGACCATATTATAATAATTGGTTCGAGTATTTCCAAGACAAATTCCATTATGAGGACACATACATTAAGAATTGTCGCCAATATAAAGATGAGCTTCCTGTACAGGTATTAGATATATTTGAAAAATTGGAGATTCACGACAACTTAAGAAATGCTGTAAGGGAATATAATTATCAGCAAGCCACCAATATTAAAGAAAAAGTCTTTGGTGAGAAAGTTGTTGATTTTGATGCCATGTCGAATCTTTCAGAGTTGATTTGGAATCATTGTCAAAATCTTCGAAGTTTAATTGAAACTTATCAGAAGAACTCTTACACATAAAAATTTGGTGCTCATGAATGTACCAGTGGCATAATTACCCATAAAACATATTGATCGGTATTTAAAAAAAATGTATCACTACTCCATGCGGTCCCAGCCCGCACAATATGGCGAAGCCCTTTGATGGTTCGCCAACCTTATAGCGTAGCGGTTCTGAGCACCGAGTAGGGCGGTTTCCTCCTTCGCTCCTGAAAAGAGAGGGCCGGGGTGAGTGGTGGAGCCTTCCTTAACGGTAAGGAAGGACGGGTAGGTTTTCGAAAAAAGCCTTTTTTAATGGTAAAGAAGGACGGGATGATTTTAGAAAAAATATCTCCTAAAGGAGACTTAGAGGTAAATGTCTTATGAATAATTACGACGACATACAAATCATAATTATGGCCGGCGGCGTAGGCAGCCGCTTCTGGCCTATGTCAACCC
>ULYE01035492.1_pt1 | contig 13244 bp, 10 predicted proteins | sample 1961921 | NCBI WGS metagenome assembly ULYE01 (sample SAMEA4835856, study PRJEB28245) | human gut metagenome | biome: gut microbiome; material: fecal sample | place: Denmark | collected 2008 | reverse complement strand
CGTAGGCTTCTGTGTTCTCTGTGAGTTCTGTGGGAACTATAAGTTTAGCCCCATCCTTCCCCAAGATATGCTCCATATTTTCCTCATAAACAATCGATTTAGCCCAAAGCGGAAACTTTTAACGTATAAATAGTTTCCGCTTTGGGCTTTTTTGTATATCTTTGCACTTTTAGTAATGCAAACTTTAGGCTATATATCTGATAGTAAGAAAGAAATAAGTGTTGTTTATAGGATAAACAGTAAAGAAAATGATGTATGTAAGTAGAAAATTGCGCTGGGTGGCATTGGCTGCCGTGCTCGGTTTAAGTGTTCCCGTCATCGCCAACGGCGATGGCAAGTTTGTCCCCTTTAAATATGGCAATTTCGATACCTGGGTTACACGTCAGATACACGAGTCGGCTGTAATAGGAGGCAATACCAAGACTCTCTACGAGATAGGTCCTAACCGCGCGCTCAAAGGCAACAATCCCTACACCAATCTTGGAGGTTCGCCTTGGGGCACCAGCAATGTCATGGCAAAGGTCATGGGCATTGTGAAGACCAACAACTCGGTATACCGCGACAACCGTGGTTCGGGTCATTGCGTAAAGATGACTACACATATCGAGACCTGCAAGGTGCTTGGTATGATGAACATCAAGGTGCTGGCAGCAGGCAGCATCTTCCTCGGCGATATGAAGGAGCCTATAACCGGAACCAAGGAAGGCCCCAAAGCCCTCAACTGGGGCATACCCTTTACGCAGCGTCCAAAGGCTCTGCGCTTCGACTATCGTGTGCAGGTGCCGGGCCACAAGAACCGTATACGACAGAACGGATTTTCAAAAGCCACCACAGTTGCAGGTCCCGACTACTGCATAGCCGTGCTCTATCTGCAGCGACGCCACGAGGATGCCGCCGGCAACATCACGGCGCAGCGTGTAGGCACCATGGTTGTAAAGTATGGCGCGTCTACCAACGGATGGGTCAATGGCGCCACCTACAAGATACATTACGGCAACATCACCCACCAACCATTCTACGATGCAGCCACAATGGGCTTGCGCTCTACCGACTATGCCCGCAACTCTAAGGGCAAGAGCGTCATTGTGCGCGAGACGGGATGGGCGTCGGCAGATGCCGTGCCTACACACATACAGTTGCAGTTTTCGTCAAGTCATGGCGGTGCCTACGTCGGAACAGTGGGCAATACGCTGTGGGTTGACAATGTTGGATTGGTTTATTAAGAATTTACTATATGATACTTCGCCCCATACTACTTATCGCATCGCTCCTCTGTCTCCTCCCCGTAGGTGCCGTAGAGAACCCCGACAACCCCACCGACACCATCAAGCACCGTGGTTTTATAACCCGACTGCTCGACTACTTTAACGACGCCAACAAGGAGAAGAAGGACAAGCGGTTCGACTTCAGCATCATAGGCGGACCCCACTACAGCACCGACACCAAGCTCGGACTGGGCTTGGTGGCTGCCGGACTGTACCGCTCCGACCCCAACGACACCCTGCAGCCGCCCAGCAACGTGTCGCTCTTCGGCGATGTGTCGACAGTAGGCTTCTATATGCTTGGCGTGTCGGGCACGCATATCTTCCCCGGCGACCGCCAACGCATCGACTATACCACCTACTTCTACTCCTTTCCGTGCTACTATTGGGGCATGGGCTACGACATGGGCAACAACAACGACAACAAGAGTAAGATGAAGGACTGGCAGGCGCAGATGAAGGCGAGCTGGCTGTTTGCCACCGCCAACGACCTCTTTATAGGTCCAACCATAGCCTTCGACTATATACACGGCAGTCGGATAGAGCGTCCCGAGCTGCTCAACGGGCAGCGCGCGACAACCTATAACATCGGCGCCGGATTTACATTGCTGTACGATACACGCGACAACCTTACCGCACCCAAGCGGGGTGTGTATCTGTCGTTGCAGCAACTGTTTAGACCCCGATTTATGGGCAACAAGTATGCCTTCAGCACAACCGACCTGCACACAAGCGGATACGTACCCTTGTGGAAGGGAGCAACCCTTGCTGCCGACTTCCGCACGCTGCTCAACTTTGGCAATCCGTCGTGGGCAATGATGGCGTTGCTTGGCGACAGCTACTCGATGCGAGGCTACTACGAGGGCCGCTACCGCGACAAGCATAAGATAGAGACGCAGATAGAGCTGCGACAGCACGTGTGGCGACGCAACGGCATCGTGCTTTGGGCAGGAGCCGGAACCGTATTTCCTAAGTTCTCGGAGATGCGCATGAGCCACGTTCTGCCCAACTACGGACTGGGCTACCGCTGGGAATTTAAGAAGAACGTAAACGTACGCCTCGACTATGGATTCGGCAAAGCCGGACAGAGTAGCTTTATATTCAATATCAACGAGGCTTTCTGATATAACTAACTTTATAAATATGGAACTAAACAAGAACCTAATCGTGGCAATGCTCGCGACGGGCATAAGTGCAAACACATTTGCAGCTAACGATTCAAACAATCCTGAAGCAGTGGAGACACGCCGCGACACGCTCGAGCTTAGCGAGATTGTGGTAGTGGGTTACGGCAAGATGCGCCGCAAGGACATCACCAGTTCGATAACCACCATCCAGTCGTCAGACCTCAATCAGGGTGTCTACACCTCGCCGGCACAGCTGTTGCAGGGCAAGGTACCGGGGCTAACTGTGTCGAACAGTGGCGACCCCAATGCTGCTCCAAGCATCACACTGCGTGGCGCGTCTACCCTGCGCACCGGTGCAGCCATGGAGCCTTACTATATAGTCGACGGTGTTCCAGGCGTCGACCTCTCTCTTGTAGCTACCGACGACATCGAGTCGATAGACATTCTGCGTGATGCCACAGCCACAGCCATCTACGGCTCGAAGGCTGCCAACGGCGTTATAATCGTAACAACAAAGCACGGACATGCCGGCACAGCTCGCGTAACCTATAACGGCTACATGGCTGTAGAGTCGGTATCGAAGAACCTTGACCTCGCATCGGCTGCCGACCTGCGTGCCTATGCCGCAAAAAACGGCTTTACGCTAACCAACGATATGGGTGCCGACGTCGACTGGCAGAAGGAGGTGCAGCGCACCGGTATATCACACAACCACAACCTTGCCGTGTCGGGTGGCAACGCACGCTCGGGATATAACGTGTCGCTCAACTATCTCAACCACGAGGGTATAATACGCTCGTCGGAGATGGAGCGCTTCGGAGCACGCGCTCTTGCCCACTCAAAGGTGTTTAAGGACCACTTGCAGCTGTCGTTGGGCGTCAACGCAAGCCAGACAACAAAGAAGGGCATCGAGGCACAGGAGCAAGGCATAAGCGTGACAGACGCCATGGTTTACTATTCGCCATGCCAGGCTGTGCGCAACGACGACGGCTCTTGGACCGAGTCGACAAGCACCACCCAATACTACAACCCGCTGTCGATGATAAACGAGGACACCCGACAGACCGTGTACCGACGTATGCAACTGACGGGCAAGGCCGACCTCAACCTGCTCAAGGACCTTACATGGACCGCCCAGTACTCGTATATGTACGACCAGAATGTGCTGTCAGAGTATCACTCTACAAAGTCGCAGATTGTAAAGAACAACGGACAGGCAACACGCTCTACATACATGAACAACAAAGAGGTGTTTGAGACCTTTGCCAACTACAACCACAGCTTCCCCGGATACCACCGTGTGGGCGCCATGATAGGCTACTCGTGGGAGCAGACCAACCAGGACGACGGATTCGGCTTGACGGTTAAGGACTTCTACAACGACGCCGTTAAGTACTACAACCTCTCGTACGCCAACAAGATTGACGGCATGGACGGTGTGGAGAGCGGAGCCGAATCGACCCTGCGTATGATTTCGTTCTACGGACGTCTAAACTACTCGTATGCCTCACGCTATAACTTCCAAGCCACGCTGCGCCGCGACGGCTCGTCGGCATTCGGCAAGAACAACCGCTGGGCTACATTCCCGTCGGTGTCGGCAGCATGGCGTATAGGCGAGGAAGAATTTGTTAGAAACCTCGACATCTTCTCCGACCTTAAGCTGCGTGTGGGCTATGGCGTGTCGGGCAACTCGCTCGGCTTCGACGCCTACTCGGCTCAACGCACCTACGGAGTGTCTGGATGGTTCCAGTATACCGACGAGAATGGCGTTACAACCGACAAGCACACGCTTGCCGCCACCAACAATGCCAACCCCGACCTGAAGTGGGAACGCACCGGAATGTTCAACATCGGACTGGACTTTGGTTTCTTCAACTCGCGCCTTACGGGTACCATCGAGTATTACGACAAGCGCACATCCGACCTTATCTACTATTATCCGGTGTCGACCAACCGCTATCCATACGGCACAATGACAGCCAACGTGGGCGACATATCCAACCAAGGCATAGAGCTTACCATCAACGCCATACCCGTACAGAACGAGGACTGGCAGTGGACTACAACCCTCAACCTCTCGCACAACCGCAACCGTGTGGAGAAGTTGTCTAACGCTGCCTTCTCTGTGAAGTATCAGGACCTTGGCTATCCTTGGATTGCAGGCAACACCAACGTGGCTGTACAGCGTCTTATGGAGGGTTGCCCGATAGGCCAGTTCTATACATACGAGTTTGCCGGACACGACGAGAACGGCATATCGCAGTTCTGGGTGCACGACCCCGCAACCGGCGAGCGCACCGGCGAGAAGACCATCAAGCCAACCGACACCGACCGCACCAAGACAGGCTCGGCTCAGCCTAAGCTTACATTGGGTTGGACTAACAACCTCTCGTACAAGAACTGGACACTCAACCTCTTCTTTCAGGGTATGTTCGGCAACAAGATATTCAACGCTCTGCGTGCCCAGTACAACAGCGTAACACTGATAAAGCAGGGCAAGAACGTGCTGCGTGAGGCTCTTACAAACCAGAACTACGGCGACGTCAACTCGCAGTCGCCTTCCGACCGCTATATCGAGAACGGCTCGTTTATGCGCCTTTCGTCAATGACTCTGAGCTACGACTTCGGCAAGCTTAAGGGTTGGGTAGACAATCTCTCTGTATATGCCACTTGCAACAACGTGTTCACGCTTACCTCTTACAAGGGTGCCGACCCAGAGGTGTCGCTCGGCGGACTGACCCCGGGCATCGACTGGCGTAAGGATTACTATCCACACACACGTACATTCATGTTCGGCATGAAGGTTAGTTTCTAATTAAACCCTAAACAGATTAAAGCAATGAAGAAGTCAATAATATACGCGTTGGCATCATCGGCACTTGTGCTTGCCACTGGCTGCACCGACCTTGATGTAGACGTAAAGTCGAAATATACCGAATATCCCAACGAGTCGGAGATAGCGCTTGAGGCTAAGATGTCCGATGTCTACTATGCCTTCCGCACACAGCTTGGCAACAACTACAACCGCACGCAGACCTTTGCGTCGGACGAGGCATCAGGCATAAGCTTTGACGGCGACTACTACGACAGCGCCGAGAACGTAAACCCAACCGTGCACAACTTCAACCCCGAGAACAAGCCACTGAACTATTGGGCCGACCTTGCTTCGGGCATAACCAAGTGCAACCAGTTTATAGACGACCTTGCCGGCGACAACAGCAAGGCTATGCAGATAGCGCAGGCGCGCACCATGCGTGCCTTCTACCACTTCATCCTTATGGACAGCTTCGGCGACGTGCCCGTGCTCGACCGTGTGCCCGACGAGAACGAGGCTGTAGAGCGCAAGCCGCGTGCCGAGGTGGCTGCCTTCATAGAGAAGGAGCTTAAGGAGTGCTTGCCCCTCTTGTCCGACAAGAACAACGCCGCAACCTATGGCAAGCCTAACCGCTGGATGGCTGAGGCTCTGCTTGTGAAGCTCTACATCAACTGGGGTGTGTACACATGCGCCAATGTAGCCGACTATGATGCTGCCACTACCGTCAACAACAAGCTCGACGAGTGTGTGGCTATGTGCGACGACATAATCAAGAGCAACCAGTTTAATCTTGACGATGCCTACCGCAAGAAGTTCCTCTACAACAACGGAGCGCACATCAAGGACTTTATCTATGCCATGCCATACGATAAGGTAAGCGCGCAGGGATTGAAGTACGGACAGTATCGCACCTTCCGCAAGGTGGACGGCGGCGACTCGATGGGCTATCTTGGTGGCAAGATGAACAAGTCGTGCGCAGGTATATGCGCCATGAACGAAGAGTTTGCCAACCTCTATACGCTGCCCGGCGACGACCGCAACGACATCATCCTCGGTGCCACAACCGACGGCAAGGTATACATACACGACCCCTTGACCGGCGAGCCTACTGCCAATCCGTATATATACAAGGGCGAGCAGCTGGTGCTCTCTAAGAAGATACAGCTTAAGGACGACAGCGAGACTGCCAGTCAGCAGCTCGACTGCGGCGCAACACCCAAGGGCTGGAGCCAGGGCTACCGCTCGTTGAAGTTCTATCCCAACCCCAACGAGTATGCCTCTTACGAGCGCAACCAGAGCAACGACGTGCCAATATTCCGCTATGCCGACATCATCCTTACCAAGGCAGAGGCTCTGCTGCGTGGCGCACAGAAGACCAACGACGACACACCGCAGTCGCTTCTCAACCAGATACGCAGCTATGTGCATGCTCCGCAGTTTGTTGGTGTGCCTACATTGCAGGATATCCTCGACGAGCGTGGCCGCGAGTTTGTAGACGAAAACTGGCGCCGCAACGACATGATACGTTTCGGAACATTCGAGAACGAGTACGGATTCCACCGCAAGGGATTCCCCGGCGCACGCTTCGACAAGTCGTGCCGCATCCTCCCCGTGCCTAAGGCTATAATGCAAGAGAATAAGAACTGGAAACAAAACGAAGGTTATTAACCCGTATCCCCATCTGCCATTGGGCAGATGGGGATGTCTATTAAAGAATTTATGCGCAATCTGCTTTCCCCCCGTTTTCTTTACTTCTACACCGTCCTTGGACTGCTTGTGCCCAACGTAGCCCTTTGCTTTACTGAGCACATGCCGTTGACGGCATGTGTAGCCAATGTGTTCTTGCCCTTGTTTGCCTATTCGTTGTTGATGTCTATGTCGGCAAAGATAGGACGTCAGGTGTGGATACTCTTCTTGTTGGTGTTCTTCGCTGCCTTCCAGATGGTGCTGATATATCTGTATGGCAGCGGAGTGATAGCTGTGGATATGTTCCTCAACCTACTCACCACCAATCCTGGTGAGGCAATGGAGCTGCTTGACAATCTTGTGCCAGCAGTAGCCGGAGTGTTCATACTGTATCTGCCGCTGCTCGTGATAGCTGCCATTCAGTGGACCAAGCACATCATGTTGGACGATATGTTCAGGCATAAGGCACGCCGCCTGTCGCTTATAGGCATCCTCGTCTTTGCCACCCTTACCAAGCTGTGCTACTATCAGTATCCCGAAGGCAACGAGAAGGAGGGCAAGTTCGAGTATCGTCTGTCCGACAATATGTACCCCGTCAACGTGTTCTACAACCTTGGTCTTGCCGTAAAGGAGAGCTGGAGATCGGCACATTATCAACAGAATGTGGCAGACTTCAAGTTCAATGCCCGTACAACACACGCCAAGGATTCTGCCGAGGTGTATGTGCTGGTGATAGGCGAGACAGCACGTTCTGCCAATTTTCAGCTTTACGGATATCAGCGCCCCACCAATCCGCAGCTTATGAAGACACCTGGACTTATTGTGTTCAAGAACGTGAGGTCGCAGTCGAACACCACACACAAGAGTGTGCCAATGCTCCTATCTGCCGCCACAGCCGAGGACCACGACCGTCTGTACAACCAGAAGGGATTGCTTGCAGCCTTCAGAGAGGCTGGATTCCACACCGTATTCTTGTCCAATCAGCGCCGCAACCACTCGTATATAGACTTTCTTGGCAGCGAAGCCAACTATTGTCACTTTATACGCGACGACTATGCAGGCGATAATGAGGACGATAAATACAGCGACGAGCTGTTGCTGCCGTACGTACAACGAGTGCTGGACGAGAACCACAAGAAGCTGCTTGTAGTGCTGCATACATACGGTTCCCACTTCAACTACCGCGACCGATATGCCCAAAGCAACGCCCGCTTCCTGCCCGACACGCCCACAGAGGCAAAGGCAGAGAACCGACCGCAGCTGCTCAACGCTTACGACAACACCATATTGCAGACCGACCGCATCCTTGCCAAGCTCATAGGCATGCTTCGCGAGCAGGGTTGTGCCTCTACCTTGATGTACACATCCGACCACGGCGAGAACATCTTTGACGACCATCGCCGCTTGTTTCTGCATGCTTCGCCACGTCCGTCACAGTACGACACCGACGTGCCGCTGCTTGTATGGACATCGAAGGCGTATGCCTCGCAGCATCCGATGGAGTTCGGCGCCATGCTTGGCAACCGAAAGAAGGGTGTGCAGAGCAATGCCTCCGTGTTCCCAACAATGCTTTGTTTGGCTGGTATAGAGACCCGTGTGCGTGTGGACAGCCTCTCGCTAACCAACCCCCGTTATCGTCTTGGCACACGCCATTATCTCAACGACCACAACCATGCTGTGCCGTTGGTGGTGTATGGCATCAAGTAATGTGTGTGTTTTTCGGTACATTTGTGTATGTTTTCAACTTTTATACGTATCTTTGCAGCCGATTAATTGTATATATAACAACCAATATCGAATATTATAGGTAACAAAGAAAGTTATGAGAAAAGTGAAATTGCTTGCCACTGCAGCTCTTGCAATGGGTCTGGCAGCGTGTTCAAGCGACACAACCGAATCTAATGGCGATTCAAACAACAACGCTTTTGTAAGCTATGCCCCTGCACGTGCCGCTGAAGTGGCAGCCTATTCTAATGGCAATCGTGTCTCAGGACCTAAGGCATCAGTAATATCAGTATCTGCGGTTAGCCCGTTGGCAGACGACGTATTGCAGTCGACAGCCAAGGTTTTCTTTGAGGTTCTGCCCGAAGAGCAGGACAACCTCAACCTCTCGCCAACCAAACCGGGCGTCAGCAATTGGTCAACCAACTACCTCTACGTATCAGACGGCAAGCCATTCACGCTCTATCCGGCTTACTCGAAGACCTCAAAGCAGGACAACACCATAGGCGTCTTCTACTACGACGAGGAGGGCAACAAGCACGAGCAGGACATCTTCTTTGCCCAGTATTGTCCTTGGGGCTACTACAAGAACCAGAGGGGTATAAAGATAACCATTGCCAAGGGATACAAGTTTGGCTTCTATCTCAACAATTATTATGGATACAACCGCCAAGACCGCTTCGGCAATTATGTTGGCGAAGTGTCGGAGACGTTCTACTCTAACGTAAGCGAGAACGCTGCCTCGTGCTCGCACGATGCCCACTACAAGTTGTGGGAGGACCAGGAGTGCCACGGCAAGGGCGTTCACTCGGCTTCGTTCAACTATGGCGGCAACACCTTCTTCGGCTTTGAGGATTGGGAGCACTACAACTACAACTTCGACCTCAACGATATCGTGTTTATGGTTACACCTGCACTCGACGTCAAGGACAACCCTAAGGAGGAAGACAAAAAGCCTGAGGTTAAGCCGGTAGACCCTACACCAGAGCCTACACCCGACCCAGTAGACCCAACCCCGAATCCTTCGCTGCCTGACCCGGCACCTGAGGTAGTGGCTGGCAATGGCTCGGTAGAGGTGAACTTCTCTATCAACGAGCGCCAGTACGAGTCGAACGACACCAAGTTGTCTATCCATGTTCGCGACACCACCGACGTTACGCTGTTTGTTCCGACGCCTGCCGAATACTACTGTCCGGTAGACGATATGCTCATCGTGCAGAAGCACGACGTGGCAATGGCATACAGTCCGTCGTCTACGGTAGATATGAACATCAACGGCAACATTGTGCGTCTTACCACAACCTACTCGCAGACGGGCATAACGATATCGACAAACGGCATCAATGCCGCCGTACTGAAGTATCTGCGCAAGACCTACAACGACGGTCTTACATTCGAGATAACAAGCTACTTCAACACCAAGCGTGTGGATGCCAACGGCAATATGGTAGCTGTGACACGCGATGAGCTGCAGGCTATGCTCAACCGCACAACCATCTCGTTCACCAATACACCGGCGTTCTACCTCAATGCCTTCGGCGTGCTTAAGGATACGCAGACCGTTAATCCTAACGACTGCTTCGTAACTCCTGCCAACACAGCCCTCTTCGGCGACCGCAAGGAGGATGCACCCGAGCACGGCTCAACATCACATCTGTATATTTGGGAACGCAAGTAAGGCGTAATGCCACAATAAACAATTAACGGCAAAGCGTAATAGCACAATAAACAACTAACGGCAATTACACGGATATAGTTCGTGTGATTGCCGTTAGTTGTTTTTATTAAAAGATAGCTGCAATGCGACTTATGTTTTTAAGCTTTTCAACCAATGTTTGGTCTTTCATTGCTGTATACATATTATATTTCATCTGCATCTTCAAAAGCGAGTCGGCAGGAATATCTAATGCAGCTTCAAACATCAATGCAGATGTTGTAGAGATTGAACGTCGTCCGTTAAGAATCTCATTAAGCACAGAGTAGCCTATGCCAATGCTGTCGGCAAACTTGCGCTGTGAGATTCCTCTCTCTTCCAACTCGTCCTTAATAACCTCACCAGGATGTGATGGATAAAAACCATAACCTAAACTTGACATATTCTATATATTTATTTATAATGGTTCGACAATTCCAAAATATTACAGATAGTGATTTGCTTCTCATTTCCAATAACTTCCGAATGAAATTCAATTCTGTATTGATCGTTCACTTTTACAGACTCACGGTCTTTTTTATCACCAGAAAGAGCCTCGTAATGCAATGCTTTATATCGGTAGAAGTCCTCTGTGCAACTTAATGATTCCATAAGGTCAATCACTCGAATATACTTTTTAATGATCTGTGGTTGAAAGCGATATTTCTTATTATGAGCTTTGCCTTCGTAGTATAATTCTCGTAGATAATCCTCTTCAAATCTAATTTCCATATCTTTTGCAAAGTTAGTTTATAAAAAGATAACATTCGCATAAAAAGCGAATTATTTTATTTCTTTTAGTATTTAAGGTTATTTTTCCCTCTTCAAACTATGATATCCAAACCTGCACCTCAAGCAATCCTTTCGTTCGCAATATCGTGTGTGCAACTGTATCAGCGCCTGAGAGTCGGCAGCGTTATCGGCAGTTATGCCACACTCTTGCCAAAGGCGTATGTGTGTGTTATCTTCAGGCGGTAGCGCCTCAAGTATATCGGCAGCACGTTGAATGAGCTGTTCGTCCTGACGATGGCAGCCATAAGCGTGGAGCATAGGCACAACGGCATTGACGATGAGGATGTCTATGGATGTGGCAGATAGATGTTTGGCACAATCGCGACTCTCATTGCCGAAGGTGTAATGGGTGCGCCAGTAGTTTGATGTCTCCGTTTGCAGCCTCTTGCGTATGTCGTCGAGGTCATGGCACGTGGTGATGCTGGCAAGTTCGGCACGGCGCGAGCAATAGAGCTGTGCCAGTTGCGACAATCGGATATAGGGGAAGTTCTGCGGACGCAGACGCAAGAAGCGCCACGTCTGGCGTGCCATGGCGTCCAGATGGAACTTGTGCGCAAGGTAGTGCCACTCTGTTTGCAGCCTCTTGAAGTAGTCGTCGGCAGTGGCAGCCGCCAGCTGCCGGTCGTTCATGGCGGTGGTGTCGAGCAGTCCGGCAGAGCCAATGAACAGCGCTTCCACTTGGAAAGGGTCATCGCGGTGATGTGCCACCTGCATCAGCGGCAACCGGGCAGCCCACTGCTCAAACGCCTCGCTGTTGACCCCAAAGCCAAAGCTGCGTGCTATGGTGGCAAAGAAAGCCTGCTCCCAAGAGCCGCCAGCCGTCTGCACACGCTGTTTTATGGCGTTGCACTTATCGGCAAGACGCTCCGCGCCGAGCACGCTCATCCACGAATGTATGGTTAGTTTAGGCAGCTGCATTACCGTCTCGCGGCACGGCGGATAGCGGTCGGCAGCCAACAGTCGGCGGTAGTTGTTGAGCACATACTTAGGAACGTGCAGCTCCATCTGTGGCGGATGCGTCCCGTCCATGGTCTGCACGTCGGCATCTATCACCGACGCCACGTGCAGCACCACATTGTTGTAGGCAGGGTCCTGGTCGTGTTGGTGCAGCACCCAGTCGGCGGAGCGTTCGTGTATCTCCACGTTGCCCACCCACAGTGTGCCGTCGATGCGCAGCTTGGCGTTGAAGAAGTCGGGTCCTGCGTGTGTGTTGTGCAGTCCCGGGTCAATCACCTCCACCGTTCGTCCGTCGGTGGTGCGCATCTCGTGCAGTGGCAGTATGCGGTGTTTCCAGATGTAATGGAGTAGTTGTTCCATAATGCGATGTAGGTTAGTGTGGCTTCAATAAAGAATAAGCAAAGTTAATATTTTTCCTTATTATCCAAAACAAATCAACGTAAAAACCACTTATATCGCGTTAATATCATTGTCAATTCAAATATTTGGTATATATTTGCAAAAAGAAACTGGAATTACTAACTAATTAAACCGAAAGCTTATGAACCCCCTAACCTACACGACGCCCACTCGTCGCGGTGCGATGAAGGCGAAAAGCAATTTGATAATGAGAGTGATAATGGCGCTGATGATGATTGTCGTCGGATTGCCGGTGTTGGCACAAACCCATGTTATTAAAGCTGAAGAATGTCACTACGATCTTCGTAAGGATGGCAATAACACCTACATCCGAATTACAGAGCTGTTGCGCAGTGGTGAGGTGTATGTGCCCGACCACATGTCGGTGCCTGTAGGGGATAGACGCGCAACTTATCCCGTCTATGTTGTCTGTACAACAGCAGGCAGTCCTTCAAGCATAATCTTTGCTCCTGGAATAAAGGAGGTGCTTTTGTCGCCCGGATATTGGATGGAAAAAATCAAGTTTGAAGGTAAGCATACCAAGGTAGTCTTCAACTTCACCATACCCGACAGGTTCGACTCTAAGTTTAAGGAGATGATATTCCCGGAGGAGATAACCGAGTTTGGAGGATTCAAGTATTTAGAGTACGACAAGGACACATACACCAATACATTCTACGACTGTAACACTCTGACCAACGTGCGTCTTCCCAAGAAGCTTAAGAAGATAGTTCCTGATATGTTCGCCAATTGTATTTAGAGCCTTATAACTAACCATAACTTACTATGAC
>ULYE01019107.1_pt1 | contig 13272 bp, 17 predicted proteins | sample 1961921 | NCBI WGS metagenome assembly ULYE01 (sample SAMEA4835856, study PRJEB28245) | human gut metagenome | biome: gut microbiome; material: fecal sample | place: Denmark | collected 2008 | reverse complement strand
ACTCATATTTATCAACTTAAATTAATTCCGCCAACGGGTTTATATGATATACTTTAAACAAGAAAGCTACGATATCGTTGGCGCTGCAATGGAAGTATACAATCAGTTAGGTTGTGGATTCCTAGAAGCAGTCTATCAAGAAGCCTTAGAAAAGGAACTAAAACTTAGAGGAATTCCTTTTAAACGAGAGAAAGAGCTTGTGATATACTATAAAGGAGAACCATTAAAGCAAATATATAAAGCCGATTTCGTTTGTTATAACCAAATAATAGTTGAGTTGAAGGCCGTATCAAGTCTTGATAAAGCCCATCGCTCCCAAGTCTACAATTATCTTCATGCAACAGATTATAAACTTGGAATACTATTGAATTTCGGTTATTCTACCCACCTCGAATACGAACGCATCGTCCTATAGAACACAAATCCAGGGTTTAATGAAACGAACACGAATCACTCGAATCTACCGAATAAAAAATATTCATGTCATTCGAACTATTCGTGTTCCTTAGAACTTCAAGCAGACCCCGAATCCAGCCTTAAGAAAACGAACACGAATCACTCGAATCTACCGAATAAACAAAGATTCGTGTTATTCGGACAATTCGTGTTCCTTAGGACTTCAAGCAGAACACAAATCCAGTTCTGAGAAAACGAACACGAATCACTCGAATCAACCGAATAAATAAAAATTCGTGTCATTCGGATCATTCGTGTTCTTTAGAACTTCAAGCAGCCCCCGAATCACTCGAATCAACCGAATAAAACAAAGATTCGTGTCATTCGGACAATTCGTGTTCCTTAAAACTCTCCAGCAATCCTGCCACGTTTATATTCGTGTCATTCGAACTTTTCGTGTTCTTTAAAAACTCAATCCTTCGTGGTGAGTAAGACTTCATCCACATTCAAGCACGGACAGTCCTTCGGTGTAGTCCCAGGCAGATCACGGTGCCCCACCACCTTTGCCCTCGGGAACAACCTGCGCAAGATACCCAGCAGATCAAGAATCTCCTCTCGCTGCGCTCTCGTTAGCGTGTTGCAAGAGTTGCCCTCCTCATCCAGTCCGCCCTCATAGCAGATACCGATAGAACATCTGTTATACGGTTTAGCATGCGCCCCCACCTCCAGCAGCATACGATGCTGCGTCCTCGTACCATCCTTACGGATGTAGAAGTGGTAGCCAATATCATAGAATCCCCTCTCTTTGTGGTCCTTCCTCATTTGCTCCACCGTATAGTTCTGGTTGCGTCGTGTTGCCGAGCAGTGAATCACAATATATTTCACGTTGTCAGCCGACATCATCAATCTTTTTCTCATAACAATTAAAATAATACATAACAAAAAAATACCCACCACCCACCCCTCGTACTCTCATTTGCTATCCGTGTGCACCACACCCCAGCAGCCTAGCAGCCTAGCTCCCGAACTCTTTCGTGTTATTTACACTATTCGTGTTCCTATATAAAAGCTCCTCCTGCGCCTTCAAGTCTAATTACTCCCCTCTCTTTTGGAGAGGGGCCGGGGGTGAGGCTTTTATCCAATCCAGGTAGCGCACGAGCTAACCCCCAGTGCAGTGAGTGCAGCTATTAAAGCCTGCACCACAGCATTCACGATCTGGTACCACGGAATCTTCTTCGTGTTCGATTCCACGTTTGAACTATATATATACATAATAATCAGTTTAAAAATTAAAAATTAAACATTAAACATTAAACATTATACCCTCCACCCACCCTTTAAACACTACCCATAACACACTACTCATTCGTGCAATTCGAGATATTCGTGTTCTTTAACTTCTCAAGCAGCAGAGACGAGTTAGGCTCCTTTCCGTGTTCTCCGCAATCCGTGTGCGAAACCTCAAACAGCAGAGCCCTCGGTCTCTTTCGTGAGATTTGCACTATTCGTGTTCCTTTAATTACCTCGAGCATCAGAGCCGAGTTAGGCTCCCCTCCGTGCTCTCCGTGTGATCCGTGTGCGAAACTTCAAGCTGCAGAGACCTCAGACTCAGAGATATTCGTGTTAAGCCCCAAGTTTAAACATTAAACATTAAACACTAAACATTAAACATTAGTCTCCTTCTTCTTGGCAGCATTCAAGTCAACAGAAGTCTCGTTGTTCTTCTCAGCCTTCAATACAGCAGCTTGACCAGCACGGCTTGCCACAGGGTTGAACTCAGCCATAGAACGAAGATCCTCGAAGTCCTCACCTGGCGAGAACTTGATATTCACATTCTTGATGTTTTCAGCGGTGAACTTCTCTAGCGACTCAGCACCCTCACAGCTGATAGAGATACTAAACACACCAAACTCGCCGAGTTTAATCTTGTTGCCGTTGAGCAGCTGCTCCACCATGCAGTCGCACATATCCGACAAGATAGCCTTTACGATACCGCGGCTATAACCACTATGGTGCGATGCGATATGCTTACTAAACTTGTTCAAGTCCCAGATCTCGCGCACTTGGTTCTTAGCATAAGCCTTAGCTGGTTCCTCTGGCTTCATTTGGTTCTTCATCATGTAAACAGAATAATCAATCATAATTTAAATCCTTTCTTTTAAAATTGTTAATACTAAATTTGTTAGCCACTCCAAACTTCGAATGTTGAGCATCCCGGGTATTATATTAGCATTTCTTTCGGCAGCCGAACATTGCTTTTTCACTCATCACCCTCCGTTCTTCGTTTAAGCTGATGCAAAGTTACAACATCAAAACCCCGAATCCAATTCTGTTGAACCCCATTGAATAACCATTGAGCAACCATTGAACAACCATTAAATAATAACCCCATACACCCCTCAATATAACCCCATATACCCACTCTTTCACCTTTTCACTCTTTTACCTTTTCTCCCTCTCTACACACTAAATATTCGAGTTCATCCTCTAAGCCCCTTCAAGTCTAATCACTCCCCTCTCTTTTGGAGAGGGGTCGGGGGTGAGGCTTTAATACGAGCTTGTGAAAGCTCAATAATTTATATAAAACCTATAAACGTTATTTAATTTGTTAAAACGATGATGACAACAAACACTCCCTCCGTATCCATTCAGATCTACGGAGGCAACAATCAGATTCTCCCCAACGCAACCTATGCGGTGCAGAATTTCTATGGCGACGAGCTCGCCAGCCAGAACACTGCAGGGGAAAGTAGTTCACCCGCACCACTCAGTCCCCCTGAGCAGCGGCTGTCCATATATATTAATAATGTGGACACCCTCCGAGGGTACCTCACCCAGCTTCAGGCGTGCAAAACCGCCAAAGAAGTAGGCGAAGTGGTAGCCACGATGTGTCTTCAAGAGACCACGATAGTAGAAGAGCTCATAGTGAAGCAAAACTTCATCACCCTCCTCCTACCATTCCTCACGAATGTGGAGACAGGCAAGAGTATCGACAACCTGCGTCTATACATCAATCAAGCCTGGGAAGTTCGCAAACGAGCCAACCGCCATCCCGGTCGCTAAAGACCCCTAAAAAAGTATTACGTGATACTTTGCCAAGTATCACGTATTACTTTGCCAAGTATCACGTGATACTTTGGCAAGTATCATTAGATACCCATTTTTCCCACCCCTACACCCAATTATTAACATATTAAACACAAATCGGTCGTTATGGCTTGCTTGTATTTTGATTTTTCCAAAAGAGTGGATTTTGTTAGCCTTTTAATGAGTAATAGCGAGCTATTGCGAATTAAAAACTGGCAAAAGACGCCTTGTAAAAAACTAAAGACTGCAAGCAGTAATATAATTAATTGAACTTTCGCATGTGATTTAAGTACGGGCTGAAGGCCCAAAAGCTCCTAGCCCAGGGCATCGCCCTGGGTATGATGGCAATCAGTAAGGCGCCCTGTAAGGGCAAAAGCCTTATGTTTTGTCTGGAGTTTTTAAATCTTCTGCCCTTGCAGGGCGTGTGGAGCTTACATGCGAAACTTAAGTAATTAATACATTAGGCGGCCTAATGCCGATTTGGGCTAACTTAACCATTTAAAAAACGACAATGTCAAACGAGACAACAAAAATTAGTGTACAATCAGGAAACAATCAAATTGCTCCAAATGCAACCACACAAAACCAGATAGTTATAGGTGAACTCCATTTGCACCTCGACAAGATCTCCGTCCAGCTCCTCTACCATTTGGCAAAACTCGACCCCAAGATCCTCGAACTCGCCAAAGCCCTTAGAGTCACCCTCCCTAACAATCATATAATATAATCAATGAGAAAACTAAGGTAGAGAGTAATCCGTGTGCGCCATACTCCAGCTACGGTTTATCTGGTTTATGTTTCAATTTTAAGCAGCAGAGCCGCGTTAGGCTTCTCCTTCGTGTAGATTCGCATGATTAGTGTTCTTTAAACCTCCAGCAATCCTGCCGCGTATATATTCGTGTCATTCGCCCTATTCGTGTTCTTTAAGCCTTCAGCTACGGTTTATCCATTTTTTACCTTTCTAAGCCTTCGTTTCTCACTTTTAAAAGTTAAAGAAAAATGATTTTGGATTTTACAATATCTAATTATCGATCAATTCATACGCCTCAAACGATATCTTTTGAGGCAACGAATGATAAAAACCTTGAAAGTTACTATGTAGTAACAAAAGGAAAATATAGAATATTAAAGTTAGCAACCATTTTGGGTGCTAATGCCTCAGGCAAGAGCAACGTAATCAAGGCCTTTAGAATGCTATATACGTTATTCCTCGAACCATGTCGGGATAAGAGTTCTGAAATTCATTATGATAAATTTGCTTTGAATACAGAAGCTATGCCTGAAGACTCAGAAATGATAGTAAACTTTATTTGTGGCGAAAATAAATACCATTATGAAGTGGTATTCAATAATAAGATAGTAAAATCAGAACTTCTTCAATGCCATCCTTTCGAAAAGCTTCGCTCACACCTTGTATATGAGAGACATACTGATGTGTCGACGTTGATGTCTACAATAAAATGGGGTGCTAACTATCCTTTAGCTTCTATAGCAAGAGATTTAACAGTCAATCTATTACACAACAGAACAGTATTTGGTGCATACCAAATGAGTAATGTTGATATACCTTGGCTGAAAGAAATTGTAGATTGGCTAAGTGAGTATATGTTGCCAAACGTTAGTACCACCGAACAAAAACTATTCAATTATACCTCCCAACTATTGGTTAACAACAAGGTTTATAAAGAAAAAGTAGTGGCGTTGCTTAAAAAAGCCGATGTTGGTATTTTTGATTTTAGTATCGAAGATAAGTTAGAAGAAATTCCAGAAACAGTGTTGGATATGATATTAAATGATTCTAAAATTCCAGCAAAAGCCAAGGAAACAATAAAAAACAATCCTGTTTCTCATAGTGTAGAAGTTAGTATGATGCATAGCACTTCTCATGGAAATATCCCTATGGAATATTCTCAAGAGTCTAATGGTACAAAGCGTTATTACGAGTTGTCTGGAGTTTTGCTTAAGATGATTCAAGAATCCCATTTTGTCACCATTGATGAACTGGAATGTCGTTTGCATCCTGATTTATACAAGTATTTCATAGTTTCGTACCTAACAAATGCGAAAGATTCTCAGATGGTATTTACCACTCATCTAAGGGAATTCTTAAGTGACAAAGATTTGTTCCGACGTGATTCTATTTGGATTACGGAGAAGAATATAGATGGTGAGACAGACCTTTATTCTTTGGCTGATTTTACGGAAAACGAAGTCTCCAAGCTTAATGTGTTTGAGGCATACAAGGCTGGACGTTTTGGTGGCATCCCTCATCTCGGTAATAACTATATAGATTAATTATGACAATATTGTATTGTTATGGCACGAATAATAAAACCACGTAAAAGCAATTTCACTGTTGTTGTAATCATCGATGGCGAGGACGAGAAATGGTATTTAGAGAAAGTAAAAGAACACTATAGACCAGACATACTTCGTAAAATAAAGGTAGAACCAGCTTTAGCTCAAAAGAAGAAAGTTGCAGAACTATTTGTAGAAGCAGAAAAACAAGTTAAGGCCGGCAGTTCGAAGGTTGTTTTGATAGTAGACTTTGATGATATAGGAAAGAGCGATAAAGAATTATCTGAATTCAAGAAGTGGTATGCTTGGTATCAGAATGTCAATAATGGAAACACCAAGAAGCATGCTTGGATGGAGCACTTAGAACTCATAGTAAATTCTCCCTGTATAGAATTCTGGTATTTACTTCATTTTCGCAAGACTACCAAGTATTATCCAAATTTTCAGTCCATGCATCATGATTTGACAGCTATTCCAATGCTAAGTGATTATGAAAAGACCAATACTTACTATATGAAGCGTCCCAACATCTTCTTGCGTTTAGGAGGCGATGATGGTTTAAAACAGGCTCGTAAGAATGCTATACCTTTCAATATAGAGTATTGTCAGAATCAAGGCATCTCAGAGATGAATCGTCTTTTTGACTTCTTTGATTCGTTGAAGTTATAGAATATCGAAAATAGCAATTTTATCCCTCAACCTACCGAGCCGCCTTAGACTCCTCATCCGTGCTCTATGTGCAATCCGTGTGCGACACCCTCACATAATGTGCTGCCTTTTTTACCCTTTTACCCCTTCAAGTCTAATCACTCCCCTCTCTTTTGGAGAGGGGTCGGGGGTGAGGCTTTTTCTCTCTTTTGGAGAGGGGCAGGGGGTGAGGCTTTACCACACATTAAACAGTAAAACTTCCTAAATTTTTTTGTAGCTTCATCAATAAAACTTATATTTGTAGACAAAAAAAGGAGATATAATTATGAATACAATAGTAATTGATAGCAATATATATAAAGGAGCGGAAAGTTATGCTAAAATGCATAATATTAGTGTAACAGCTGCAATAGAAAAAGCGATTTCAATGTTTTTGCAAAAGGTACAACCTAAGCAAAGACTATTAGAAACCGAAGAATTTAGAGATGCTTTGTCTTATGTTAAGACATTAAAGGCAAAAGGAGGCAAGCCGATACCGGCAGATGAAAATAACTTAGATGCGTTGGTTGATAAAAAATATGCATTATGAGAGTTTTTATAGATACGAATATCTTAATAGATTTCGTTGCCAATCGGGAGGGCTTTTCTGAAGATGCCGATAAACTCTTTGCTCTTGGAGTAACAGGAGACATAAAGTTGATGACGTCAGCTTTATCTTATGTTACAGCCATGTATGTAGCACATAAGTATGAGTGTCAAAATGTAAAAGAAGCTCTTTTGGCGGTATCGAATTTTGTAGATGTTTTAGACTTGCAAGGCAATGTGGTAATCGAAATGCTCTCTTCTGATTGGAAAGATTATGAGGATGCAACACAGAATGCCACAGCTTTGAAAGCTGAGGGAGATTGTATTGTAACTCGTAACAAGAAGGATTTTTCGAATTCTTCTTTACCGGTTTATACTCCTGCAGAGTTGTTGGATATTTTAAATCAATAAAGTAGAATAAAACAATATTCCCCATTCGAACGACGACAAGTGCAGAGCGATACTGCGATGAGGAACTATTTAGGCGATACCATCCAGCACTCCTGGCGAAAACTACTATAATGTTTTAGGGTACCGTCAATCTCTTAAGAATAAAGTATGAATAATACGGGATATATGCAAGAATGGATAGTTCCTATTTTGTCATCTGTTGTTGCTATTTTTGTAACAATATTGAGTTGTAAGTGGCAAATGCGAACTGAATTGAAAAAAATACTTGAGAATTATGTTTCTGACAAGAAGTATAAGGCTTATTATTCTGCTGTAAGTATGGTCTTTACGCTTTTGGAAGAAAGTAGGCAAAAAAAGTCTGCAAATCCTGATGAAAGGTTTAGTGAATTGCTTAAAATTAAACAAGACCTTTTTGTCTATGGTTCAGATGAGGCTTTTAGAGCTTTTACAGAGTATCTATGTTCGTGTAGTCCAAATTCTGAAGGTAAAGATGTGTTTAAACCTTTACTTAATTTTATGCTGATATTAAGAAAAGAAATATCTGGAGGGAAAAGTACAATTAATACAGATGATATAATGCTGAATTTAATGCAAAGTAAGGAGGAACTTTGTAAATATCATGAATATCAAAAGAATATGGTATAATATAAACATTAGATAATTTTATATGTACCTATACAAAGGGCTATGTCCTAAATTGAGAACTAACTATGAATATAGTATAAACTTATTTAATTAATAATTATAATGGTTACCACTTTGTACGATTCATTTCTTTTCTTTATAGGAGGGAATGGAGATGTTGAAAATATTGAAAAAGATAATCAAACGATATCTTTCGAATATAGGAAGAGAAAATATATATATTTATATGACGAGAATGATTCTCTTTATTTTAGAATTGTTCAATTCCCAATATATTCTCATTCAAAAGATTTAGATGTAGAAAAAATAGGAGAGTTACTTGATTGTGTAGGAGATTATAAATTGGTAAAACTATTTAAACTTGGTGATAAATTGTTTTTATCAATAGAGTTATTGTTGGATGCGAATCAATTGACAAGCAATCAAATATATGGTCGAGTCTTGAATACTTTGGCAGAAGTAAGCAAACATGTAGAAGAAATACTTGAAAGTCATGGAAAATAAATCGAATCTTTCTGTAAATACGATATGGACAATATCATTATTGGCAATAATAATTATATTACTATTATCATATATAATTTGGGGGAAAATTGAAGATGCTTCAGTTTTGGTTGAATACATTAGTTATGCAGGTACGCTTCTGTCAATAACATTATCAATATTTGCGATTCAATATACATATCATTCAAACAATCGTGCAGAAACACAATTCGATAAAATTAACCAAGCTGCAGAAAAAATCATTCGAGCAAGTGAATCAATGACTATTGAGGCTGGTGTGATAAAAGAGAAACTGGCTGATATAGAAACAAAACAGAATACATTAAATACTAAAATTGATATAAAGAATCAGAATAGTAGTGTCGAGAATCTAATTCAAGGCAAATCGCAAGTAAAGTCAGAATAAGATATTTTAAGGGAATGATATATCTGATAACATATGTATCATATTTTTCCATACTCTACTTGTAGAATACATTTCTAACGAGTCTTTACCCCTTCGAGTCTAATCACTCCCCTCTCTCTTGGAGAGGTGGCCGGGGGTGAGGCTTTATCTCTCTTTTGGAGAAGGGCCGGGGGTGAGGCTGTTTGTTTTATCCAAGTTTATGTTTCAACCTCAAGCAGCAGAGCCCACAGGGCTATTCGTTCGATTTGCGCGATTCGTGTTCGTTTTAAAAAACATTTGCAGAGCCGAGTTAGGCTTTTCATTGTCATTCGTCCGATTCGTGTTCATCTCCAAGTTTAAACATTAAACACTACACACTAAACATTAAACATTAAACACTACATTAAACTATGGTTTATTTGCAAGATATAAGATTAACCAATTTCAAATGCTTTGAAGATACTTCTAGCTTAGAATTTGGAAAACTGACGTTGCTTACAGGTGCCAACAGCACTGGTAAGAGCTCCTTGATGTATGGTATGTTGGGAGTTCTTCAGAGTAAGAAATTCCCTTTGGAATTTTCCCCTAATGGCATTTATGTGCAGATGGGTAATTTCATGGAGATGGTATTCAAACATGATTCGACAAGTAAAATTGGTTTAAGTTTTACCTTGGTTGATTCAGAAACCGACGAACAGTTAAAGATTGAAAGCCAGTGGATGAGTAATCAGGCAGGTAATCCGATGATTTCTTTCAGTGAATGTACGGGTAGTTATTATTATTTCAAGCAAAAAGTTACGAAAGATGGTGAACTCCTCGTTGATGTCGATATAGATCCTTCTAAAAATAGGCAGAGAAAGAAATTTGAGGAATTGTTGGAATATGCTAATTCTCATTTGGCTCCAAAAGATTCAATTATAGAGGTTTTGAAATATGCTACCGAGAAAATTCATTTAGAAAATTTGGTGGTTAGTGACCTTTCTATTGGAAACATGGAAAAAAAGTATCCACTATTCTTTGCCATGCGGGAAGCAACGAGTTTCATAGAGCGTTATAATGCGAAAGTCAACTATATCAGTTCTTATCGTCAACCGGCTCAACGAATTTATACCGAGGAGCCTGTTACATCCGGTAAGATTGCAACTTCAGGCGAAGGTTTTATCAACGAACTCTTAACTTGGAAGGATAATAGCCATGATAAGTTTGATGAATTTGTAGAGGGCATCAAATCCATTGGGTTGTTGAGTGAAGTAGAACCATCCAGATTAGGATCTGGTCAATTCAAGATTGGCGTGAAGGTGCATGAAGATGATGAACTTGCAAATCTTTCAGATGTAGGATTTGGTATATCACAAACCATGCCGATTATCATTGCAGATGTAGAGTTGGGCAAGGGATCCACTCTTTATGTTTCTCAGCCAGAAGTTCATTTGCACCCAAGAGCCCAGGCAAAGTTTGGCGATTATCTTGTTAAGCAGATGCTGAAGGGCAAACGTTATGTCATCGAATCACACAGCGAGTATCTTATGAATCGTCTGCGTCTGTCAGTAGTCAGGGGCGATATTCAGGAGGAGGATATTAAGGTATATTATATGAGTCAAGGCGAAGGCAAGACCACCATTCACACTGTCAAGTTCAAGAAGAACGGTCAGATAGAAGGAGCTCCTCAGGATTTCTTCGATACTTATATGATAGATGTGATGGACATAGCAATGAGTGCGCAATGAAAAAAGATATATTTATAGACAATAATATTGCTTGTCGTTTTGCCAACCCAATGGATCCTGAGATGAAGAAGCTCATCAATTGGATTATGAAGAATGAGGAGGGTAGTGATGACAATGCTATATTAGTAGTGTCCGACAAGTTGCTTCATGAATATATGGCTTCAAGCCAAGGGGCTTATGGTTCAACGAGCATCCCAATGATAGTTAGCAAGTTGACGAAGGAAGGCAGATTGTTGAAAATCAGCAATGCAGAAATCAAGGAGTTTCAGCGCACGTATTTTAAAAAGAAGGTAGAAAAGGCTCTTCGATCCAACCAGGAAGATAGAAATCACATACCTGTGGTTCTTCTTTCTGACAGAAAGTTTGCTTTAACCAACGATGAAAAGTTTACTTACGATCTGGAGCATTTCCCAGGTTTCCAAGTCCTAGTTTGTTCAAGACCCGAAAACCTGCCTTATGAAGGATGAATTTGCATCATCCTTTTGTCTTAAATTGTCTGTCTTGTCGTTAAACACTACACACTAAGCATTAGTGTTCTCTCAGAGAAAGATACAAAACATGATGTTTTAAAGGACTTCGACAGTCCTTTCGTCATTAACACAGATTTATACAAATGAATACAAAACAGCAAATAGCACAGCAACGTGCTAATTTGGCTATAGCTGAATTCTTGAAGGAATTGTTTACTCCTCCGTATGTTATTAGTGAGTCAACTTTTGATGAAACGAAGGAATCTGCAGTGGATTGTGCCAAACAGAATGTCGAAGCCGCATCTCTTACTGAAAGAGAGAAAAAGGTAGCGAAGGAGACTGTAGAACTATTTGCTAATGATGTAGCACGTAAGTTTAAAATTGCTATGAAACAATCTGGTAAGATTGTGTGAATACCCCTTTTGAAATAATGGTACATACGATGCCTATAGATACAATTTCGTTGAGAGATTCTCTTTCCTGTGTTTGTCAACAAAGTGGCGAGCCATTGTCTAATTGGTTTGATTGGGTCTCTCTTATAGCTTCTGTTGCTACTCTGATATGTTTTGCTATTACTTGTTTTCAAATCTATCAGGTTAAGAGTGTTAGTAAGCAGGTGAGGGAAGCCGTGAATGACAATAATAAGCAAATAAAAAGCAGTATTTCTCTGTATAAGGTTACAGATGCTCTTCGACTGACAGAAATGGTATTGGACTATATAAGAAAAGAACATTATGAATTAGCGGCAATGAAGTTGTTTGAACTCAATAACATGGCAATAGAAATCGCAAATACTCATAAGGAGCTCAAAGCTTTCCAGTTGTCATTGGTATCAGAGATGGATCATCTTAATGATATGGCAACCAATGTAAAATCTATGTATAGTCCAAGCTATACGATGTCAACAATAATGCAATTTAATAATGCATTAAAAGATATAGATATCAAAATTAAAAATCATATATTAAAAAGCGATAGAATATGAAAAAGTATATTGATAGTATAGCACCATTTATCGAAAAAATCATAAAGATGACAGAATTAAAACAGATGAAATGGGAAAAATCAGGAAACAATACATATCGTTGTGTTGATGTCAAGGACTCCCTCAGCCTAGAAATATCTGGAGGAAATGGTTTTGCCGGTTCAAATATCGGTTTCAAGCTATATTCGGCAGATAAATTGGAATTTGAATATACGCCAGGTTTTATGGTGAAGTATCCTGAGTTTGAAGCTCTCTTGTCAAAGCTTTATTCTATTGTTGAAGCGGTAGATGTGAAAAGAATTACAGGTCAACTTTCAAAGATTATGTCAGCTTTTGCTAAAACTGATAATGTCTGATGATGAAAGATAAAAAATGATTGGAAAAGTCTATATTTATGAAAATACCAGCAATAATGAGGAGCGTAACAATTCTGTCTTTTGATAAGATGCAAATCGCCCTTGCTGTTTCCATTCTATAGCAGAACGTTCAAAGCCTGTATATCACCATTACAGCATGAGGTTTTAACACATTAAGTATTTACCTTTGCATCCGTAATCAAAACAGTTTGATAATGGAAACAAGGGAATATTTCGAAAAAGTGATACAGGACTACAACCAAAATAGTAAAGGTCGTAGTTTGCGCAATTATTTCAGAGAATGTGTAAGTTTCTAAATAATAAATAGGGTGAATTTCCATCGATGACTTGCCGTTCTAAGTACTTAGTTTTTTCTCCAGGCGGTCCCATCCCGCACAACCATGGCGAGACCTTTGATGCCCCGCCAACCTTAGAGCGTAGCGGTTCCAAGCACCGAGTAGGGCGGTTACATCCTTTCCCTTAATGGTTAAGGGAAAGGCTTGGTTTAGGATTAAGGACCCTCCCGCTGGGGAGGGACAGGTGGGGCAAAGTCAGACTCACTTAAAGGATCATTTAATAGACTTCTTTCATTTACCCTTTTACTTTTTTCCATTTTCTACACCTTCAAGTCTAATCACTCCCATCTCTTTTGGAGAGGGGTTGGGGGTGAGGCTGTTTGTTTTATCCCTGTAATATGTATCAATTAATATTTGAAGGACAGCTTTATTCTGTAAACAAGACAGATAGTGCCAAGAAGGATGAATATCAAAAAGAA
>ULYE01032917.1_pt1 | contig 13284 bp, 9 predicted proteins | sample 1961921 | NCBI WGS metagenome assembly ULYE01 (sample SAMEA4835856, study PRJEB28245) | human gut metagenome | biome: gut microbiome; material: fecal sample | place: Denmark | collected 2008 | reverse complement strand
AAGCAAGCTCGGCTTTGCTCTCGTTTGAACAATCATTGCGGCCAAAAATAGATACACAATATCGGCTCGTAAGGCTGTCATTTTACACTCTGTAAGTGCCGTTGGTGAACACTATGCGCTCCATCGTTTCGTTGAAGCGGTCGGCGATGCGATTGCCGTACTTGCTGCGTATCTCGTCGGGAGTGATGTTGGTTGTAGCTATGGTAAAGAGTTGCTCATCGTACCATTTGGACAATAAGTCCACAACCGGGTTGAAGACGTTGCCGTAGTCCAAGACGATTACTACACACAGGAAATAGACGGCGAACGCATCGCACCTTGTTATATTTCGATACGCCGGATAACGCAATGTATTGCTGTCATGAGACAGGACATGCCAATCGGCAGAAACTACGTATTAGGGCGTATGTCAACTCCGGACTGTGTTTCCTCGAAGTAAAAACAAAGAACAATCACGGAAGAACGCACAAGAAACGCATTACAATGCACAACTTCGACCCGCAGAAACCGCAACACGATATGATGTTCAGACCACAGGACAGCTACTTCCAACACTACGAGAAGTTTCTTGCAAGCAATCTACGACATGATCCTGCCGTACTTACACAGAAGGTGTAGAACCACTTCAACCTATGGATATATTCAGCTTAACTTTTTCAGATCCATTCCCATTGATGATTGTACGTTTCATCATTCTGATACTCGTCACATGGGCTATTGTACACAAACTGTACTACAAGAAGAGCCACACCGGCGCGACTTCTACTTCTCGTTCATGCTAATGAGCGTAGCTGTCTTCTTCCTCGTCTATTTCATGATTTTCGAGCTTGAAGACCTCAAGACAAAGACAAGCATCGGTATAGGTATCGGACTCTTCGGCATATTCTCAATAATGAGATACCGCACCGATGCAATGCCCGTCAGAGAGATGACATAATTCTTCTTCATCATCGCCCCGGCTGTAATAAATTGGTGCAGTACGACCGCATCGACATCATCACACCAAAAGACGACGACGACACACGAAATACACATATACTCGGCGTTAGCTATAAAATAAAATTCTAACAATATAGTAGTGTGAAGATTTTTGAGTAATTTTGCGGTAAAATCATATTTCCGGAATGAAAGAATTTGTAATATCTGAAGTAAAGGCTGAGACAGCCATTCTTGTCGGTCTGATAACGAAGGACCAGGACGAGGCAAAGACAAAGGAATATCTCGACGAGCTGGAGTTTCTCGCCGACACGGCGGGCGCCGTAACCGTGAAGCGCTTCACGCAGCGCGTGGGCGGACCAAGCTCGGTGACGTACGTGGGTACGGGTAAGCTGGAGGAGATACGCGAATACATAGAGGCTGAGGAGGACGCTGAGCGCCCCATCGGCATGGTTATCTTCGACGACGAGCTGTCGGCGAAGCAGATACGCAACATCGAGAAAGTGCTGCAGGTGAAGATACTCGACCGCACGTCGCTCATCCTCGACATCTTCGCCATGCGTGCGCAGACGGCTGCGGCAAAGACGCAGGTGGAGCTGGCGCAGTATCGCTACATGCTGCCGCGTCTGCAACGCCTGTGGACGCACCTTGAGCGTCAGGGCGGTGGCTCTGGCTCCGGCGGCGGCAAAGGCTCGGTAGGTCTGCGCGGACCGGGCGAGACACAGCTCGAGATGGACCGCCGTATCATCCTCAACCGCATCACGCTGCTCAAGCAGCGCCTCGTGGAGATTGACAAGCAGATGAGCACTCAGCGCAAGAACCGCGGACGCACCATACGTGTGGCGCTCGTGGGATATACCAACGTGGGCAAGTCGACCATCATGAACATGCTCGCAAAGAGCGAGGTGTTCGCCGAGAACAAGCTGTTCGCTACGCTCGACACCACGGTGCGCAAGGTGGTGATAGACAACCTGCCGTTCCTGCTCGCCGACACCGTTGGCTTCATACGCAAGTTGCCCACCGACCTGGTCGACTCGTTCAAGTCGACGCTCGACGAGACGCGCGAAGCCGACCTGCTGCTGCACGTGGTAGACATCTCTCACCCCGACTTCGAGGAGCAGATACGCGTAGTGGAGAACACGCTGAAGGAGCTGGGATGCGCCGACAAGCCGTCTATGATTGTGTTCAACAAGATTGACAACTACACGTGGACCGAGAAGGAGGAGGACGACCTCACGCCGATGACCAAGGAGAACATCACGCTCGACGAGCTGAAGCGCACATGGATGGCGCGTCTGGGCGAGAACTGCATGTTCATCTCGGCGAAGGAGAAGCTGAACATCGACGAGTTCCGCGAGACGATATACCGCAAGGTGCGCGAGCTGCACGTGCAGAAGTATCCGTACAACGACTTCCTGTATATGGATGTTGAATGATGTTGTGGTGGTGAGGTGGTGAGGTGGTGAGATATGATGTTGTTGTGGTGAGATGGTGTTGTGTTGACATATGCATATCTCAACATCTCAACACAACAACACCACAACATCACATCTCAACATCATATCTCAACACCTCAACACCTCACCACAACAACATCTTTACAACACCTCAACATAACAACATAACACACATGATTTATCGCAAGTTAACCGAAGACGAAATCTCGACTCTACAGGCCAACAGCTGCTGGGCGGAAGACTGGCAGCGCATAGAGGTGAGCGAAGATTTCGAGCCACGCTTCTTCCACCGCGTGATGTTCTACGGCGACATTCGCCTCGGATCGTTCACAGACAATGTGGAGGTGAGCCGCGGCTTCATGAAACATTCTGGCGTGAACAACGCCACCCTGCGCAACGTAACCATAGGCAACAACTGTCTCATAGAGAACATCTCGGGCTACATCAACAACTACACCATCGGCGACGACTGCATCATATCTAACGTATGCACGATGGAGACTACCGACGGAGCCACCTACGGCGAGGGCAATCTCATATCGGTGCTCAACGAGGTGGGCGAAGGCAACCTCATCCTCTTCCACGGACTGACCAGTCAGGTGGCGGCGCTCATGGTGAAGCACTTTCACAACCGACCGCTGAAGGACACCATACGCCGACTGATACGTGAGGAGATAGAGCGCACGGCGCCCGACATGGCTGCTATAGGCAACCGTGTGAAGATAGTGAACACGAAGGAGATAACGAACACCGTGATATACGACGACTGCGAGATAGCGGGCGCCGCACGACTCAGCGACTGCACGCTCATGAGCAACAGCAATGCGTCGGTGTATATCGGCACGGGCGTCATCTGCGAGAACTCTATCATCGGCGACGGGTCGTCGATAATAAACAGCGTGAAGATGCAAGACTGCTTCGTGGGCGAGGCTTGCAAGCTGAGCAACGGATTCACCGCGGCGGGCAGCGTGTTCTTCGCCAACTCGTACATGGCGAACGGAGAGGCGTGCGCAGCGTTCTGCGGTCCGTTCACGGCGTCGCACCACAAGAGCTCGCTGCTCATCGGCGGACAGTTCTCGTTCTACAATGCCGGTTCGGCTACCAACTTCTCCAACCATGCCTACAAGATGGGACCGATGCACTACGGAACGCTCGAACGCGGATCGAAGACTGCCAGCGGAGCCTACATTCTGATGCCGGCGCATATCGGAGCCTTCTCGGTGTGCTTCGGCAAACTGATGTATCATCCCGACACACGCTCGCTGCCGTTCTCTTATCTCATAGCCTACAACGACACGATGTATCTCGTGCCGGGTCGCAATCTGACCACCGTCGGTCTGTACCGCGACATCAGAAAATGGCCGAAACGCGACATGCGCCCCACCGGAGCACGCAAGAGTATTGTGAACTTCGACTGGCTCTCGCCGTTCACCGTGGGCGAGATACTGCGCGGAAAGAAGATTCTGGAGGACTTGCGCGACGCTTCGGGCGAAGACGTCTCTACGTACAACTATCACGAGTACGTCATAAAGAACTCGTCGCTGCGCAAGGGCATCAAATACTACGACATAGCGCTGCGCATATACATGGGAGCGGTGCTCAAACGCCATGCGCCGGTGGAGCCGACGACCACCGTGGGCACCGGACCGTGGACCGACTTATCGGGTCTGCTGCTGCCCGTGTCTGAAGAGCAGCGACTCGTAGACGACATCCTCTCGGGCGAGATAGACACTACCGAGGGCCTCGCCGAACGCTTCGAAGAGATAAACGCCAACTACTCGGAATACCGATGGGCGTGGTCGTACCAGATGATAATGGACTACTACGGCTTCGCGGAACTGAACGAGGAGAACGTGGAGCGAGTGAAGCGCGACTATGTCACGGCGCGCCGCGCGTGGATAGCCGAGATAAAGAAGGACGCCGCAAAGGAGTATCGTCTGGGCGACGTGGAGGAAGAGGTGTTCAACAACTTCAACGAACAGCTCGACAAGGAGGTCGACTTCGAGAACCAGAAACTATATATGTAACCCTATTTCAACAAAACTATACAAATGAAATTCAAGTCTTTTCTTATTGCCGCTCTCCTCTCGGTAGGATTCGGCAGTCAGGCTTCGGCCTACGAGTATGAGACCGTGAAGGGCGACCCTATGCAGACACGCATCTACACGCTGCCCAACGGACTGAAGGTTTATCTTTCTGTGAACAAGGAGCAGCCGCGCATACAGACTTACGTGGCGGTGCGCACCGGTTCGCGCAACGACCCTGCCGAGACTACGGGTCTGGCTCACTATCTGGAGCACCTGATGTTCAAGGGAACACGACTCTTCGGCACCACAGACGCTGTGAAGGAACAGCCGTATCTCGACGACATCGAGCGCCGATACGAGCACTACCGCACCGTGACCGACCCTGAAAAGCGCCGACAGCTCTATCACGAGATAGACTCGGTATCGCAGATAGCTGCGCAGTATTTCATACCGAACGAGTACGACAAGCTGATGGCTGCCATCGGAGCCAACGGAACAAACGCATATACAAGCAATGACGTGACATGCTACGTAGAGAACATTCCGTCGAACGAGGTGGACAACTGGGCACGCATCCAGGCAGACCGCTTCCAGAACATGGTTATACGCGGATTCCACACAGAGCTTGAGGCTGTGTACGAGGAGTACAACATGCACCTCTCAAGCGACTTCGACAAGGAGTGGGCGGCGCTCGGCAAGAAACTCTTCCCTACTCACCCCTACGGCACACAGACCACTATCGGTACGCAGGAGCATCTGAAGAACCCGTCTATCACGAACATAAAGAACTACTTCAAGCACTACTATGTGCCGAACAACGTGGCTATCTGCATGGCGGGCGACTTCGACCCGGAGGCTGTGATGGCTACCATCGACAAGTACTTCGGCTCGTGGAAGAAGAGCGAACATGTGAAATACCCGCACTTCGCACCGGTGAAGGACCTCACGGCGCCGGTTGACACTACCGTAATCGGACAGGAGGCTGAGAACGTGTTCCTCGGCTGGAAGATGGACGGCTCGGCTTCGCTGCAGGCTGACACGCTCGACGTGATAGACCACATGCTCGCCAACGGCAACGCTGGACTCATCGACATCAACGTGAACCAGAAGATGCTCTGTCAGGGTGTGCAGTCGGGTAAGATTGACATGCGCGACTACTCGCAGTTCATCATGATCGGTCAGCCCAACGAGGGACAGTCGCTCGACGAGGTGAAGGCTATCATGCTCGGCGAGATAGAGAAGCTGAAGCGTGGCGAGTTCAGCGACAAGCTGCTGCCTTCGGTGAAGAACAACATGAAGCTCGAATTCCTGCGCTCGCTCGACAGCAACGAGAGTCGAGCTACATCGTTCGTCAACACCTTCATCTACGGACGCCCGTGGAAGACGCAGGTGGAGCGCTTCGACCGCATCGCCGGCATCACAAAGGAGCAGATTATGGACTTCGCCAAGCGCCACTTTACCGACGGCTACGCCATCGTCTACAAGCGTCAGGGCGAAGACCCCACACAAAAGAAGATAGAGAAGCCGGCTATCACGCCGATACCTTCTAACCGCGACTTGCAGAGCGCTCTGGTGAAGGAGATTAAGGAGTCGAAGGTGAAGCCTATAGAGCCGGTATTCCTCGACTACGAAAAGGACTTCGCTCGCACTACTACAAAGAAGAAGCAACCGGTTTACTACATACAGAACAAGCAGAACGACCTATTCGAGCTTCACTTCGTGTACGATTTCGGTTCGGAGGCAAACAAGTGGCTGTCTTACGCTACCGACTATCTCGACTTGCTCGGCACCGGAACGATGTCGGCTGCTGAGGTTAAGGAGCGCTTCTACGAGCTGGGCTGCGAATACAGCTTCAACCCTACATGGTCTACGATGACGGTATCGCTCAGCGGTCTCGGCGAGAACATGACCGAGGCTATGAAGCTCATGGAGCAGATGCTCAACAACGCAAAGGTAGACCGCGAGGCTTACAACAAGTACGTAGACAACCTGCTGAAAGGCAGACGCGACGCTAAGCTCAACCAGAAGACCAACTTCGGTGCGCTGCAGAGCTACGGCTTCTACGGCAAGTACAACTCGAAGCTGAACGTGCCTGACAGCACAGAACTCGTAACAACCAATCCGCAGGACGTTGTCAACATGATTGCTGCGCTGAAGAACTATAAGCACGACGTGGTTTACTACGGTCCGCTCGCTATGAAGCAGCTGGTTGCTACCGTCGACAAGAACCATATCACGGCGAAGACTCTGCAGAACGCTCCTGAGAACAAGCCGTACAAGATGGTGGAGACTCCGAAGAACGAGATTCTCCTCGCACCGTACGACGCTAAGAACATCTACATGATGCAGCTGCACAACGAGAACCAGAAGTGGACTCCGGAGGACGAGGCTAAGATTTCGTTGTTCAACGAGTATTTCGGTGGCGGCATGAACGGCATCGTGTTCCAGGAACTGCGCGAGAGCCGCGGACTTGCTTACAGCGCATTCGCCGACTACAGCACAACGAAGCGCAAGGAGCAGCAGACCAACCATGCTTATACATATATCATCTCGCAGAACGACAAGATGATGGACTGCATACGCGTGTTCAACAACATTCTCGACACAATGCCGCAGTCGCAGCCGGCGTTCGAACTGGCTCAGCAGGCTGCCATGAAGCGCATCGCGTCGCAGCGCATCACTAAGGCTAACATCATCTTCTCTTATCTCGGCAACAAGCGCATCGGCATCAACTACGATATCCGCCGCGGCGTATACGAGGCTTTGCCGAAGCTCACACTCGAGGACATCGTGAAGTTCGAGCACGACAACATGGCTAACAAGCCGTGGCTCTACCTCATCCTCGGCGACGAGAAGAACCTCGACATGAAGTCGCTCGAAAAGATTGCACCTATCAAGCGCGTGTCGACAGAAGAGATATTCGGATATTAATGATGGTGAGATGGTGTTGTGGTGAGATGGTGACAAATGCATATCTCACCATCTCAACACCTCACCACCACAACACCCCATATTTCCCCATTTTCTTTTGCAATATTCGCAAAAGAAATGTACCTTTGCAAAAGAACTAATTTAATTTAAACCAAATAGCATTATGGCATCAACACCAGATTTCAAGTATGCTCCTATGTTCCAGATGGGCAAGGACACTACTGAATATCGCCTGCTCACCACAGAAGGTGTAAGCACAGGCGAGTTCGAGGGTAAGACAATCCTTAAGGTTTCGAAGGAAGCGCTCACACTGCTCTCTCAGCAGGCGTTCCACGACGTAGAGTTCATGCTGCGTCGCGAGCACAACCTGCAGGTGGCTCAGATTCTCTCTGACCCTGAGGCATCAGAGAACGACAAGTACGTAGCTCTGCAGTTCCTCCGCAACGCCGAGACTGCTGCCAAGGGCATCCTGCCTTTCTGCCAGGACACCGGCACAGCTATCATCCACGGCGAAAAGGGACAGCGCGTATGGACCGACTTCGAGGACGAAGAGGCTCTCTCACGCGGTGTTTACAACACATTCACTCAGGACAACCTGCGCTACTCGCAGAACGCTCCGCTGAACATGTACGACGAGGTGAACACACGCTGCAACCTCCCCGCACAGATCGACATCGAGGCTACCGAGGGCGACGAGTATCGCTTCGTAATGGTGGCTAAGGGTGGCGGCTCTGCCAACAAGACATACTTCTACCCCATGACAAAGGCTACCATCCAGAACGAGGGCACACTGCTGCCGTTCCTCGTAGAGAAGATGAAGAGCCTCGGTACAGCGGCTTGTCCTCCGTACCACATCGCATTCGTTATCGGCGGTACATCAGCTGAGAAGAACCTCCTCACCGTGAAGCTCGCTTCTATCAAGTACTACGACTCGCTGCCTACAACAGGCGACGAGACCGGACGCGCTTTCCGCGACATCGACCTCGAAGAGAAACTCCTCAAGGAGGCTCACAAGATCGGTCTCGGCGCACAGTTCGGCGGCAAATATCTTGCTCACGACATCCGCGTAATCCGTCTGCCACGCCACGGCGCAAGCTGCCCGATCGGTATGGGCGTTAGCTGCTCGGCTGACCGCAACATCAAGGCTAAGATCACTAAGGACGGTGTGTTCCTCGAGAAGATGGACGCTAATCCTTCTGAGCTTATTCCGGAGGAACTCCGTCGTCCGGGTGAGGGCACAACCGGCATCGAGATCGACCTCGACAAGGGGATCGACGCTGTACGTGCAGAGCTTTCTAAGTATCCGGTTAGCACACGCGTTAACCTCAAGGGCACTATCATCGTAGCTCGCGACATCGCTCACGCTAAGCTCAAGGCTCGTCTCGACGCAGGCGAGGAGATGCCGGCTTACTTCAAGAATCATCCTATCCTCTACGCTGGTCCGGCTAAGACTCCGGAGGGTTATCCTTGCGGCTCTATGGGCCCGACAACAGCCAACCGTATGGACCCGTACGTAGACGAGTTCCAGGATCACGGCGCTTCGCTCGTGATGATCGCCAAGGGCAACCGCTCACAGATTGTGACAGACGCTTGCAAGAAGCACGGCGGCTTCTATCTCGGCACAATCGGCGGCGTTGCTGCTGTTCTCTCGCAGAGCTCTATCAAGAGCATCGAGTGCGTAGAGTATCCGGAGCTCGGCATGGAGGCTATCTGGAAGATCACTGTTGAGGACTTCCCTGCTTTCATCCTCGTTGACGACAAGGGTAACGACTTCTTCCAGCAGCTGAAGCCGTGGTGCCCTAACTGCAAGTAATGAAAATACGCAGAACCTACTAATAAGAATGTACTGCACCGACTAAAGAGAATGTACATACACAACAACGGTTCTGAATCATAAAACAAAAAATCTCCCATAACCCGTTGCAGGTTATGGGAGATTTTTTTGTATTGTATCGGTTGAGAGCTGCTTTCGATTCGTTTGCAGAAACAACCTATATATGTTCTTCGATGTTTTTATTTAGAACGTAACGTTGAAACCGAGGTTCACACTTGCGTTCGAGCTGAGCGGAATGAACTCCTTGCTCATCTTGCCAAGGATATGATCCATACCGATGAACATGTTGAAGCCCTTCGGATGCACGTTGAGAACCCATCCGCAGCTTGCTGTGTAGCTGTTCAAGGCGAAGTTTATGCCGCCGTCAATCCACTTCAGCGGAGATACATTGGCACTCAGACGACCCTCCGTCCATGTGTACTTGCCATTGAAGCGTGTAGAGCTGAGCAAACCGAACTTGAGCTTGCGATAGAGCGGGAAGGTGTATTCGGCGCCAACGTTGAGCGTAGCGCCGATGCCGGTAGTGCGGCCCCCCTGGTCGCCTTCGTCAGTAAGGTTGGCGAAGTCGGCAAGCTGGTCGCCGTACTTGTCGCCCTGACTCTCGAACGAGTTGTCCTTAAGATTGCCGTTAGCGTCGTGCTTGTCGTATGAGATGTCGTGGAAACCGTTGAACTCGAAGGTCTCCTGCTTGTTCACAGCCGTCACGTTGTTCGACCAGCTGATGAATCCGAGGTCTACGAGTGAGGCGCTCACCTGCCAGTCGTCGTTTATCTTGTATACCGCACCAAGGTCGAACGCCATACCGAAACCGCTGAGGCCCGGTCCGTCGATGTCGATATCATTGACATACTTATATGTGCCCTTGCCGTCCTGCTTGTATTCCTTCTCCTCCTGCTTGAACGCAAAGCCCTTCATAGAGATGTTAGCCTTTGCCCTACCCTGCATTGTCCACTTGTCCTCGCCTGCAAGGTCGGCACGCAGATTGCTTATCTGTACGTCACCGCGGGCTGCACCGAAGAGCAGCTTCATCTTTGCGCCGACACGCAACTTGTCGTTTATCTTGCGCGAATGACCGAACGCCAACTGCACGAACGACTGTGCATGCACGTTGATGTCATCCATGACGTAGGTCTTGTTTCCGGTGTTCTTGGCAAACTCGAACAGAGAGTATGGCAGAGCCATGCCTACGTTAGTGCGAGCGTCGAGCGATATGGTGTTGTAGCCGCCGAACTTCTTAAAGCCTGCCGAGAGTATGGTGATGTCTACATCGGCATTGATGCGGTTAGAGCCCGAAGCGAAGCCAGCCAAAGCGTCCTTCGTAGAGATGTACGGGTTCATGAACGTTGTCTTCTTCTTGTCGCTGTCGATGCCGTAGCGCGGATTGTCGAACAGTACGTCACCAATGCCGAAGTTGCCCTGAGTGCGCACATTCAGATTGCCCAGCGCCGGTATCGACACGTAGTTCTGCTCATTGTCGAAAGCAGGGTTCATAGTGTGGCGGAACTTATAGTCCTCGATGAAGTATGCCGAGTTGAGTCCCTGCGCCATCGCGTTGCAGCCCATAGCTGCAAGCGAAGCGGCGAGTATATATTTACCTATTCTTTTCATGTTAGTTGAAGTCTAATCATTATTAGTTTAAGTCTGCGATTATCTTGCCCACGAGCTTCACCTTTATGTTGCGTGCCGTGAGCGTGTGCTTGTAGGCGTTGATGGTCTTGCCGACGATGGCTTCCGATCCCTTGCCCGAAGCAGCTGCGATGCGGAATACCAAGCCGTCTACGGTCTTCAGCGCGCCCTTCTCGCCCTCGCTCAACTGTATTCTAACCGGCGTTGTCACTGCTGTCTCGCCGTCTGCCGACGCCTTCACATTGTTAGATACGTCTACCTTGATGCGGTTCTGCGCTATCTCCTTGCCGTCCACGTCAATGGCGTATGCGCTCACCTCCAGATATGCCGGCACCTTGTTGTCGATGTCTGTTGTCAACTCTATGTATGCACCATCTGCGAAGCTGAACTGGTCGATATCTGAGTTCCATCCGTCTATGCTGTCGGTATATACAATCTGTGCGCCCTCGTCGAAAGCGAGCGGAGCCGACATCGAGTAATCTGCATAAATGGTGTATTCCTTGCCGAGCACGAGTGTTCCCTCACGTGTTGCGTCGGCATGTGCCTCTGCTACGTAACGTATGCGCTTCGGTATGCGCTTCACTATATCAGAGAGGTTCGGCACCTCAATCACCTCGTCGTACTTCGACTTGTCTACGCCTTCCTGACGCTTGCAGATGCAGATATGTGTCTTGGTGTTCGGCTTTGTAGTCATCTTCGGAATCACCACCTTAGCGATATTATTGCCGTGCTCGTCTTCTGCTGTCAGCGTACTGTAGAACACGCCTGCCACGTCAATATCGCTCGTAACAACCAGATCAATAATCGGATTGTAGAGGTCGATGGTCACATCCTTATCCGTAAGGAAGTCGGGTACGTCGTTGATGTCAACGCTGCCGAGGTCCTCAAGCTTAATCTCTGGGTCGAACTTACCGGTAGCTTCCGTTATGACGATTGTTCCCAAAGACATCGAAGCCGACAAGTAGAGGTTATCTGTCGAGTTGTTGCCCAGGTTCACTTCATCAAATGTAACGCCCATCAGCACCTCGCCGTTAAGATCGATAAAACCATCAGCGTCATTCTTGCCCGGTGTGAAAGTAAGATGGTTCTCTTTTGTAGCCTTAGTCTTAAGGTCGAGTCGGTTGACAGTCGCATTAAGAGCGATATTCGCCGAACTTGAAACATTGCGGAAGGTCACAATGCCCTTCTCTGCATCATACTCCGGCTGCATAGGTGAGCACTTAGCCACATTGAGCTTCATATACGAAGGCAGCTGGATGGTCATGGTCTTGAATGTCGGCACGACCTTCTTCAACTCGTTGGTCACGTTCACGCGGATAGTGACGTCAGCCGAACACTTGGCTGATGTCAACTCGCGAATCTCATACGGAGCCGTACCCGTATAATGAAACTCGATAGCTTTGCCTTCAACGCTTGCGGGGGTGTGGAGTTTCTCGCGGCGTGCCGACTTGCGCTTTACCTGCGTAAGAGAGCTGACCGGAATCTCCACCTTGAAGTTGTTGTTGACACGAGCCTTCGTCACTTCCACCTTATCAATATTAGGGTGTGCAGGTGTCATATCCCCACCGTCCTTGGTGAAGATATAGTCACCATTGTCGGCGATTGATATAAAGTCACTGTTGTTCAAATCGAGCACATCGTCGAGAAGCATGTCTTCTGTACTGCAGGCAGGAAGCTGCAAACCATCACCTCCCAGTCCGATCGTAGAATCGATGCTCGACAAATCGAAGTCGCTGTCCGTACAGCCCGAACCTACAGCCATAAAGCCGAGTGCGAGCATACAAGCAACAATTTTTGAGTTGTTGATACGTTTACTCATAAATTTGTTTTAGTTTAAAATAAAATTAAGAAATGTGTCTATTAAGCTACTTTAGTTCTAAAAAAAAATCGCTACTTATTGATGCTATCAGCGAGCTATCAAGCATAATTCAATAATAAGTCGATATTTCTTCATTTGGTCATTGCAAAATTAATGCATTTTATCTGAAATCCCAAAAATATTATATAAAATTTTAACTACAAAGATAATAAACCACAGCTAAATACTATAAGAATGCTTATTAGTGCAGAAAAATAAAGAAGGTGAAAAAATCTGCCATATCTTCCAGCAGCGGCGCAGCCAATTGGCTTTGAAGTAGTTAAAGGCTGGAAGATGCAGTTAGTATCTACCAGGATTTGAAGACATCTACCAGGATCAGGGGGTGCAGTTGTCTCTGCTGCACCAAAGCTTCGGTTGGTGCACGTATTGCTCGGTTGGTGCTTTTAGGGGGGGCAGCAGTCTCTGCTGCACCAACCAAGCTTCGATTGCTGCACTATTGCCCGGTTGGTGCTTTTAGGGGGTGCAGCAGTCTCTGCTGCACCAACCAAGCTACGGTTGATGAACTATTGCTCGGTTGGTGCACTTGAGACAAGTGCACCCCCTACGGATACAAAAAAAGGTCTCCAAAGTCATTTGACTCTGAAGACCTCAAGT
>ULYE01010047.1_pt1 | contig 13338 bp, 6 predicted proteins | sample 1961921 | NCBI WGS metagenome assembly ULYE01 (sample SAMEA4835856, study PRJEB28245) | human gut metagenome | biome: gut microbiome; material: fecal sample | place: Denmark | collected 2008 | reverse complement strand
TTTGGGCTTTCAGCCCGCTTTGTTTGACTTTTGACACATCCTCCTGAGCAAACAATAACGGAACGGCGGACTCCCGTCCGACGCGCAAACTAAACATAAACTATCTGCATTGTAGATATAGATATTGTTGGTTTGTGCGTCGGATGGGAGTCCGCCGTTATTGTTTTGGCTTAAACTCTTGGTTCGTACGATGTTTATTCAGATGGAAATTAGCAATGTGAATCAGCTTTCGGACGAACCAGACATTTTCCTTCCCGTTTACTCCTCCAGTGCCGCTGTAAATTCGCGGTGGAATGTTGAGAAGAAGTGGATGATTTCGTTGCGTGCCTCTTCGTCGAGAGTCCAAATGCTTTCTTCGCCGTTGCGGTGAGCCTGGATGCGGCGTACGCAGCGTGCAATCTTTCGTTTGTTGTTGCGAGCCTGCAACTGGTCGCCCTGAATAGGGTTCTGCGAGATGTACGAGAAGGCAACGAGACGCTTCATGAATGTTTCGTATCGATTGAAGAGCAGAGCCTGGCGCATCATCTTTTCGGGGTCGTTGTCGAGATTTTCCATGTCAATCAGACCCTCAAGATGCTCGTGGCTCCAGTCGTCCTCGCTCAGCCAGAACCACTGAAAACCGTATTTCTGCTCCATAGCCATCAGTCGCTGTGCTATGGAGTCCTCGTCCTGGGCATCGGCAGAGCTGAATACGCCGAAGGCGAAACGTGCCAGAGCCACGCCGTTGAGCTCCACTTCGTCGGCACCTTCAACGTCTTCGCCGCTCAGAATAACACGCCAGCGCGATGACTTGTTCTTGATGAGAGCCGAGTGTGCCCCCATCAGAATGTCGGAGAGCGGACCCTCGGCGTCAATCTCGCCCACCAGCGCCATACGGTTGCGCATGTCGCGTATAGAGAGGCGTGCGTCGTCGCCCAACACGCACATGTAGTTGAGCTTGTCGTCGGCCAGTGACACCTGGAAGCGGTCGTTGTTGCTGTCGCCGACGAATGCGTAGCGATAGTCAGCCAGATTGTTGTGTGTGATGTTTATGTCGCCAGTGATGCGCTGACCGTCAGCATCTGTTATGCAGAATCCAACATACGGGATGGTGAGACGTATTGTGAAGGGGTTGCCTTTGCGCGGAGTGAGGCGGCAGGCGATGCCGTCGTCGCCGAAATCGTCCTTGCGCAGCACGTAGCCTTCGTCCGTTCGCTCAGCCTTGTCAATCTCAACGTTGCCGTAATGCCATGTAAAGTCGAAGACAATCTCGTTCTCGTCGTTGCGCACAACCTTGACGAAGCGGTCGGGCGACACGCCCAGATATACTGCTTCGGCAGGCTTCACCTCCTCGTCGTCGTCGCCGAGCACAGCCATCTGCAGACGTCCGATAGTGGGGTCGTCCTCCCATTCGTCGTCGGCAGCGTTGTCGGTGCGGAACACCACGAATGTGAGACGGTGCTGCTCGCGTGTGCCGTCGGGGCGGCAGAGGAAGTAACTTGTCTCCTCAGGAATATAAATAGGTGAACTGATATATGGGCTCATGCAACGAGCCGAAAATTCCAACTCTGTCCATGCAGAGCCAGTAGATGTAGTATTATTGGTAGCCATAAAAATTATAATGTTATCCTTTTGGGGCTGCAAAGGTACTCATTTTTTGTGACATTTGAAAGCATGCGGACACAAACAAATTGCATTCGGCAGAAGTTCGGGTTTATGCCGAAAGCCTGAGTTATTGTATATTTATACATTGCATATCCGCTTATCAGCTATGATAGACTATGCCTATCGTATTAGTCTACAATTTGTTTGCAGCATTTCGGCAGAACCTTTAACTTTGTATTCTCGTTTTCGGGAAACCGTATAATTATACACTGAACTTTAGCAAGTTCGGAGAATTAAGTAGTTAAAGGAGTTAAGAAGTTAAGCCAAATGCTTTTCATGCTATAAATAAAGCAAAAAAACAAATGGCTTAACTTCTTAGCGACCGTAGGGCGCGACAACTCCTTAACTTCTTAACTACTTTCGCTTGCGAAACTTAAATATTACATAAAATCGAATGAAAATCGTTGGTCTGAAAAAATGTAGTCCTTTTGGCATGCAAAAGGACTCGTTTTAGTGAGCAAAAGGACTCCTTTTGGAGTGTAAAAGGACTCGTTTTGGAATGCAAAAGGACTCCTTTTGAAAAACGCACTGAAAACGTCAGTCCAACGCTTATTGTTTTACAGTAGAATACAACCAATATTTACATGACAAAAATGTCGGAAAACAAAGAACAGAATCTTAAGAAACGTCCCTCGGCAGCGATGTCGCTCATGCCGCTGCTTGTACTCGTGGTCTTGCTCACATTCGTAATACGTGCCTTCGGCAGCGACTCGCTTGCCGGTGCGTCGCAGATAGCCCTGCTTGCAGCTTCGGCATTCTGCGTGCTCATAGGTATGTGGCGGCTTAATGTGCCATGGTCGAGTTTTGAGAAAGCCATAGTCAAGAACGTGTCGAGTGTGGCAAGCGCCATAATCATACTGCTGCTCATAGGTGCGCTCGGTGGGGCGTGGATGCTGAGCGGAGTGGTTCCCACCTTAATATATTATGGCATGCACATCATCCATCCCGACATATTTCTCGTGTCGAGTTGCGTCATCTGCGCCCTCGTGAGCGTAATGACGGGCTCGTCGTGGACCACCATTGCCACGATAGGCATAGCGCTGATGGGCATAGGCAGGGCACAGGGCTTTGCCGACGGATGGATAGCCGGAGCCATAATATCGGGTGCCTACTTCGGCGACAAGATTTCGCCGCTGTCTGACACTACAACTCTGGCATCCGGCTCGTTGGGCGTTGCGCTGTTCGATCATATACGCTATATGGTCTACACCACCGTTCCGTCGATAGTGATAGCGTTGATGGTGTTTGCCGTGGCAGGACTTCTGTGCGACACCAACACCGCCCAGGACATCGGTACGTTTGCGCTTGCGCTCAAGTCGCGCTTCTGCATATCGCCGTGGCTGCTGCTTGTGCCCGTGCTCACTGGCGTGTTGATAGCCAGGCGTGTTCCGCCCATCATCACGCTGTTCCTCTCGTCGCTCATGGCGGTAGTGGCTGCCGTGGTGTTTCAGGCCGATGCGCTGCGCGAGATCGACCCTTCGATGTTCAAGGCGGCTATGCGTTGTCTGTACGACAGCACTCAGCTTGCCACCGACGATGCCACCCTTGCCGGACTGGTAGGAACGCGCGGCATGGCTGGAATGATGGGTACGATATGGCTGATAGTGTGCGCCATGTGCTTCGGCGGATGCATGTCGGCAGGCGGAATGGTTGGCGGCATCACCCGACTGTTCATCCACATGGTCCACAGCCGTACGTCGCTCGTGGCGTCGACAGCCGCTTCGGGTGTCATGCTCAACATAGCCATAGCCGACCAGTATCTGTGCATATTGCTGACGGGCAATATGTTTCGCGACATCTACGACCGTGAGGGATACGAACGCAAACTCCTGAGCCGCACAACCGAAGACTCGGTGACGGTGACATCGGTGCTTGTGCCGTGGAATACGTGCGGAATGACGCAGAGCACGGTGCTCGGCGTGTCTACGTGGACGTATCTGCCGTATTGCATTTTCAACATTCTCTCGCCCATTATGAGCGTAATTGTAGCTGCCACTGGCTATGGCATAGTGCACAGAAAACCGTCGGCAGCCAATACAACAGAGTAGTAACTGAACTTTCGCAAGTTCAGAGAATTCAGTAGTTAAAGGAGTTAAGAAGTTAAGCCAAATGTTTTTAAAGCTATAAATTAAGAAAAAAAACTAATGGCTTAACTCCTTAGCGACCGAAGGGCGCGAAAAACTCCTTAACTTCTTAACTACTTTCGCTTGCGAAACTTAGAGTAGTAAAAGATAAAAAAATATAACAGAAACGTGCTAAACGGCTGTATATAAATAATTATTAATAACTTTGTCGTATTATACTTTAAACCAAGATTGTACTAAAACTTAAAACAACAATGAAACAACAAATCAAATTGTTCGTTGCCGTATTGATTGCGGTGATGATGGCTGTGCCTACTATGGCTGCCAAGAAGAAGACAACTGCACAAGAACCCGACCGCAAAGTGTGGGCCGACCTATGCTACAAGATAGCCCGTCCGGTGCTTGAAAACATGAGCAAGGGCAACTTCCAGAAGGACTTCACGCTCGAACTGAGCCCCAAGTGGGACGGTCGCGACACACGTGTGGCTTATCTTGAGGCTTTCGCCCGACTCATGGCAGGCATCAGTCCGTGGATAGCGCTGCCCGACGACGGCACTCCTGAGGGAGCGCAGCGCAAGCAGCTGCACACATGGGCTATACAGGCATACAAGAATGCGGTAGACCCTAACAACCCCGACCATATCACCTGGCTCTGCAACGTGGCACAGCCGCTGTGCGACGCTTCGTATCTCGTGGAGAGTTTCATGCGTGCTCCCGAGGCAACATGGGACCAGCTCGACAACGTAACCAAGCAACGCTACATCGACGGACTGAAGAGTCTGCGCACAATAAGCCCCGCCTACAACAACTGGCTGCTCTTCCGCTGCATGGTTGAGGCATTCTTCATGAGCATAGGCGAGGAGTATGACGGATATGTAATGACCGTCGGACTGCGCAAGATGAGCGAGTGGTATCTCAGCGACGGATGGTATAGCGACGGTCCGGAGTTTGCCATGGACTACTACAACGCTTATGTCATGCACCCGATGATGGTTGAGGTGGTGGAGATATGCAAGAAGCACAACTTCCCGACACCCGTCTCGCTCGACCTCGCAGTGAAGCGCATGAACCGATACAACGAAATCATTGAGCGATTCATCTCGCCCGAGGGCGCATATCCTGCCGTAGGACGCTCTGTAATATATCGTATGGGCGCATTCCAGACACTCGCCATGTCGGCTTGGAAGTACGGATTGCCCGAAAGCCTGAGCAACGGTGGCGTGCGTTCGGCACTCACTGCCGTAATGAAGCGTATGTTTGCCGTCGACGGCAACTTCACCGACAAGGGCTATCTGCAGCTCGGCTTTGCAGGACATCAGCCCGGACTTGCCAACTACTATTCAAACAACGGCTCGCTATACATGACATCGCTCGTGTTCATGCCGCTCGGATTGCCGGCTACACATCCCTTCTGGACTGCCCCCGCAGAGCAGTGGACATCGCAGAAGGCATGGAGCGGACAGCCGTTCCGTGAGGATTATCACACCTCACTGCGCAAGTAGACCGTTTTCAAGAGGTAGTGTCAAAATATATAACTCCCATTCTGACATACACTCCATTATACTAATAAACTAAAATAAACATAGAAGAACAATGAAGAAAAGCTATTTGGCAATTTCGCTTCTCGCACCGCTCGCTGCACAGGCAGCCTACGGAGCCAAGAAGGTGAAGACTACTGTCGACCCCAACCGCCCCAACGTCATCATCATCCTTGCCGACGACCTCGGCTATGGCGACCTCGGATGCTATGGAGCCAAGAACGTCAAGACTCCTAATGTCGACCGACTCGCAAGTCAGGGCATACGTTTCACCGACACACATGCTATCGCTGCCACAAGTACTCCGTCACGCTACTCTATACTTACGGGCGAATACGCATGGCGACGTCCCGATACTGACATCGCACCGGGTGATGCCGGCATGATCATACGTCCCGAACAGTACACCATGGCAGACATGTTCCGCAGCCAGGGCTATCGCACTTGCGCCATCGGCAAGTGGCATCTGGGCATCGGAGCCAAAACCGGCACGCAGGACTGGAACGCTCCGCTGCCTGCATCGCTCTCGGATATAGGCTTCGACTACCACTATATCATGGCTGCTACAGCCGATCGTGTGCCCTGCGTATTCATTGAGAACGGCAATGTAGCCAATTATGACCCCTCGGCACCTATACATGTGAGCTACAAGAAGAACTTCCCCGGCGAACCTACTGGCAAGAACAACCCCGAACTGCTGTACAATCTGAAGTCGACACCGGGCTGCGGTCACGACCAGTCTATCGTCAACGGCATCGGACGCATTGGATATATGAAGGGTGGCGGCAAGGCTTTGTGGAAGGACGAGAACATCGCCGACTCTATCACATCGCACGCTATCAACTTCATCAAGGCTAATAAGAACAACCCGTTCTTCATGTACTTCTGCACCAACGACGTGCATGTGCCACGCTTCCCGCATCCGCGCTTCCGCGGACAGAGCGGTATGGGACTGCGCGGCGACGCTATCGTGCAGTTCGACTGGGCTGTAGGACAGCTCATGGAGACTCTCGACAAGCTCGGTATTGCCGACAATACCATCATATTGCTGTCGAGCGACAACGGACCCGTTATCGATGACGGCTATCAGGATCAGGCTGCCGAGCTGCTCAACGGTCACAAACCAGCCGGACCGTGGCGCGGCAACAAGTACAGCGCATACGAAGGCGGCACCGCAGTGCCTATGATTGTACGCTGGCCGGGCAAGGTCAAGGGCGGACAGACATCTACAACGCTCACCTCGCAGATTGACTGGATGGCGTCATTGGGCAATCTCATCGGTGCACGATTCCCCAAGGGCAGCGCTCCCGACAGCGAAAACCGACTCGGCAACTGGCTCGGTACCGACAAGACCGACCGTCCGTATGTACTCGAACTGGCTTATAACCGATGCATGTCGGTGCGCACCAGCGAATGGAAATATATCGAACCGAGCGACGGACCGAAGATTCTCAACTGGGCACCGGGCATGGAGACAGGTAGCGAACAGCAACCGCAGCTCTACAACATAAAGAATAATGTGTGGGAGAAGGAGAATGTAGCTACCCAGCATCCGCAACTCGTGTACGACATGCAGAACATTCTGCGTAAGGCACGACAGAAGAGTGGCAAGTAAAAACTTGAATAACACTGCTTGCTTAGTAGGGGTGTCAAAACTCAAAACAGCACTCCACGAATGGGCAGAAGCACATAGAGGGTGTGCAAAAGTCAATTATACGGGCTGAAAGCCCAATAAGCACATAGCCCAGGGCAGCGCCCTGGGGATATGAATTGATAAAAAGCAAACGCCCTGTAAGGGCAAAAGCGTTAATAATCAATGCTTTTGCCCTTACAGGGCGTTTTGTTATTTGGGGCACTTTTTACCCAGGGTGTTGCCCTGGGCTATGTGCTTCTGCCCCTTCCTGGGCGTGCTGCCTTGGATTTTGTTGCTCTCTGGCTATGTGCTTATTGGGCTTTCAGCCTGTATAATTGTCTTTTGTAATGCCCTGGGCGTTACTCTTCGCCTTTGATAGCCTCAAGAAGCTTCACTGCATCGACATACTGTGCAATGCCTTCAGCTACCATCTTGGCGTCGCGCATGGCAAGAACCACTGTTGAAGGACGGTTAACCACGTCGCCACCGGCAAACACTCCCTGGCGTGTAGTCATACCGTAAGGCTTCTCGCGTGTAATGACATATCCGCGATCGTCAACGTCTATGCCCTTAGTAGTAGACACGATGCGGCTGGCAGGAGCCGAACCAAGAGCCATAAGTACGTAGTCGGCCTTCTCTACACGGCGGTTGCCCTCCTTGTCTTCAATCACTACCTCAGTCATCTTGCCCTCATCGTTGCTGTGAATCTCAACGATGTTCGACTCCCAGATGAATCCTACGCCTTCCTTTACGGCATCGTCATACTCCGAACGCAATGCGCTCATCTCGTTGATAGTGCGGCGATAAACTACGTTTACGCTCTCGGCACCCATACGTATGGCTGTACGTGCAGCGTCCATGGCGGTGTTGCCACAGCCAATAACGAAGCAGCGGTCGCCCTTCTCGATAACAACCTCCTTGCGTTCGAGGTTACCCTCGTTGTAAAGACTTACACGGCGCAAGAACCAAATGGCCTGACGTACGCCCTTGATGTCGCCTCCCGGTATCTGAAGTTTCTGCGGACGGCCCGTACCTGTACCCATAAATATGGCGTCAAAGCCCTGAGCGAAGAGGTCGTCGACGGTATAATCCTTGCCGATAGTGGTGTTGCAGTGGATGATAACACCCAGTTCCTCCATCTTCTTAATCTCTCGGCGCACAATATCCTTAGGCAAACGATACTCTGGAATACCAAACATGAGCACGCCACCGGGTTCCGGTTCCATCTCGAATATCTCCACATTGAATCCCTGACGTGAAAGATCGCCGGCGATAGTGAGTCCGGCTGGACCTGAACCGATTACAGCCACACGTCCGCGGGTCTTCGGTTGCAGTTTCTCACGAATCAGTCCCATGTTGCCGTCGAAGTCGGCGAGGAAGCGTTCGAGCTTGCCTACGTGTATGCCCTGGCCCTTCTTGCCGAGCACGCAGTGTCCTTCGCACTGCTTCTCGTGCGGGCAAACGCGTCCGCATACAGCCGGAAGGTTACTCTTTTCGTTAATGATGTGCATGGCATTGCCGAAGTTTCCCATCGACAACTCGTGAATCCAGTCGGGTATGTCATGGCTTATTGGGCATCCCTTCTTGCACTGTGGTATCTTGCAGTGCAAACAACGCTTTGCCTCTTCGATAGCCTCGTGCATGGTATAGCCCTCATTGACCTCTTTAAATAACTTCTTTTCCTGTTCCATTTTTTTGTTAGCTTTTAGTTTTGTTGAATGGCTTTGTTGGGTTTCCAAACATGTTTAGCTGCAAAGTTAGGCTTTTTTCGTTACAAATTGCTGCAAAAATGTACACTTATTTGTACATATAATGAATATTGGAAGATATATGAGTTAAATATGTTAAAACCCAAGTCGTCGCACGCATATACATTGTTATTTTAAGTACTTTTGTATAATCTGATATTAATAAAAATAAAATCAGACATCAATAAGAATAAAATCAAATATCACTAAAACAACTATATGCATACAGACAACAAATTTAGGCAACCGCGACAGGCTGCGATTGTTTTGGCAATGCCGCTCGCTTTGGCAGGACTGACGCTCATGCCACAGGGCATCAACGCCATTCCGCTGCGTTCCGGACTTGTGATTGAACAGCAGACTAAACAATCTGACGAGACGTTTGCAGTAAAGAACGTGGCACAGATCAATCCGCACACCATCGAGATTAACTACACCGACGGCCGACAGATGACCCTCGACTTCTATGGCGACAACATTTTGCGTATGTTTCGCGACGATAAGGGTGGGGTAGTACGCGACCCTCTGGCTACACCTCCGGCAAAGATACTTGTCGAATCGGCACGTCGCAAGACCGGAAACCTTAGCGCTATCGACGTAGACGGAACTCTGCAGATAACCACACCTGCCGTAAGCGTCAACATCGACAAGCACACCGGCAACATGAACATTGTCGACTTGCGCACCGGCAAGACCGTTATCGAGAACCTCACACCAGCCAAAATAGACAACGGAAGCACATCAGTCACCATGCGTTCGCATGATGGCGAGTACTTTTATGGAGGTGGAGTGCAGAACGGACGCTTCTCGCATCGTGGCGAGAGCATTGCCATTGAGAACACCAACAGCTGGGTTGACGGTGGCGTAGCGTCGCCCACACCGTTCTTCTGGAGCACCGGTGGCTACGGAGTGATGTGGAATACGTTCCGTCCTGGACGCTACGACTTCGGTCACGACACTCCGGGCGAAGTGCGTCTGCAGCACTCTGAGGGCTATCTCGACATGTTTGTAATGCTTGACGCGACTCCCGTTCAGTTGCTCAACGACTTCTATCAGCTCACTGGCAACCCTGTTCTGATGCCGAAGTTCGGTTTTTACGAAGGCCATTTGAATGCCTACAACCGCGACTATTGGAAGGAAGACAAGAACGGAGCGATGGTTTTCGAGGATGGCAAGATGTATAAGGAGAGCCAGAAGGACAATGGCGGAACCAAGGAGAGCCTAAACGGCGAGAAGAACAACTATCAGTTCTCGGCACGTGCAGCCATCGACCGCTACGTCAACAACGATATGCCGCTCGGATGGTTCCTCCCCAACGACGGATATGGAGCCGGTTACGGACAGACAGGTACGCTCGACGGCAACATAGACAACCTGCGTCAGTTTGGCGACTATGCCCGTTCGAAGGGAGTGGAGATTGGTTTGTGGACGCAAAGCGACCTTCATCCCAAGCCAGGGATTGAACCTTTGTTGCAGCGCGACATCGTTAAGGAGGTGCGCGATGCTGGAGTGAGAGTGCTGAAGACCGATGTTGCATGGGTAGGCTACGGCTATTCGTTCGGATTGAACGGTGTTTCCGATGTGGCTCAGGTCATGCCATACTACGGATCGGACGCGCGTCCGTTCATCATTACGCTCGACGGATGGGCAGGAACGCAACGTTACGCCACCGTATGGAGCGGCGACCAGACCGGAGGCGACTGGGAATACATACGTTTCCACATCCCGACATTCATTGGTTCGGGCTTGTCGGGTCAGCCAAACATCACGAGCGACATGGACGGAATATTCGGAGGCAAGAACGTTCCGGTGAATGTGCGCGAGTTCCAGTGGAAGACCTTCACCCCGATGCAGCTCAACATGGACGGTTGGGGAGCCAATCCCAAGTATCCGCACATACTCGGCGAGCCGGCTGCAAGCATCAATCGCTCATATTTGAAGCTTAAGTCGATGCTCATGCCGTACACCTATACCATAGCCCACGAGGCTATTGACGGCAAGCCGATGATACGTGCCATGTTCCTCGACTACCCCAACGACTACACCCACGGCACCAAGACCGAATACCAGTTTATGTACGGTCCGTCGATGCTCATAGCTCCTATATACCGTGAGACACGTGCCGACAAGGACGGCAACGACATACGTAATGGCATATATCTGCCCGAAGGCACATGGATAGACTACTGGAACGGCGACGCATACGAGGGCGGACGCATCGTCAACGAGTATCCGGCACCGCTCTGGAAGATTCCGGTATTCGTCAAGGCTGACGCCATCATTCCGATGACCAATCCCAACAACAACCCGTCGCAGATACGTCAGGACTACCGTGCTTACGAAATCTACGCTTCGGCTAACGGAACTTCAGCCTTCAAGGAGTATGACGACGACGGCAACACGACCCAGTATCTGCATGGCAACGGTGTGACTACCGACGTAAGCGTATGCACCGACGGCAAGGGACGTATGCGTGTAGACATCCAACCGGCTCAGGGCACGTACGACGGATATGAAGCCGAGAAACTCACCGAGCTGCGTGTCAATGTGACACGTGCTCCGAAGAAGGTGACGGCAAAGGTGGGCAAGACCACCGTCAAGCTCACACAGGTGCAGACATTAGCCGACTTTGAGAAGGGCGAAAACGTGTATTACTACGATGCCGAGCCCAACTTGAACCGCTTCTCTACCCCCGGCACCGACGCGGCAAAGGTTGTGATAAAGAAGAATGCGCAACTGCTCGTCAAGATACAGAAGACTAACGTCAGCGACAACGCCATAGCTGTGGCTATAGACGGATTCGAATTCAACACTGCCGGACGTATGCTCACACATAGCGGTGCCCTCACGGCTCCCGAAGCACAGATTGCTGAGGCTGGATGTGGCGTGTTCGACCTCACTCCTTCGTGGAAACCGCAGCCCAATGCCGACTATTACGAGATAGAATACGACGGCATGCTGTATTCTACCATCCACGGAACGCAGTTCAGCATCGACCAGCTTCAGCCCGAAACGGAGTATAGCATGAAGGTGCGCGCAGTCAATCGCGACGGAGCATCCGACTGGACTACTGTCAAGGGTAAGACACTCAACAACCCGCTTGAGTTTGCCATCAAGGGCATAAAGGCACAGACATCGTTCCAGGACCAGCCCGGACAGCGCGTGGCCAAGCTCTTCGACTTCGACAAGAAGACCTCATGGCACTCACAATGGGGCAAGGGCGAAGCCATACCGGGCGATGTTACAATCGACCTGCGTTCGGTCAACAAGCTCGACCGTATGGAATACATTCCGCGTGAGGATGCCGGCAACGGCACAATCATGGAAGGAACAATCTCTTATAGTATGGATCGCCAGAAGTGGTCGACACCCGTGCCGTTCGTATGGAAGGCCGACAACACCACCAAGACATTCGCGTTCGAAGGCAATCCGGAGGCTCGTTACGTTCAGATGCACCTGACCAAGGCCGTGGGCAACTTCGCTTCGGGCCGTGCCATGTATATATATAAGGTGGCAGGAAGCCAGAGCGTGCTGCAGGGCGACATCAATCACGACAACCGCATCGACGAGAACGACCTCACCTCGTATATGAACTACACCGGACTAAGACGTGGCGACAGCGACTTCGACTATGTAAGTGCGGGCGACATCAACCAGAACGGTCTCATCGACGCATACGACATATCGTGCGTGTCGAACGAACTTGACGGCGGAGTGTATCCCAAGAACGACCATTGTTCGGGTTCGCTCGTGCTCACACCGAGCCGTACCACATTCGCAGCTGGCGATGTGATAGAGCTGAAGGTGCAGGGCAAGGCGCTCCACTGGGTCAACGCTCTGAGCTTCGCATTGCCTTACAACACCGACGAACTGGAATATGCAGGCATCGAACTGCTCAACATGAAGGAACTGGTGAACCTCACCTACGACCGTCTGCACACCAACGGACAGAAGGAACTGCTGCCCACATTCGTCAACCGTGGCAACAACTTCCTGCTCGAAGAAGGCGACAGCGACCTCTTCGTGCTCAAGTTCAAGGCAAAGAAGGCAGGCAAGTTCACGCTGAAGATGAAGGACGGCATGCTCGTCGACCGCAATCTCGGCACGACTCTGCTGAAGTAATCTCACAAAGCATACACCTGAGGGTGTGTCAAAAGTCAAAGCAGCACGCCCCGAAGTGGCAGAAGCACATAGCCCAGGGCACCGCCCTGGGGTAAAAGTATCACAAATACCAATGCGCCCTGTAAGGGCAAAAGCGTTAATTATCAATGCTTTTGCCCTTGCAGGGCGTTTTGCTTTTATCAATCCGTACACCCAAGGCGCTGCCTTGGGCTATGAGCTTATTGGGCTTTCAGCCCGTATAATAGACTTTTGCACACCATCCTGAGCAAACAACGGTACAAATCATTAATAATAAAGATGATATGGCTGACTGCTCAGGCTATGGCGAGGACGCCATAGCCTCCTACTGTTAACCCAATATTCTGCTTCATAATCTCACAAATCATATCACTCCCCTCCCTACGGGGGATGGGCTGGGGGTAGGGCTTTTTCCTTCCTCTTTCAAAAAGGACTCCTTTTGGCTTTCAAAAGGAGTCCTTTTGCTATGCAAATGTAGTCCTTTTGGCATGTAAAACGAGTCCTTTTGCAACCCAAAAGGACTCCTTTGGGAAAATGTTAAGTCAAATGTC